>Ga0209812_10000394_pt1 | contig 40801 bp, 29 predicted proteins | sample JI71714BDNA_FD_187502 | JGI IMG/M metagenome (GOLD analysis project Ga0209812, IMG submission 187502) | Wastewater effluent complex algal communities from Wisconsin, to seasonally profile nutrient transformation and Carbon sequestration -... | ecosystem: Engineered > WWTP > Effluent > Algae...
GATGCTGCTTCGGAGCGGTAGTTCAGTCGGTTAGAATACCGGCCTGTCACGCCGGGGGTCGCGGGTTCGAGTCCCGTCCGCTCCGCCACTTAGCATCGAGCGCTTTCTGATTCCGGAGCGGTAGTTCAGTCGGTTAGAATACCGGCCTGTCACGCCGGGGGTCGCGGGTTCGAGTCCCGTCCGCTCCGCCACATCAGATAGCCATACCTTGAGCAAAGCTCACTCCAGTGCGGAGCGGTAGTTCAGTCGGTTAGAATACCGGCCTGTCACGCCGGGGGTCGCGGGTTCGAGTCCCGTCCGCTCCGCCATTTCTCTTCTTGAATTCATCCATATGTTGCAATAATTATCAGTGCAACTTTTCACCTTCTAAATGCTATACACCAATTCTTTGATATCTGAGTTTTTATATCTTAGCTTTTAGGTTTACATGGTTTTTCCGTCGTCACCGCTGTTCACTGGACTTGGCGCATATGATGTGGCAAACCATGTCACTTTATGGTTGGTGTGGCATAAAAAAGCGCAGGCATCTCTACCCGCGCTTTTTCGCTATGATGTTTTCATTCATTCGGTCAGTCAGGCAGGTATCGCTATTGGCGGTATTCGCGACCAACTCGATGCCATCGGTATAACAGCCTAATTCATTTCATTTAGATCAAATCGATCCGCGTTCATCACCTTGTTCCATGCTTTGATGAAGTCCTGTACGAATTTTTTATCCGCATCCGCACTGGCATACACTTCGCTGATCGCACGAAGCTGTGAATTGGCACCAAACACTAAGTCGACACGGCTGGCGGTCCATTGACGGGCGCCGGTTTTACGGTCAAGCCCAACAAAATGCCCATCCGGCGTCGGCTGCCATAGCGTCGACATATCCAGAATGTTTTGGAAAAATGCCGCATTTAACACGCCCGGCGTACGGGTCAGTACGCCCAGTGGTGATTGTTGCCAGTTGGCATCCAGCACCCGTAGTCCTCCGATTAAGACCGTCATCTCCGGAGCCGTCAATCCCAACAGCTGTGCTTTATCGAGCAATAACTCTTCGGCCGGGACTGTGAAATGCTGTGCTTGATAGTTCCGAAAACCATCTGCCAACGGCTCTAAAACCGCAAACGATGCGGCATCGGTGTGCTCTGCCATGGCATCCATCCGACCAGGGGTGAAGGGCACTTCAATGTCATGGCCTGCCGCTTTAGCGGCTTGTTCGATGGCATAATTGCCTGCCAATACAATCAAATCTGCCATCGACAGTGCTTTGCTAGCTTGCGGCTGATTAAATGCAGTGACTATGCCTTCATAGACGGATAGCACATGGGCCAATTGGGTGGGGTTATTCGCTGGCCAATCGCGCTGCGGCGCGAGGCGAATACGCGCACCATTGGCACCGCCTCGTTTATCCGAGTCGCGGTAGGTCGACGCCGATGCCCATGCGGTAAAAATCATCGCATGCGACGATAAACCGCTGTGCGCCAGTTGCTGTTTTAAGTTGGCAATATCGTGGGCATCAATAAGATCATGTTGGCGGCGTGGGATAGGGTCCTGCCAAATTAAATCTTCGGCCGGCACGTCTGGTCCCAAATAGCGTGCTTTGGGCCCCAAATCACGATGGGTTAATTTAAACCATGCGCGCGCAAAGGCATCCGCAAAGGCGGCCGGATCGCGTAAAAATCGCTCCGAGATTTGCCGATAGGCGGGATCCTCCCGCATTGCCATATCGGCGGTAGTCATCATGATGCCGACCTTTTTCGCCGGATCGGCGGCATCAGGTGCATGGTGTTCGGCAGCTAAATCAATAGGTTCCCACTGTTTTGCACCGGCAGGGCTTTGGCTTAAGCGCCATTCATAGCCCAGTAGCACTTCAAAATAACTGTTATCCCATTGGGTGGGGGTTGGCGTCCAAGCGCCTTCAATACCGCTGGTGATGGTATCGCCACCCATGCCCGATTTATACTGGCTTAGCCAGCCAAGGCCCATTTGATGTAATGGCGCGCCTTCAGGATCCACTCCCACCAAGGCCGCATCACCTGCGCCGTGCGCTTTACCAAAGGTATGGCCACCAGCAGTTAATGCCACAGTTTCCTCATCGTTCATGGCCATACGGGCAAAGGTTTCGCGAATATCACGGGCAGAGGCTAATGGGTCCGGTTTGCCATCTGGCCCTTCTGGATTGACGTAAATCAGCCCCATTTGCACGGCTGCCAACGGCGACGCTAATTCTCGATCGCCACTGTAACGTTGATTCTCCAGCCATTTCTTCTCCGATCCCCAGTAGATATCTTCTTCAGGTGACCAAATGTCGGCACGGCCGCCGGCAAAACCGAAGGTTTTTAATCCCATCGATTCCAACGCCACATTGCCGGCCAAAATAAACAAATCGGCCCAGGATAGCTGTTGGCCGTATTTTTGTTTGATCGGCCATAACAGGCGGCGAGCTTTATCTAAATTGGCATTATCCGGCCAGCTATTGAGTGGCGCAAAACGTTGATTGCCGGTACTGGCGCCGCCACGGCCGTCGCCGGTGCGATAGGTGCCAGCGGCATGCCATGCCATCCGGATCATAAAGGGACCGTAATGGCCATAATCGGCCGGCCACCACGGCTGAGAGTCGGTCATAAGGGCGGTTAAATCGCGTTTAACGGCGGCCAAATCCAAGGCAGCAAATGCCTTGGCATAATCAAAGTGGGCATCGAGCGGATTCGATTTTTGGTCGTGCTGATGCAAAATGCGCAGGTTTAATTGCTCCGGCCACCAGTCGGCATTGCCAGTAGCTTGCCGACCTTGTTGGGTGTTCGCACCATGCATAAATGGGCACTGGCCGCTGCTGTTGGCGGTTGGGGTTGATTTTTGATCCATGTGAAACCTCTGTCGCGAGTTGTGATGACGTTGGCAAAACTATAGTTGCAGAACTCTCGATGTGACAGCGATTAAAATAATTCGGTTCAATTGCTTTTTTTGATTAGATTTACGATGTAACTATGGTTGTTACCTAGGAGGCTTCGGGGGTGTGGCTATGTGCATGGCCATGTGTTCAGCGTTCTGATTGGTATGGAATTAGGCACATGGTAGCCATTTTGGGGCCTGAACCATGCGTTGTAGCGTCGCATCGTCTTAGACAAATTTCGCTAATTGGCTGTTTTTTTGCGCTGACATGCGCATTGCCATCCATGACAAAAATGGTGATGAGGGACGGTCAACGGTGGGTATCCATCGACTGAATAGGCGGGGGCAGCAACGCGAAAAGCAATAAAAACCCACACAGCGTAAAGTTTAACCTGTGTGGGTCACGGCACGGTATCTCAGTGCTCTGAACTAGGTTGTACTAGGCGAAACTTGGTTGCACGACACAGCACGACATTAGGTGTCGTGGTTGTTAGCACCTGTGCAACCGCGGTTGATGTAATCTGCTAAGCGGGCAAATGCCAGGTTAAAACTCTTGCACCGTTGGGCGCAACACGATTTCGTTGATATCCACATCGGCAGGCTGCGCGATGGCAAATGCGATGGCACGAGCGACGCTATCGGCTGGGATCTCGTTTTGCTGGTAAAACGCCTGCACAAATGCCGCGCTTTCGCTATGGCCGCTGCCGTATTTCAGCTCAGAAGCCACTGCGCCAGGTAAAATCGTGGTGGTTCGAATGGCACCTCCAACTTCGTGGCGTAAACCATCGCTGATCGCACGCACCGCAAATTTGGTACCGCTGTACACAGTGCCGCCGGGGCTAAACACTTTAATGCCCGCGACCGACGCCACGTTAATAAAATGGCCACTTTGCTGTGCTTGGAACACCGGCAGTGCGGCGGCAATGCCGTATAACACGCCTTTGATATTGATGTCGATCATCCGATCCCATTCGTCGGTGCGGCATTCGCTCATGGGGGCGATCGCCATTAAACCGGCATTGTTGACCATCACATCCAAGCGGCCAAAATGGCTGATGGCATGGGCAACGGCGGCGGCAACTTGGGCTTTATCAGTCACATCGGCTAATGCAAAGGTGGCTTGGCCACCGGCGGCTTGAATACGCTCAACCAGCGCTTGTAAACGATCGGCGCGACGCGCAACTGCGACAATTTTGGCACCTTGCGCGGCAAGTAATTCGGCACTGGCTTCGCCTAAGCCACTGCTTGCACCGGTAATTAGCACAACTTTATCGGCAACTGCCGGAGTAAATGAGTTTGTCATAACGCTGTCCTCGTTGAGTTTATTGATGCCATCGGCAACACACACCAATGCAGCATACGCAATGCTGGCGGTGGCGAAAATGGCTTATACTGGCGTTCAGAATTCCACAATCTGGAATAATCAGTGTTTTTTTTCCGCAAGGAACCATCATGCTTGATGCATTACGTATTTTTTGTGTCGCCGCCGACAGTGTCAGTTTTAAAGCGGCGGCCATACGCTTGGCGATATCGCCACAGCAGGTCAGTCGGGCCGTGCAAAGTTTGGAGCAGCAGACGGGCGAGCTGTTGTTTTATCGCAATACGCGGCATATTCAATTAACGCAATTTGGTGTGCAGTTTTCGGAACAAGCCAAAGTTCAATTACAACAACTTGATGCTTTACTGGGGGGGCAGTTGGAGCATCCACAGCAACAGCGAGGTGTGGTGCGGCTCACCGCGCCGACTATTTTACGCCCGCTGTTAACCCCGCTGTTGATCGAGTTTGCCCACGGCCATCCGGAGATTGAAGTGGATATGCGCTTTTCAGATCAACATGCCGCTGTGGTGCAAGAGCAGATCGATATTGGCATTCGGATCGGGGTGATCCGCGAGCCGGGCTTTATCGCCAAACAGGTGGGGCAGGTCGATCTGTGGTTTGTTGCCAGCCCAGCGCTGATCCCTGCGGATACGATGGCAGAGTTGGCCACCTTGGATGTGGATGGCTTTCGTCGCGTGATGGAAACAAGCGTGGAAACAAGCTTTGAATCAAGCGAGAAATCAAGCGAGAAATCAAGCCTTGAATCTAGTGGGGATGTACGCGTGGCATCTCGCGCAACTGTCACACAAAATCATGCGGCCGCCGCGAACCCGCGACTACGTCAGCCGCTACCCGTTACGGGCTTGCTAGATGCCAGCGTAGGGCGTGCGTGGCCTTGGTATTTGGTCGATGGTCAGCTGTGGCAACCACGCCACTGCCGCCTGTTGTTTAACGATGCCTTTGCTGAACTCAGTGCGGTCATCGCAGGCTGTGGCATCACACAAACGGCACGTTTGTTGGTCACTACGCATTGTGCTGCCGCAGAGTTGGTGCGACTGATGCCACAATTGGAGCCGGCAGCATGGCCATTGTCGATTTATCGACCGCAACGAGGGCCAGTACCTTTGCGGATCCGATTGCTGTTTGATTTTTTACAGCAGCATCTCCAGCAACAACCGCTGTTGCAGCCAGAAGGCTAAATTCGCCCCACTTGCGTGCGGATCGGCTGACACCTTGTTTTGGATTATGAATATGTGTGCCGCGCATGCAGGCGAGTTATAGGGTGGCTTTGTCGGCTAATTGACAGACCCTGGCATCGCTGTTGGATACGCTGGTGTATCACAATGTGAGTTTGATGGCATGAACGAGGGGCTTGTGCAACGACGTGAATTTTTAAAAGGGCTGGGGCTTTGGTCGGGCCGCAGTGTCGCCAGCGCGCTGGGCGTTAGCTTGCTTGCGACGGGATTGGTCGGCGGCGGAGTGTTAGCGTATCGCAATCGGCAGTTTCAAGGTGAGCTGCAGTTACGGCAATTGCGGCATCATTTAGCACAGTGGCAAGGGCGTTCGCTGTATAGCACCGGTCGCTGGAATGCCAGCCAAGTCTTGCAGCATCTGACACAAGGCATGATCGGGTCGCTCAAGGGGTATCCAAATTATCAGAGCGGCGTCTTGCAGCATACCCTTGGGCCCTTGGCATTGCAGGGATTTAAAGGTTTAGGTCACATGCTGCATCCATTGGATGCGCCCATTCCACATATGCCTGCGCTGGATCCGCATCTTGCCACCGCGCAGGCACTGACCGCGCTGTTGCAGGCGATTGATCAATTTTTGGCGCATGACCAAGCACTGGCGCCGCATTTTGCCTATGGTGAATTACGCCGTGATGATTATGCGGCCGCACATTTTTTGCATATCAGCCAACATCTGCAGCAACTGCAGCTGTTATAGCTCTGATGCCATGGCCGGCGTCATGGCTTGCAATTCGTCTGGTCTTGCCATATGCCCATAGCCGTGTGCGGATGGCGCCCTTATTTGAGCAAAAAAAGGGCGTGTATAACACGCCCCCTAGTTATCACCGCGTTGTCCGATGATGCCTTCATTTATACGGGAATACTTAGATCCCCTTCGTCGACGCTTTGGCATGCGAAGCGTCAGTCTGAACCTTCGCCGCGTCATCATGCCGATGCAGCCAACGGTAAAAGGTTGGCAATAAGAGCAGCGTTAATAGCGTCGCTGTTACAATGCCGCCGATCACCACGGTCGCTAATGGCCGCTGGATTTCGGCGCCGGTGCCATGGTTAAACGCCATGGGGACAAAGCCTAAACTCGCCACCAGCGCAGTCATCAGCACCGGTCGCAAGCGTTGTTGTGCGCCTTGTATAATGGCCTGTGGCAGCGATTGACCTTGTTGACGCAATTGCTGGATCATGGCAATCATCACCACCCCGTTAAGCACGGCGATACCTGATAAGGCGATAAAACCTACCGCCGCCGATAGTGACAGCGGCATATCACGCAGCCACAGCGCTAGTACACCGCCGGTGAGTGCAAATGGCACACCACTAAATACGATACAGGCATCTTTCACGCTGTGTAAGGCACTAAACAACAAGCCAAAAATGAGCAGCAGTGTTATCGGGATCAACCATTGCAACCGTGCCGTCGCCGATTGCAGCTGCTCAAAGGTGCCGCCAAACCCAAGCCAATAGCCTTCGGGTAATGTGAGCTGTGCCGTTAAGCGCTGCTGTACCTCCGCAACAAAACTGCCTAAATCACGATCGCTGACATTGGCGGTGATCACCAAATGACGTTTGCCACTTTCGCGATTGACTTGGTTGGGCCCAGCGGTCATCACGAACTGGGCGACTTCACCCAGCGGCACATAAGTCAGTTCGGTGTTTGGCGTAACGCTGGCTAAGGGTACCGGTAAACGCGCCAACTGCTGTGGGTCATTGCGCTGCGGCTCTGGCAACCGCAGCACCAGATCAACGCGCTGATCGCCATGAAAAATTTGCCCAAGCACGCGGCCGGCAATGGCCGTTTGCACGCTGTGCTGTACCGTCGCGGTATCGATGCCCAGTAGCGCTAAATGCGCGCGATCGGGCTCAATCGACAACAGCGGTAACCCCGCGGCTTGCTCCATGCGTACATCTTGCGCTCCAGGAATAGGCGCCATGATGGCTTGAACCTGTTCACCTAGGCGATTTAATGTAGCTAAATCATCACCATAAATCCGCACCGCGACATCGCTACGCACGCCGGCAATCAGCTCGTTAAAGCGCATTTCAATCGGTTGTGTAAACTCGTATTGTTGTCCTGGTAGTGCGGCTAACCGTTGACGTAGCTCATCCAGCAGCTGCGCTTTGGGTAAGGTTGGATCGGGCCATTCTGCCCGCGGTTTTAGGATCACAAAGGTGTCAGCCACACTCGGCGGCATCGGATCTGTGGCAATTTCTGCGGTGCCTATTTTGGCGAATACCGTTGCGACTTGTGGCATCTGCAGTATTTCTTGCTCCAACCACTGCTGCATGTGCACCGATTGACTCAAGCTGGTGCCAGGTACACGCAGGGCGTGCAACGCGATATCGCCTTCATCCAACTGTGGCATAAACTCTGTGCCCATACGACTGGCTTGATAGAGCGCGCCACCCATCAACAGTATGGCGGCGAGGGCGCAGCCGGCGCTGAATTTAGGCTGATGTAGCAGCGCGAGTAACAGCCGCTGATAAGTTCGGTTTAACGCCCGCAACAGCGGGTTGCTGTCATCATGCGGCGCGCTGCTGTCATTTTGCGTCGCACAGCTGGCTTGGTGCAAAGCGGCTGTTGGCATCGGCTCGGGGCTGCTTGTTTCGTGGCGACTTGTTTCAGGGCTTTCTATCTCAGGGCTATGTATGCCACTGCTGTGTATCTCACTGCCGTGTATCTCACGGCTATGTATTTCAAAGCGTTGAGGCCGGTGTGGCACACGCGGTGGTTTGATAAAAATAGCGATGGCCGCCGGCACAAAGGTAACCGCCAAGATCAGCGCACCGAGCAAGGCCGCAATAACGGTAAACGCCATGGGATGGAACATTTTGCCTTCAATGCCCGTGAGCGCAAAAATCGGCATAAAGACCAACATGATGATGAGTACACCAAACACCGCCGGTGTGAATACCTCTTTGGTGGCCAGGTAGACTTCCTGCAAGCGCTCGCGCTGGGTTAACCAGCGCTGATGCCGCCATTGGCATTGCTGCTGCGCCTGCGCTAAGCGCCGCAGGCAGTTTTCCACCACGATGACGGCGCCATCCACCATCAAGCCAAAATCAATGGCGCCCAAACTCATGAGGTTACCACTCACCTTGTGCAGCGCCATGCCCGTGATGGCAAACAACATGCTAAGAGGGATCACCAGAGCGGTGATGATGGCGGCGCGAATGTTGCCTAAAAAAATAAACAGCACGATCACCACCAATATCGCGCCTTCAAACAGATTTTTTTGCACAGTCGCGATGGTCTGATCAACCAGTGAGCTGCGGTTATATAGCGTTTGGATGTACACGCCCGCCGGTAATTGTTGGTTGATAAGCGCCAAACACTCCGCCACCTGCAGCGATACTGTGCGACTATTTTCTCCCAGCAGCATAAACACAGTGCCAAGCACTGCTTCTTCACCATTTTGTAAGGCGGCGCCAGTACGCAGCTCTTTGCCAATCATCACCTGCGCAACATCCGATAGCCGTACCGGGCCATCGTCACGTTTGGCGACCACCAAGGCGCCGATATCCTGCAATGAGCTGAGTTGGCCAGGTGATCGCACCAGATACTGCGCGCCATGACGTTCGATATACCCAGCGCCGATATTGCTGTTATTGCGCATGATAGCTGTGGCGATATCATCCATGGTGAGTTTAAAGGCCAGTAATTTGCCGGCATCCGGAGCGATCTGGTACTGCCGCACATAACCACCGATGCTGTTGACATCGGTTACGCCCGGTACGCGCTGCAATTGCGGTTTGATGGTGTAATCCTGCAAGGTGCGCAGATCCATCGCATCATAAGGGCTACCATCGGCTTTGCGCGCGTCAGGCGTGGCGCGGACGCTGTACATAAAGATCTCCCCCAGCCCGGTGGTCAGCGGGCCTAAGCGGGTGTCGGCATCCGTCGGCAGCTGGCCGCGCACCTGTTGCAAGCGTTCGCTCACTTGTTGACGCGCCCAGTAAATGTCGGTGCCATCTTTAAACACCACCGTAACTTGCGACAAGGCGTAGCGTGATAACGAGCGGGTATAGGCCAACTGAGGTAAGCCTGCCATGGCATTTTCAATCGGCAGCGTCAGGCGCTGTTCCGTCTCAAGTGGCGAATATCCATCGGCATGGGTGTTGATTTGCACTTGCACGTTGGTGATATCGGGCACGGCGTCCATCGGTAATTTTTGCGCATGCCAAACCCCCAATAACGCCATCAACAAGGTCAGCGCGAGGATCACATAACGCTGTGCCAGCGCGGTTCGAATGAGGGCATCGATCATCGGCAGTTCTCCATCAGCGTGAATGGGCTAGCGTGTCGGGCCTGTTCACGAGTATTAGTGCGCATGGCTCAATCCCTCTTTTTCCAATTCGGCTTTTAACAAATAACTCTGGGTGGTGACGACCTCAACATCGGCGGTTAAACCGGACAACACTTCAATATAACCATGGTCGCGACGACCAAATTGGGGTTGACGCATCTCAAAGGTATTGCCGACGCGAATAAACACCACCTCGCGCCCTTGCACATACTGTATGGCGGCAAGCGGTACAGCGATGGCCACCTGATGTTGAGCCACTTGAATGTGCGCATTGATATGCATCCCCGGCCGCCATTGCCCTTGCGGGTTGGCAAGCTGGGCACGGACGCGAGCGATATGACCGTCGGTCATGGCGGGCGCGATAAAGTTAATACTGGCGTTGCTATGCTGGGCGTTGTGGAGATCCATCACGGCAATGGCTTGGCCAAGGTGGATCTTGGGGAGGTCGGTTGGGAATACCGACAATTCCACATTCACCTGACTAAAGTCGACGATCTCCAGCAAAGTGTCGCTCGTGACGACCTGACCTGGATTGACATGGCGCTGTGTGACCACACCATCGGCGGGGGCGCGGAGAGTGAAGGTTTTTAAGGTGGTGGTATTGTGCAGCTCCAGCAAGGGCTGGCCTTTGTTGACCTGCTGCCCTTGTGTCACCCACACCTGCTGTACGGCGGCGGCATAGGGGGATTGCAGTCGCCAATGTCGTGTGGGATCCATCGCAATTACGCCAAATAGTTGGATCTGCTGCTGCAGTTGGCGCGCACTGGCAGGTTCCGTTTTAATGCCACTTTGCGCAATTACGCGATCCCTCAGCGTGATGCGGCCTTCCTCGGTGGCAAATTGCCACTGATAATCTCGGCCTTGATAGCGGGCCTGGACGCTGACCTGGTACGCGTGTGGTTCGGCGATGGGGGTGGTTGAGACCGCGTAATCCTGCTCGGTGTGAAAACTGAGCGTTTCGACGGCCCCTTCTAAGCGGGTTAAGCGGATCTGTAATTGCACGGCATCGGGCGATAATGGCTGCTGCGCGGCATAACTATAAACACGCATTTCAGGCGCGAGACCAGCGGTAAACATCGTGATTTCCACCGCAAAATCATCCTGTTGCAATAAACGCCCACCCTGCGGGCCGACGGCATCGTGGTGCGAGCTGGTATTGGACGTCGCCTGTTGGCTGTGGTCGTGTTGATGCTCGTTGCCCTGTTGCTGAGCGTCCGTTGGTTGATGAAGATTGTGCGCCCATACGAAGGGCATGAACGACGCGAGTAGCAGCATCCAGCACGCGAGCAGTCTTCCCATGAACCGCCGGCAACCGAGCCTCGGCGCTGCGTTTATAGCGACGTCATGGTTTAGCGCGAGGTCATGCCGCGGCTGATGTGGTGTGTTATTCAAGTGGTGATGATTCATCGCATTATTCATAAGATGTGTCCTTTGTAGACCAACGTACCGGTCCAGATAGCGTCATGGCATGGCCCGTTAAACGTTCAAGTTCAAGGAGTTGTAGGTGAAAGCGGCTTTGTGCTTGGATAAGATCAACCTCCGCTTGATGTGCATCTTGGGCGGCGGAGAGCAGGCCAAATAAATCGACTTGCCCCTGCTGATAACCTTGTTCACTCAGCGCCAGTACCTGCTGAGATTTTGGGATCACATGACGTTGCAGCACCTGACTGTAGTGCCTGAGTTGTTCCAACTCGAGGTAGATTTGTGTCACCACCAGCTGCAGCGTGCGTTCGGTTTGTTGCTGCGTCAGCGCGGTGAGCTCACGTTGGGTTTGCGCCGCTAAACGTGTGCCAGCGCTGGGATCGTCGCGGTGCCATGGCATGGACACGGACAGGACGAACGCATGATCACCCCTTTGCTGCGCACCTTGGGCGTGATAACGAAGTCCTGTGCTTAGGGTCAGATCGGCATTTTGTGCCGCCTGCGCTTGTCGGAGCAGGGTGTCGTCGAGTCGCGCTTGGGTGATAAATTGCTGCATGCTCGGGGTCTGCTGCAGGCTGGTTTGGAGCTCGGCGAGGCTTGGCAGCAATGGCAAGGCAGCTAAACTGCCTTCCACCTGCTGAAAATCTGGCGTCTGTGCCCAATGTGCCGCCAGTTGTGCGCTGCCCAGCTGCAATGCGTTTTGCAAGGCCCGCAGCTCAAGTTGACTGCGGGTGAGTCGAAGCTCAAGTTTGGCGACATCCACCTCGCCTAAGCTACTCGCCTGCGCACGCTGCGTCGCCAGAGCTAACAACTGCTGTTCGCGCGCTATCCGCCGCTTTATATGCAGCTGTAGTTGCTGCAGCTCGACTTGCTGAATATAGCTGCGGGTGGTGGCAGCAAGGCTATCAAGGCGCAGCACCTCAAATTGCTGCTGGCGCAGCTGTTGCTGCCATTGCACAGTTTCCAGCCGCAGGGCGCGTTTATCACCAAGTTCAATGACTTGGCTTAAACTGAGTGTCAATTCGGCTTGATCTATACCTTGGTAGTCGCCGCTGCCAGCGACATTATCTAGGCTAAGTTGCACCTCGGGATTCGGACGTAGTGCCGCTTGTAAGCGTTCGGCTTCACTCAACCGCAGCTGGTAGGGATAGCTTTGCAGGGTTGGGCTGTGCTGCAACGTGCGGGCTAAGGCCTGCGCTAAACTAAGCGACGCCGGCTTTGACGTCAGCTTTGGCGTTGCTTCATCAGACGTTGGTTCAGACGTCGGTTTTAACGCAGGTTTTAAGGCAGGTTTTAATGCAGGTTTTAAAAAAGGTTCAGCGGCTGATGTTATACGGGTTTCAGCCAGGTTGTTCGATGACAATGTCGATTGGGCGTGGGCCAATGGCGTCCACAGCCATGCCGCCACTACGGCAGCAGAAAAACTCATACGCATAGGTATGCTCCTGATTACACAAAAGAAAAAAATTCAATGCGTTAAACAGGAATAGCGTTTGGGGGCGGGACCGGGGGCGTGTGCTGAATGCCGACAAATTGCGGCAACTGGCGCTGACTGGCATGGTTTTGTCGAGGCCATGACCATAGTCTGCTATCAAGCGGCAGATCGGCATGCCCATGCATATGATTGACATGGGTATGGTCATCTGCGCTGGCGAGCGTGACTGACACATCGGTGTTTGATGGATCCATGACTGCTGTATCGTTCGTTGCAGCCGTATCACTGATTATATTGAGGATCTTGGTTAATGCTGCCGCTATCTTGTCCGCGGCATGGTTGTCTAGGGTTTGGTTGTCTAGGGTTTGGTTGTCTGGGGAATTGCTATCTGTGGTATGGCTAGAGCGATCAACATTCAATAACGGAGATGGCTGACAATCGGCCGCGGCATGATGGGGGCTGTGTAACACCATGGGCTGCGCCGCCAACACCCAGTGTTGGCAGAGAAAAATGATCATCAGCACATAGTAACGTAGCCGCATAGAACTTAGATAAAACCCGTTAGGTAAAAACCTATTACATCAAAACCTGTGACGTCGACCTCGGTATAAAAACCTTGGTTAAGACTCTGCAGCCTCGTACAATATCTGTGAACGTCGTTATTGAGATTGGCGTTATTTCTTCAAATAACTACGAAGCACCGTGACCAATTGTTCAACATCATGGGCGCGCTCGGCATCCAACAGCTCGGGCACCACCAAATGCTCACGGATATGATGCTCAACCACATCAGCCATTAATCCATCAACAGCGCCGCGCACGGCAGCGATTTGTTGCAACAACTGCCGACAATCCTGATCCGATTTTAACAGTCGCTCCACCGCATCCACTTGGCCACGAATACGATGTAAGCGCCCAATCAGTTTGTGCTGGTCTAAATGATGGGGCATCACTCGCTCCTGTAAAACTACGCCTCTGTCATCATGTATGTCATAACGCCAGTGGTATAGCGATAAACGCTAGTCTAGATAACTGCAGTAGATAGCTCATGTTGAATGCCATGGATAACGATGCCATTTCGCGCGGCTCGACAAACCAGCACGACTCAAGGCTCATAATATAGTGGGGGGGAGTATATTGGCAATGCTACAACTGATAAAAATGCCGCGCAGTGGTCTCCTTTTTGCCTCGCTGTGGTAGGGGGGATTTACCTTGAAGTGGACAACAGAGATAAATACGTGAAATTTACTTTTTTAAAACTTTAAGGTGCAATAGATAAAATTATGCGACAAAATTGAAATAAATTGAACTTCGCCAAGTTAAAAAAGTCTATGACGCTATCTAGATAAGATTAATCCTTGATATAGCTCGGGCAAAAATACCACACTCGAGATGAGCCTGATGCATGAATGGACATAACTTAGGTATCGTCATTTAAAAGAAGAACCATAGGAAAAGGAATTCTAATGATTAAATTTGCTACACCACTGCTTTTTGCAATTACGCTTCATTCGCCTTTGTTTGCATCTGAAATTCATTTTTTTAAGATCTCGCCACAATCGAAAGACTCACCAAATTGGCATCCAATTCCTGGTAAACAATTCCCGATCATCAACTTAGAATACTTAGACAAACTTCGTGAAAAACATGATTTTATTAAGGGAATATCTGCATACAAAATTCAGCTATTAGACATAGGGACTTCTATAGATAACAGGATGAAGGTTTTTAATTATTGTTTTAATCCTGGAAGTGAAATTTTAGAAAAGCTTAAGGCGAATTCGTTACCTGTTAAAGGTGATTTGACTTTGATTAGTAAGAACATGTTGAATGAGATAGATTCGGAAGTTAAATTAGAAAATTTACATTTAAAAAAGTATGTCGAAATAATTAATCCGAGCATTTCAAACCATGAAGATTTTCGCAACGCCCCCCAAGAGCATGTTATAGAAGATTTGTCGGTTAACGGAATTGTGATGGAGGGTATCAGGCTAAATAAATCCGGGGTGTTTATGGTTACAAATAATTGCACAATCCCGGTAAATGAATCTCATGCCGAAAAAAATAAAGGCGATGAAGATTATTCATTTCCTCCAGGCCTATTAATTACCTCGTTGTCTTCTGATGCAGAAAAAATCAATGCTCTACTGAAGGATTTAGTAGAATTCAACGCCGGATCTCGCCCTGGATTATCATTTAAAATTGAAAAGTTAGATTATTGAAAAAATGGAAATACCACAAGATCAATCAAAGCTTAAAAAATTTGTAAATATAACTGTTTTGGTTGTGGCAGTATTGCTTGTTTTTTTTACTGCTTACAAAGCCTACGAAAATGCCTTTGCGCCTTCAAATGGATTTACTGATATAAAATCATTCATTCATCGTGCAGAACTAGGCGACTTTAAAAATAAAATAACGGCATTCGGTGAACTAAAATCAGAATCAAGACGGAATATTGTTGCGCAAGTTGACGGAACAATAACTGAGATATTTATACGTCCAGGATCCGCGGTAGAATTCGACACTGTAATTTTGCTTCTTAATAACCCAAAATTAGAGCGAGAGTACGAATCTTTACGACTTGAGCTTGATGAAGCAACTGCTTCAGTTGAACAACTAAATGCAGAGCTAGCTGATCAGGAACTTACTCTAAAAAATGATGTGCTCATTACAGAATCAGAGGTGAATACGCAACAATCGGAGCTAGATGCTAAAAATATACTTCATCAAAAACAAATCATTTCTGAACTGGAGCTTAAAAGAGAAATTATAAAGTTTGAACACTCAAAATTAAAATATGAATTGGCCAAGCAAAAATACAAAACGTTCGAAAAAACGAAAACATCTAAAATTGATGTGGCTTTACTCCGAAAAAAAGGAGTCGCAGCTTTATTAGACATGAAATTAGTGGATCTCGAGTCGTTAAAAATAAAAGCTGGGATGCGAGGTATTTTACAGTCGATTGAAAAAAATATTGAGCTAGGTCAAAGGCTTGAGCAAGGAAGTAACATCGGGGTTGTTGCAAATTTAGACACTCTTTATGCTGAGATTAGAGTCAGCGCAGCAGATGCGCCTATGATCAAGCTAGGAATGAACGTTAATATAGATATAAAAGGGATGCAGGCACAAGGGATTATTAGTCGAGTTGCACCAACGGTTGTTCGAAACCAAGTGCAAGTCGATGTTAAAATTACCTCATCACTCCCAGTTACAGCAAGACCCGATGTTGAAATCCAAGCGGCAATTCTTCTCGAAGATAAGAAACATGTTGTTATGTTGCCTCGACCACCTCACTTTGAAGTCGGCGTCCCTATACAGTTATATATAAAATCAGCACCAGATACCTTTGAATTAAGGACTGTCGAGGTTGGGCTTTCATCGAACAACACGATAGAAATCACCCATGGGGTCATTGGCGGTGATGATGTATTATTGGTCGATCCTGAAAAATTTGGAAACCAAAAAATAATTAATATTTAGAGTGGTGTGTAAAATTGGAAGTTACGAAGAAAAGTATAAATCTTATTGAATTGAATGGTGTTTCGAAAATTTTTGGAGATAGAAAATCTGGTTTTTGTGCGCTAAATAAAATTTATTTAACTATCCAGAATGGCGATTTTATTGCAATACAAGGACCTTCAGGTTGTGGTAAATCTACGTTGCTTTCAATTTTGGGTTTGCTTGATACTGCCAGCGAAGGTCAGTATATATTATGTGGTCAGCGTGTTGACAATCTTACAAAATATCAGCAGGCAATTTTAAGAAATAAACATATTGGATGGATATTCCAAAATTTTAATTTAATAGGTGATCTAACTGTTGAGGAGAATATCAAGCTGCCGTTAAAGTATCATGACTCGATAGCGAAATCAGATTATTTTAATCTAGTTAAGGAAGCCCTTGAAAAAGTAGGTCTCGACGATAAATTAAATTCTTATCCTACAGAATTGTCAGGAGGACAACAACAAAGAGTAGCTATCGCAAGGGCTATTGTAACAAAGCCAGATATTTTAATCGCAGATGAGCCTACAGGAAATCTTGATTCGACAAATGCAGAATCCGTGTTTAATTTGCTAGAAAGCTTAAATAATGCAGGTTCAACCGTATTGATTGTCACTCATGATTCACATATTGCAAAAAGGTGTAAACGAATTTTAAACATGAAAGATGGTTGCCTTGTAGATATGGGATTGTAAAAGGTTCATATGAATGATTGATTTTATTTATAGAAATCTCAATCTGAAATTATACAAAAAGAAAAAAATGCAATGGTTTATATTGGCTTTTGGATTCTCCCTATTCTGCGCCTTATTTAACCTGTCAATTATAATTTCAGGTAATATTTTTGAAATTAAACCAGCATGGGTTAAAAATGATAGCGAATTTGCAACATTTGGACTGAAAAGTCATGATGGAAGAATGATCCCAACGACTATCAGTAATATTGAATCATTGAAAAGAAGCAAAGGAGTTAATGACGTTGCATATTGGGGTGCGCAGCAAACAAAAATTATAATTGATACAGCTGAGAGTGATGCAACAATTATATATATATCACCAAATTTCACCTCGTTACTTGAAGTTGAAAGTTTGCCAAATTTCAATAAAAGTGAAAGTTCATCAGTTTGGATTTCTGAGCGATTTTGGCGAGAGAGTTTTAATGGTTCCAACGTGATCGGACGCGTGATTTACTTAACCGAATCTAGGGTTCCTGCTGTTATAAAAGGCGTATTGCCGGTGGAATGGAACAAGATTGGTATTCATCAACCAAGCATCATGACGACTTCAGATGATCTTGAAAAATATATTAATATCACCTTGGGTGATGAACAAGTACCAGACGAGTTTGTTGAACAGGCAAAAAAGCAACTTAGTATACAATTGCCTGCGTTCTACGGATTTGCCAGTTTAACTAAAGGGTTTGATATCAATGATTTAAATTTAAAAATGGATGCAGTTTTCACTGATTCGAATATACGTCTTTGGGATGGAACCGAAAATTTAAGTGTTTTTGCAATGCGGGGTATAAACTTTTCTCCAGAAGCCAAAAATGTATTAAAACAGCAATGGTTCCTGGTGTTATGGCTTACCCTAGTTTTTGGCCTAACAAACATTTTAAGTTTGCTTACATTTAAGTTTAACGAAACTATACATAGAAGTTCTGAATTTAGCATACGATTTGCTGTAGGAGCTCGGGTTTCGCATTTACTAAAACAAATCTGCAGTGAGCATTTTATATTTTTGTTTGCTGTTATCGTATTTACATGTTTAATATCAAATTTACTAATAACTCAGCTTGTGGCTAATAATAGTGACATCTTGTCAGTTCATTCTATTTCTCTTGGTTGGAATTTTTCTATTTCAATTTTATTCATTTTTGCAGTGATACTTGTATTTTCCAGTTTACCACTGTTTTTTGCATGTAAGCATAACTTATTTATTAAGGCTAAATCTGATGTTCAAAGTAAAAAGCAATCGGTCTTAGCTAAATTCAATATATCAATGCAACTTTTTCAAGTGATAACTGCATTAAGTTTTTGTGTTGTAATGGTTAACTTTCATTTGAATGTGCTGGATCTTTCAAACAAATACAACTCGTTCTATGGACAGCACATTGGTTTAAATCAACAGGGTAAGTTTAGCCCAGCGAATACTCGCGATTGGTTTGCAAAAATAGAAAGTGACGATATTTCGGTTTCTTCGCAATCATTTATACAACCTTTGTCGCCAGCAATTAATTTTACCTCGAAAACTCCAGACAATCCTAATTATGCAGTGCTGAACATAATGAATGTTAACAATAATTTTTTAGAGTTGTTTGCAAATAATTATTTTTTAGGTGAAGGTGTCGATGAACAAGGTGTCGTATTAAATGTCTCAGCAGCAAAAATGCTAGGTTATCCTTCCCCTAAAGATGCCCTCGGCGCAAGGTTATTTTCTGATGACCCATTTTTACTTGGGTTTAAACCTGATGAACATATTAAAGTGAATGGAGTAATTGAAGATTTACCACATTTTGGCAGTGTAAGTAAAAATATCCCTTTTGTTTACGCAGACATAGAGCTTTTGCAGCAGTTACAAAAATTTTATGTTTACTATGACACATCCAACATTGAAACTGCTGAAAGAGTTACAAATGAGTTGTAACTCAAAATAGCAACTGGGAGACTGTGTCTAAAAATAACATGCAAGGGGAGCTTGAAAGTCAGAATAAAACAATGAAATTTTTAATTTACTTCTGTTTGTCGTTGTGTGTTTTGACATCATTGCTTTCGATTGTCGGATCTCAAAATCAGTTTCGTTTATATGTAAATCAAAAAAGAATATATTTCGCCATTCATTTGGCTATGGGTGCCAAGGTAAATGACCTAATGTTAATTATATTCAAAGATTTTATAGGCGCTGTGTTTTTTTTCATTTATCGCATTTGCTTTGTTTTTTAGTCTATTTTTGAATGAGATTCTTGATAAGTTTTCCATCGGTGTAAATGTCAACGCAATTATGGCTTCTGTTTTGGTAATTGTCAGCATGCTGGTTCTATATACTATAGTTATAACAAGCTGGTCGTTGACAAGAGTAAATATTAACGAAATATTTAGAGGTTGTGATTGATAATGAATTATTTTGACATCATGCTGGTTGTAATTAAATTTTTGAATTTAAAATGTCGAGTGAAGGTTATATTCTGCTGATTTTAAGAATATAACCTTTTTTTCGAGAGCTTTAATTCTAGAATACGACCCAATGTTTATTCGTTCAGCGGCTAACATAGAGCTGCGCTTGCCAATTTTGTTTGTAGCGTCGCGATGCTATCACCTGTTTGCCATTGGACAGCTGCAGTAGATAGTCATTGTTGTGCGGTTGGATCTGATGTACATGATGCAAATTCACCAAGGTGGAACGATGTACTTGGACAAAATGGCGGGGCAAGCGCTTTAATAGCTGTTTGAGCGTTTCTCGTACTACCAAATTTTGCCGAATAGTTTGCACACACATGTAATTGCCGGCCGCTTCGATGTGCATAATGTCGCTCTCATCCAGCAGGTGGGCGCTGGCGCCACTGCGAAACAGCATTTTTTCACTCGAGTATAGCGGTATGTTTGGGCTGATTTCGCCAAGGGTCGTGGCGGCGGATGTAGGAGCAACTGGCGAGTGACCCGTTAGCCTGACGATGCCGCTTTGGGATCCTGCGCCTGTCGTGGCCTCGTGTTGCCATTTTTGCTCGATCGAGGTGTCGATCTTGGTGTTTATCGTCGATTCTGGCTTCGAGGATGGCGTCGATTCTGGCTTCGAGGATGGCGTCGAGTCTATAGCAGCGTTGCTTGTCGAGGCGCTGTGTATCGCGGTCATAACCTGCGCGGTCATATCCTGCGCTGTGGTTTTCAGCAATGCCGTTGCGGCATCCTGCAGGCATTGCGCCAAGCGGGCGCGGGATACCGGTTTTAATAAATAATCAAAGGCCAGATGTTCAAATGCGGGCAAGGCATAGTGTTCGTAGGCAGTAACCAGCACCAACAGCGGGGCTGACATGGCGGATGTTTTATGTAATTGTTTAAGAATATCAATGCCTTTGAGCCCCGGCATCTGAATATCCAAAAACACCAGATCCACCTTGTGGCTGAGCAAATAGTGCAAGGTGTCATCGCCGTTATCAAAACAAGCGACAATATTGAGCTGCGGATAGCCGGCCAGTTTGGCCTTTAAATTGCTGATGGCGAGGGGCTCATCATCAGCGATCACCACGTTAAGTTCTGACATCCAATGCCTCCATCGGTAGGTAAAATCCACTTTTAAAAACCCCATCGCCATGCTGCACATACAGCTGGCTGGGATAACCAAATAGTAAAATGAGGCGCTCGTTGAGCTGCTGCAATGCCTCCGGCCATTGTGCAGGCGGCATTGTGATGAGCGTAGGTTCGGCTGCAATGCCGGTTGCGATGCCGGTTGCGATGCCGGTTGCGCTGCCGGTTGCGATGTGAGTTACGTGGTCTGTTGCCACATCAGTACGAACGCCGCTGATAAACTGCAGTTGTAACCAAGGCGGTTGCAGCTGAATGTCAAACTGCAATTGCAGCAACCCCGTTTGCGTGGTCACGCCTTGCTGAATACTAAACTCCGCGAGTGGCTGTAGGAGCAGGGGCGGTAATTGCAGTGGCGGCAGGCTGGCTTGCTGCCAGCGCAGTTGTAAGCGTTCACCAAATCGCAGCTGTTGAATGATGAGGTAGGCTTGTAATGCGGCGAGCTCTTGTGTCAACGGCACCTGCTGGCGTGGATGCTCGTGCAAGGAGTGGCGTAAAAATACCGAAAGATTATCGATTAAACGTTCAATCTGGGCATCATCACGGCTGACAATCAACGCATTTAACGCATTGAGGGTATTAAACATAAAATGCGGATCGAGTTGATAGCGCAAAATTTTTAACCGTGCGCTTTTGGCTTGGTGCAGCAATAACTGCGCCTGTTGCAGTTGCTGCTGATAACGCTGGTGGCTAAAAAATAGCAATACGCCAGCCAACCAGCCCAGCAGTGGCAACAGTACCAACATATAAGTGTTGACCAGCGCCGCGGCGCGGCCGCCATAGATATCCTCCACCTGCCATAGATGCAGCATGTCATAGCGCAGCCACACTGCACATAAGCTCCAAGGCAGCAGCCAATACAGGAGTCGTCGTAGCAGCACTGAAGTGCGGTGAGTCGCCCCTGCTTGGCGACCTTGTGGCTGCGTTTGGGGTGGCGATGTTGCTGGACACTCCGTGATTGGATGCTGTGCTGCGTGCCTTGAACGTAGCTCTGAACATGGCTCTGAACATGGCGCTGAACGTGGGTCTGAAGCTAGCTTCGAAAGTTGCCATGCCAACAGCGCAGTGATCAGAATGTTACAAGCGACCAGTACAGTGTAACTGAATAAAAAGGGCCAACTGGAGGCATTGTCCTCCAGCGGGATCAGCGTGGCCAAATGAGTAAATTTCAGCAGCAGATAACACAGCCAATACAGCAGGTGATAAAACCAAAATGATGATCTTAGTTGGAAGTGATCACGCTCGATAGGCACCCTAGCGGTAGCTGTTATTGCGGCATTGGTCGGCACCGCATGTGATGATAAGCAAGGAGGCGTGGATGACATTTATGAGGCCTCTTGCCATGGCAATTGCAGCTGCGCTAAAAAGCCCTGCACCGAGGCATGGGTGCGAAGACTGGCGCTATCGCCAAAATGCTGCTGTAAACGATTGCGAATATTCAACAGTCCCACGCCCGAGCTCGGTGTATGGGACGCCGTGACGGCAGAGCCTGGACCGTTGTCGCTGACCTCCAGCAACCACTGCGCGCCTTGGCGCTGGCCGCTGATGCGGATAATGGCACCTTGGCGCTGGCCAGCCACAGCATACTTGACGGCATTTTCGACCAAGGGCTGTAACAACAGTGGCGGAATGACTTGCCGCTGTAATTCTGCACCCAGCTGCCATTGCACCTGTAATTTGTCGCCAAACCGGGTCTTTTGCAGCGCTAAATAGGCATCAATCGCCGCCACTTCATCAGTGAGCTGCACCAGCTGATCGGGTGATTTGCTAAAGGAGTAGCGCAAAAACGTTGCCAATTGCTCCGACATGATTTCGGCATCGTCATAGCGTTTGGCTTCCACCAAGGCACAGACCGAATTCAGGGTATTAAAGGTAAAGTGCGGGTTGAGTTGCTGTTGTAATGCCTGCAATTCCAGCTGTTGCAATTGTTGCTGCAATAAAGCCTGCTGCTGTTGTTGCTGCAATTGTTGCCGTAAATGCCAGATCAATACGTAGCAGGCACCCCAGATAAAAAACGGCAGACTGTTGATGTCTAAATTACCCAACAGCACAAACACAAGCTGTGGTTGATGCAATTTGGCCCACCACCAAATGAGATTATTTAGCGGAATAAACGCGACCGTCAGGGCGATTAAGCCTGCGAAAAAATGCAGTGGCGGCAATGCCCGTGCGTAACTCCAACCGATAAATATGTGCGTTAACGCCAGCACCAACAGGGTTGGCGTTTCTTTAAGTAGCAGTTTAGCCACGTCAAATTGCAGCGGCTCCAAACCAAACAGCCAGATAGATAAATAATGCGGCAGATGCTCACTGAGGGTGATGGCGAGCCAAAACCACAGATTCCAGCGTTGTAACCGCGTTAACGAGAGCTCAGGCATTTATTCGCGTCCTTGTTTTCCACGTCCTAGCTACCTATGTCCTTGCTACCTATGTCTTTACGATCCGCTTTCCCTGCCATGCGTATCCGAGCCATGATCCGGATGGATCCTATGATGGGCTAGTCTATGTCAACGCCACCATAGGTGCAAAAGGGATCTGCAGGCGCGCGGCTGGGATAAGCGGAGGTGTTTTTGGGATGAGTCCGAGCCGATCTTGGGGGCGAATGCCATTGGCAGAATTTCGCTCACCAGCGGCAGAGGTGGTATTCCCAGCACTGAATGTGCCAAAGCTGCTGTTACCAGCGATGCGCGGGGGAACAAAGCTCAGGCATGTCAGGCGATCACGCCTTTCCATCCATCTCGCTGTATCCATCTCTCTGTATCAATCTCGCTACGCCACGCAATGCCACTCAATTTATATCGTACCCGCCGGTTCGCCGCCGGCTGTCGGTTTACCCTAAATTCGCCTCCGCTGGTCACAGTGGTATGGCATGGCGTCAAGGTCGCACGCAAGCTGAGTCACAGCCTAAAAGAGGTTGGTCCTATGCACCTCGTCAATAAAGGAGTTCATCCATGAGCATCACAAGGATTAGTTTGCAGTACCCAGCCGCCGTGCTGGTGCTGAGTGTATTGGTGATGTTGGCGGGAGCGATCGCGATATGGCGCTTGCCACTGCAGTTATTGCCATCCATCGAACAGCCACAGATTGAAATTTTTAATAGCTGGCGCGCGGCGGCGCCTGCCGAGATGGAAGCCAACATCATAGAGCCGCAAGAAGCGCTGCTGAGGCAAGTGCCTGGTGTGCTTGACATTAGCAGCAATATCAGCGCAGGGTTTGGCTCGTTACAGCTGAGCTTTGAGGTGGGGCATGATATGCAGCAGGCCATGCTGGATGTGATGAATGCGCTCAATCAAGCGCCGCCTCGGCCACGCGAGGCCAACGAACCTATAGTGCAATTTGGCGGCAATGGTATGCGGGTGGCGAGCTTATTTTTACGTAAACTAGATGCCAAAGCCGACTTTGATTTTACCGCGCTACAGCCGACTATCGAGCGGGTGATTTACCCACAACTACGATCGATTGCCGGCATTGCGGAGGTTAATCTGGCCAGTCATCGTGACAAAGAATTGCATATCCAATTTGATCCTTACCGCTTGGCCGCTTATGGCTTAACCGTCTCGGACATCAGTGACAACATCAGTCGCGCCAGTAATGTGTCTGGTGGTTTTGCGCAGGTGGGACGGCGCGAATTCACCGTGCGGTTTATGGGGCAATATGACCTGACGCAGTTTCAGCAGATGGTGGTGGCCTATCAGGATCATCGCCCAGTGTATTTGCATGAGGTTGCCGAGGTCAGTCTTGGTTTTGCCGAGAGTAGCAGTATTTCTATCCGAAACGGTGCGCCTGCTTATTTTATCGGCCTGGATCGGGCGCCAGGTTCGAACACTGTGGCCATTTTGCAGGCGCTGCAACCACGCATTAGCGAACTAAATCAGCAATTGCAGGCGCAAGGGGTGGAGTTGGTGCTGAGCTACGATGCCTCGGTGCATATCAAACGTGCCTTGGCGCTGGTAAACGGCAACTTGATGTTGGGTGTGGTGTTGGCGCTGGCAATATTGTACGGATTTTTACGCAATGGGCGCGCGACCTTGCTGATGGGCATCACTATTCCAATTTCATTGTTATTGGCTTTGACGGTATTGCAGTGGTTTGAACGTTCGTTAAATGTGGTGTCGCTGGCGGGCTTGGCGTTTGCGGTGGGCTTAGTCCTGGATGCCGCCATCGTAGTGCAAGAACATATAGTCCGCAGTCTGCAGCAAGCCACCCTAGACGCCAAGCTGGCCGTTACAGCGGATCCATTTACAACAGCGTCTGAAACAACAGATTCTGACACAACCAAGCCTGAAACAACCGCTCTCTTAAAGACGATCATCGCCCGTAGTTGTGCTGAGGTCAGTGCTGCGCTGTGGGCATCCACTGCCACCACAGTGGCGATTTTTGTCCCCGTGCTGTTTATGCAAGGTGTGGCTGGCCAGTTATTCTACGATTTAGCCCTGACCTTGGTGGTGGCGGTGAGTGCCTCGTTGCTGGTGGCGTTAACGGTATTGCCGGTGGCTTCGCTATTTTTGCTGGGTAGCCAGCGGCATAGTACAAAGCTGCATAGTACAAAGCAGTCTAGTACAAAGCAGTCTAGTACAAAGCGCCATACCGCATTGCATCACAACAGCCAGCACGCCAGCGATGCCAGCCACCACGCCAGCCACCATGCTTCGCGCTGGTCATTGCTAGCCTTATGGCTGCAGCGTGCCTGTGGTAGCCGAACGCGTGCTTGGAGCATTGTGGTGCTGGCCGTGCCTGGCGCGGCGCTGCTGAGTTACAGCCTGTTACCCCGTGCCGATTTTTTACCACAAGCGCGGATCGACACGGTATTTTCTGGTTTGACTTTACCGCCTGGCGGCAGTGTGCCGGTGTTAACGCAGGAAATCGGGGCCTTATTGGTGGAGCGGCTAAAACCTTACTATGAGGACCAGCAATACCCAGCCATCAAAGGTTACAACCTATGGATTAACCGCGAGGGTTTTAATAATTTATTTATTTATGCCGCCGATCCCAACAGCATTGCCGATCTGCAGCAATTGCTGCGCAACGAGATTTTAGTGGGCTTGCCTGATACGCAAACCTTTAGTACCCAAGGCAGCTTATTTAACTTTGGGTTTGGCAGTGGGCGCGAAATTAATCTGGACTTGCAAGGCGCGGACATGACGGCGCTGATGGCGCAAGCCACCACCTTAATGCCAACCGTACAACAGCTACTCCCTGAAGCCTCGGTTCAAGCGGAACCCAGTTTAGTCTTGGCTCAACCCGAGCTGCAGTTATTACCGGATGAACATAGGATCGCGCAAAGTGGGCTGGATCGCAGTGCCGTGGCCATGATGGTGCGTGCCGCGACCGATGGTCTTTATGTTGGCGAGTATTTTGATGGCAATGAACGGATGGATATCATTTTAAAAGGCTCGCCGTGGCAAACCCCTGAACAGTTGGCCGCCACGCCGCTGTTTACGCCGTTGGCGGGCAGTCAGACCTTGGGTCAGCTGAGCCAGCTGCACTACACCACAGGGCCCACCGCGCTGCTGCGGGTCAATGGCCAGCGCACGATCAGTTTATCCATCACGCCGCCCAGCGATATGCCGATGGCGCAAGCCATGCAATTGCTGCAGCAGCATGTGTTAACCCCGCTGCGCAGTGCCTTACCGGCGGGCATGTCGGTGCAGTTGCGCGGCAATGCCGATCGGTTAGCCGATGTGTTGCACACCATGCAACAAAACTTTGCCATTGCCTTATTTATTCTGTTGCTGCTGATGGCGGCGTTGTTCCGCTCGCTGGGCGATAGCCTATTGGTGCTTTTGAGTATTCCGCTATCGATGCTCGGTGGTGTGCTGGCGCTGCGCTTACTGAATCTTTGGACCTACCAAGCGCTGGATCTGCTGACCATGATTGGCTTTGTGATCTTGCTGGGATTGGTGGTGAACAATTCTATTTTACTGGTGGATGCCTGTCGGCGTTTACAGCAGCAAGGAGCCGCCCTCACCGAGGCGATATGGCAAGCGGTGGCGAGCCGGGCACGGCCGGTGCTGATGAGTACCCTCACCAGCATCGTGGGGATGTTGCCGCTTTTACTGCTACCGGGCACCGGTACCGAAATTTATCGAGGCTTGGCAGCAGTGATTGTCGGCGGTATGACCTTCAGTATGCTGTTTAGTTTGATATTGATCCCGGCGTTATTGCAGGTGGCGCCACATGCCTCGGCATCACAGACTTCGGAGTTGCATTTACTGAAACAACGGCCTGCGCCGCAGCTGCACTCGGAATCAGCAGTCGCAGCAAGCGCACGCTTTGCACTGTGGGCCAGATTACGGTCATGGATTAACAAGGAGAATAACGATGCGGTGTAACTGGATTTTACTGCTCGCAAGTTTTATCACGCCTGTGCTTGGTGCGCAGCCCCCCAGCAAAGCGGTGCGACTGGCGCCAGTCGAGCAGCAGATGGTTTTGCCACATACGATGGTCACGGCACAAGTACAAAGTCGTGCCCAATCGGATGTTAGTGCCGGTGTGGATGGCCGTTTAGTATGGCTCGTGGAACCGGGCACGCAAGTGCAGGCGGGCGAGGTGATCGCGCGGCTAGATACCCGGCCACTGCAGCTTCGACTGGATGAAATGCAAGCCCGTTTACAGCAGGCCGAGATCCAATGGCAACGACTACAAAAAGACAGTGCCCGTTTGCAAGCGCTAAGTCAGCAGCAGAGTGTGGCGCTGACGCAGCTTGATTTGATCAGCGCCGAGCGTGACGCGGCAGGGGCGCAAGTGCGATTGTTACAAGCACAGCTGGCGCAGCTTGATGATTTACATCGTCGCAGCGAGGTGCGTGCCCCCTTTGCCGGCGTGGTGGCACAGCGATTTCACCAGCAAGGGGAAGATATCAGCCGTACCGATGCGTTATTGCGTTTGGTCAATGTAGCTGAGCTCGATGTGGTGGTGCAAGCGCCACTGCGCTATGCCAGTTTTGTCCAGGTCGGCCAACGCTTGAGTGTATTTGCTAGCGGCGGTGAGCTGCAATTTAAGGTGCAAAGTGTGATCCCGGTGTCCGATCTGCGGTCACAAACCTTTGAAGCCCGGCTGCGGGTGACAAGCGAAGCGAACCATCAATTACAGGTTGGGCAAATGGTGGCGGTTGCGATCCCGACTGGGCTTGCCACTTTGCAATGGCTGGTGCCGCGCGATGCACTGGTATTAAAGCCATCGGGTCAGGTGATCTTTACCGTCAATGCGGCGCAGCAAGCAAAACAAGTGACGGTAACCTTGGGGCAGGGGCATGGCGATTTTGTCGCTATCACGGCCCAAGTGCGGCAAGGCGATCAGGTGGTGGTTCGGGGGGGCGATACCTTGGCCGATGGTGATCACGTCGACGTGCTGGCAGAGCCCATCGCGGCGCATGCGCCGCAAACGCCAGCACTCACCAAGGCGGTATCGCCGCGGCAAGGTTAAAGCCATGGCCTAATTTACCTGTAACAAATACAAACATCTCAAAAACGTTCAATCTTAAAAAAAAGTACATTTTTCATTCATTTTTTTGCGATTTATTACAACTAGGCTAAATCTTATACAGGTCAAAGGTCTGATGTGTGGCCGTCATTGATCTGGTAACCGCTGGCGGTGTCTTTTGCTGTGGCCGTCGCCCCTATCGCAAAATAAAAAATCGAAAAAAAGGAATGTACAATTGATTCAGCAGGTTATTACTAAAGCTAGCCAACTTCTGGCGATGCGGTGTGCGCCAACAGGCATCACGTCGTCGTTGCGTCCCGCCAACACACTGCGCGTTTCCAGCAACATGCTCAACGCTGTGCTGGCATGCAGTTTGGGCGCATCGTTGCTGGTGAACACGGCCTATGCCGATAGTTATGTGTTTATTACCAACAGCACGGCGCAGCCGGTGACAGTGTCGGTCAAACACTCGGGCAACAAAGGCACCTTAACCCCAGGCTCGCAGTGGCGGCAAGAAGCCACGCAGATCGCACCTTATGCCACCGCTCGGGTGTTGGCATTTAATCGCAATGAAGGCGTCAAAAACGGTAACACCTATTACTTTGATACCGAAGTAAAAACCGGCACTCAAACCTTTGTCGCCCGTCAGCAAATGACGGGCAAGTTGATTGGCAGCTCGATTTGGCACGCGTTGCAAGCACCGCAAGTGTCAGCACCGTGGCAGCAAAGCCGTGATATTTACCGATACCAAAGTCAGTGGACACAGCAGCCGGTCACCGTGGCCATGAAAGCGGAATTTACCGGTGGTTATGATGATTTTTACTACACCATCAGCAACAACACACGGCCTGAGCCAGTGGCGCCTGCCAGTGAGCTTAAAGTGTTAACCTACAACATCTACGCCTTACCCTTGGTGGCCAGTGATATTGGCGAGCGGCTGGCTGAAATACCGGCCTATGTAAAAGGCTATGATGTGCTGATGCTGCAAGAGGCGTTTTCGTCGGACAGCCCCGCCATGCTTCGTGCGCTGCAAACTGAGTATCCGTACCAGACGCAAATTCTGCGCAAGCCATTATCTGGCGTGAACGTGTATAACGGTGGCGTGGTCATTGTTAGCCGTTACCCGATTGGTCGCACCGATTATGTGGTGTACCCAGATTGTACCGGCACCGATTGTTTTGCAGACAAAGGTTTTATTTACGCCGAGATCATCAAGCAAGGCCAGGCGTACCATGTGGTGAACACGCACGCGGCATCTTTTGATACCGATGCGGCGCGGCAAATGCGGCAGGCGCAATTTCGTATGATGCAGCAGCATATTGCGGCACGACAAATTCCAGCGGGTGATGCGGTGTTGTATGGTGGTGATTTTAACGTCAATAAGCTGAAATTTGCCGACGATTACCAGCAAATGCAGCAAAATCTGCAAGCCGTAGTGCCGATGAGTACCGGTTATACCGCATCCACCTTTGATCCGCGGGTGAATAAATACGCCGCCAAATACGATACGGTGGAATACCTCGATTACGTGGTGTGGAGCCGGTTGCATCGTCAGCCGACCGCCGCCCGTAACGATGTGCGTGTGCCACGCAGTACCTCTGGCGCCTTGTGGGGCAAGTGGGATTTATCCGATCACTTCCCTGTCATGGGCCAATTTAGCTTCGAGGCACGGTAATCATGCATGGGATCGGTCACACCAGCGATACCAAACGCTTGGCTATACAGGCATTAGCTAAACAGGCCTTGCCTCAGCGCGCATCACTTAGACCGGCATTGCCTCAGTATGACCAGCCCCGCGCTCGGTCAAATGGCTTTGCCCGTTTGCCGCAGTTGTTGCTGATATTGCTGTTATCGGCGGCGGCGCTGCTTTGGTATGTTGCGGCCGATCCCCATGCGAGTGCGACCCCCGTTGCTGCGCACAGCCGCGCTGACACGGCAGGTGTTTTGGCAGATGTTTCGGCAGCGCTCTCCGCGAACGCCAACTCCAATGCCAATGCACACCAAAACGGTACCGCCTCAGCGCATCACACGCCGGCCACCAGCGCTGACAATTTGAGTGAGCAAACGCCACCTCAAGAATATGCAAAGGATGCCCAGCGTCGTGCGCAGCAGCAAATGGAAGATGACATCGCGGCATTTCGTGCCGCGCGTGCCGAGCCAATCGGCAATTTACAACAATGGCTGCATGATCTGTGGCTGCGCTGCCAACAAGAGTTTGCGGGGCAGTGCCAGGCGTTACTGGCGCACTATCATGCGCAGCTCAGTGCCGAAGAGCTGCAATGGCTGCAGCAGATGTTAGTGCGGTATCAGCAGTATCAGGCCGAATTGGGGCAGGTGCAGCTTTCCACGACACTAAGCCCACGCGATCGCTTTGATGTGATTGATAAAATGCGCAATCGATTGTTTGCCGATCAGACAAATGTGCTATTTGGTCAAGAGCAGCGATTGGCGCAGTATCAATTTGGCTTGGATCACCTAGTACAGCAGCAAGCTCCGCTGTTAACGCCCGTTCAGCGGCTAGATGCATTAATGTCATTGCAGCAGCAACTGACCACACAACTACCGAGCGAGCTTCGCCATGAAATCACTGGCGCCGAAGCCACGTTCCAACAAGCGTTGTTGTTGCTGCAGGATGTACCCGCCACAGAGCGGCAACCTTTGCTACAACAATTGGCTGAACAGTTATTTGCCGACAAAGCGCCCAGCGTGCTGGCGTATCAGCAGCAGATTGAGCAACAGCGTGCGCAGCAGCAAGCCTATGTGCAGGCCTTACAGCAGTTAGAGCAGAGTTTTGCGCAAAAACGCAGTCAAATGACCGAGGCGCAGTGGCAAGCGGCCTATGCCGATGCGCTCATGCAGTTACGACGACAGTTTTTTGGCTAAGGCCGTGGCTAGCCGAGCTTAGTCACCGTAGCAAGGTATTCACCGTAGCAAGGTAGTCACGTATAACGTTGCTACACAGGCGTGAGCCCTATGCGCTTTCATTAGATTCTCAACGCGCTTGGAAGCGAAGGGTTGCGGCAACGGTAAAAGGCCGAGGATGCTGGCTACAGGCAGATGTCGGCGTGTTGCGTTCAATCCTTGTCCGCAGTCGCAACGTTGCTAAAACCTATAACCAAGGTGAAGGCCGAGCAGTGTTTTATTGCTTCGTTCTGCGCGGCTGGCGTAAAAACTACCCGCATCTTCACGGCGGGTACCAAGGTTGACCCCCGCCACCCAGCCCACATTGTTCGCACCTGCCAAATAATAGCTATATTGCAGTGCAGCAAACCCTTGTTCGCTGCTGATGCTTTCCATACCAAATACTACGCCTACACTATGCTGCTGGCGAACATCCAACACATAGTGGTAACCCACCGCAGCACCAACCACGCCGACGGCTCCCGTCCATAGGTGTTGCTGTTGCTGCTGACTATATTGAATGCCTATCACCCCCCCATAGGGGTAACCGACCCCCACGGCAAAACCAGCGTGAACTGAGGGACTTAACGTAGTGAGCAGTAACGCGGCCAGTGCAGATGTCGAAAATTTCATAGCTATCCTTATGTTAACCATCCATAACACCGCCATTGTCAGCGGCTTAGCATGAGGATAACAGCTTATAAACAACTTTGGGCTTTTTGTTTTGTTTGGCTAAACGCACGCTGAACCATCACCCTTGAACCGACAAGTTGCAGAAAAAAAGCAGGCTATGTTGAAGCCTGCTTTTTTTCTTGCATCGAAAGGACGCTGGCTTACAAGGTAAAGCGAGCCACCGATTGATTGAGTTCGACCGATAATGCTTTTAAGTCATGCGCCACCACACTGCTATGGGCGGTCGCTTCGCTATTTTGTGCCGACATACTGGCAATGCGTTCAATATGGCCTGCCACTTCAATGCTGGCGGCGTTTTGTTCTTTAAGCGACAGCGAAATATTTTCAACCACCGACAACACCCGCTGGAAGTTTTGTTGGATCTCTTCAATGGCGCGGCCGGCTTCACCGGCGAGCGCCGTGCCTTGGGTCACTTGCTCAACGCCATGGCTCATCTGCGCAACTGCATCGTTGGTTTTATTGACCATGGTATTGATCATGGTCGAAATTTCATTGGTCGCCTGTCCAGTCCGCTGTGCGAGTAAGCGCACTTCATCGGCCACCACCGCAAAACCGCGACCTTGCTCGCCGGCTCGCGCGGCTTCAATGGCGGCATTTAAAGCCAATAAGTTGGTTTGATCGGCAATGCTACGAATGACATTGACGATGTTGGAAATCTGTTCCGACGATTTGCCTAATTGCTCGACTTGATCCGATGCGGAGCGCACCACATCGGAGATGCGCGTCATACTGGTGACGGTTTCGTTGATGACATTCACACTAACGCGCGCTTGCTCGCCAGATTGATTGGCGATCGTGCGGGCTTGCTCTGAGTTGGCTGACACCGATTCGATGCTGACGCTGAGCTCTTCCACCGAGGCGGCGATGGAGGTTGAGGCGCGGGATTGTTCGTGCGCGGATGCCGATAATTCTTCCGTGGTACTGGCGACCGATGCGCTAGCGGTCGAAAGCGCTTCGGCGGCATGTTGGATTTTACTTAACAATTGATGCAGCTGGGTTTGCATTAGCATTAAGGCTTGTAATAGCTCGGCGATTTCATCATTGCCGTCGCTGGCAATGCGATTATTTAAATTGCCTTGTGCCACTGAAGCGACCAATTGGGTGGCAATTTTGAGCCGTGATTGCAGTAATTGTTTCAGATAACTACCGGCACCAACGGAAATCAACACCACCAAGACGCCACCGAGGATTAACATCCACAGGGCGCGGCTTTTGGCATCGTCCGCATCAGCGCTGCGCACATCCAGCAGTGCTCGTTCCGTTTGTAAAAATTCATCGGTTTTATTGCGCAGTTCATCCATGTATTTTTTGCCGATGCCTTGCGCTTCAAATTGACGGGCAGCGTTCATTTGCTCGGGGTTATTCGATGCAGCTTTCATTTGCGCGATGGCAGGGGCTATCGCCTCTTGCAACCAGCGCTGATAGGCTTGTTTGATATTGTCCAAGCGTTGTTGCTGTGTGCGGTTGTCGGATGTCCGTTGTTGCAGTGTTTGCAGATTTTTCTCGATCTCATTTTTGCCATCTATATAAGGTTGCAAAAATTGTTCATCACCGGTGACAAGAAAGCCGCGCTGGCCGGTTTCTATATTCAACAGATCTTGCCGTACCCGATTGGCCGCGCGGATCACCTCAAAGGTGTGGATATTCAGGTTGACGGCCTCTTGGATCCGGTTCATTTGCTGCGCTGTTATTAAAATCAGTATCAGCACCAAGGCGATAATGGCTGCAAAAGTCAGCTGAAGTTTTTTTACCAGTGTCATCGTTATTCTCCAAGCGGGTCGTGGCCGCGGTACCTTTGTTTTTTTAACATGCGCCTATGGATGCTCAAAAAATGTTGCCATTTGGGTTCGCTAGTGTGTTTGACCACATAGACAAACCAGAGCCTTTACGCGCTAGAATCAAAATAACAAGCGGTGCCTGTTGTGATGAATGTTCATGTTGGCTGTCAATCGACAGCAGAGAAAACCAATACTAGAGAAAGCCAATAATTTAAACGCCGCAATCCATCGTTTAGATGAAAACGTGCGCGTTTTTACGCTAAATGTTTTAGACGTCAAAACTTAGCGAATTTAGCAACACTCCGGTGCGCGTGCACTGTAGTGCCGGTAGCGCATACTCGATTGTCTATCGATGTCGCGTGACAACGACACGATGCCAGCAAATATTGGCCATCTAAATGTAGCCAACAAACGCCAGATAGCAAAAGCTATTTGCAGGATGCCCTGTCATTCGTTGACTCAAAATACATTTGGCTTTCATGGTATTAGCTATTCACATAAGGGGATTGCGGCGCAGTTTTGGCGACAAACCACAAAACCATAGACCACCAAACCATAGTGCGCCAACACGAACAGGATCTGCGCAAAACAGCGAGCGGCTGTGCTGTTTTAGTGCGATGTGGTGTTTTTGGGTGTGGTTTGAGGTTCGTTTGGTATTGTTAGGTGATGTAGTTGATGGTAGGTGTGTGCAGTGGCAAGGCTCCTCGAATGCAGCCTGTGCTGCGCACATAGCGAGATAAAAGGCTTCAGTGGTCACAGCCAAGCGTTCACAGCCAAGCGTTCACAGCTAGGCCTTTACAGCTAGGCGTTCACACGGAAGCCTTCATTTTCCGACACAATGGCCAAATGCCGCATCTACGTCATGTCGTACTTACTTCAGGTAGGACACAAAGTTGTCTGTGCTGCGGCGGACTTTTTTCAGATCAACCAGCCAATCACCTTCGGCGGCGCGATAGCCTATCGGTAACAACAAGACCGAGCGTAAACCACGCTCACGCAGGCCTAAAATTTCATCGACTTTGCTCGGTTCAAACCCTTCCATCGGCGTGCTGTCAATTTTCTCGGCTGCAGCGGCAATCAAGGCGGTGCCAAGGCCAATATAGGCTTGACGCGCGGCATGCTCAAAGTTCACCTCAGGCGTGCGGGCAGGGTAGTGCTTTAACAGCATTTGACGGTAATTTTCCCAGCCCTCGTTGACAAAACCGCGCTCGGTATTGACCAAATCAAACATCATATTGATCCGATCTTCGGTGTAGTTATCCCACGCCGCAAAGACCAATAAATGTGACGCGTCCGTCACTTGCCCTTGATTCCACGCGTGCGGTTTGATTTGTTCACGAAGCGCAGGGTTGGTGACCACAATCACTTCATAGGGTTGCAAGCCGCTGGAGGTGGCGGTTAAACGCACGGCTTCTAAAATTCGCGCCAATGCCTCATCCGATACTTTTTTGCTCGGGTCGAATTTTTTGGTGGCGTAACGCCAGGCTAAATCATCTAATAATGCGGTCATGCTACATACCTTGTGCTAAACAATGGGTTATAAAATTTGGGTGGTTATGACATAACGTGGGCTTTGCGTGTTTCGTGTCGCTTGTGCAGCTTAGCTGTTTTTCGCTGAGCTGTACTTAGCTGTGTTGAACTTAGCCTGCGCGGGCAAGGCTCACGGTGCAAAACCTTATGATGTGTAACCAACAACATCGAACGTCGTTTCTCTGCCAAGATTCTCTGCCAAGCCGAAACGCGCGAGGTTGACAGCCAAAACGCGGTTGCACCTCAGCCATGGCGATGCTACGTGTGGCGATACGTACATGGGGGGCACGCGGATTGCTCATATCGTCTGGTGACGTGTAAGATCACCATACTTGCTCACCATACCATTTTTGCCTGCGCAATTTAGAGTGAACGTTCGTTCTATTTCTCAATATTGGGGAGCGCACAGCGCTTTCAAGGGGGCAAGGAAAAATTCCCCGATGTTTTACCCTAGGTTCGTTGCTCACATGCGGTGCCAATGTGGCCAATAACACGGCAAAGGTCCACGATGGATACCCTGTGTTTGTCAAGATGGTAAGATCGCGCGTCTGGAGGAGCTGTGGTAGCTTGCGGGTGCTACCGACAGAAATCTCTGTGGCGGCAGAAATCGAGCATGGTTGGTATTTAAAGATATGTTTATGGCGGTCAGGATTCGTGCATTTCAACCCGCAGATGCACCTAAGCTTAGGGCGTTATTTTTCCAGACGATACAGCGAGTGAATTCACAGCATCAGCAGGTGGCGATACGCGGGGAACTGTTAGATAATGCGATGATGATCAAGCGATTATAACAAGGCATGCTGTTACTCCGATAAAACGTACGGTAGTGGCCCCATAAGTAATGCCGCGTTTTCGCGATACCATCGCCAAATACCCCCATGATGTTGCCAGCTGAAATCGCCCGTCCGGCAGCGACAGACGCACTGATATTGAGAATGACCACATGCTTCACATCCGCTTGATATGTTCTGACGATGCCGTATTGCTGGCGGACTATTATCAGCGCAATAGCGCACATTTTTTACCTTGGGAACCGCTGCGTAGTGCAGGCTATTATGATGTCGACAGCGTGAAACAGCGTTTGGAGCACGATATCAAGCTGCAACAACAAGGTGAGGCAGCTTATTTTGTTGCCCTCGCGCCGGCGTTGTCGATGGCAGTGTCGCCAATCTCGACGTCGCCGCCGATGCACATCGTGGCGCACTGTGCCTTAACACACATCATCTATGGCCCTTTGCAAAGTTGTTTTATGGGGTATGGGGTTGATCATAGCCATCAAGGCCGCGGCGTTATGCGCGAGCTGTGCCAAGCAGCCATTACCTATGCGTTTTCGCAGTTGCAGCTTAACCGGATCGTGGCCAATGTTATGCCGCACAATCATCGTTCGATGGCACTCTTGCAGCGGCTTGGCTTTATGGACGAAGGCATCGCCCACAAATATTTGTGCATTCAAGGACAATGGCAAGATCATCGCGTGATGGCTTTGCTTCACCCTCGGCATAGTCGCGAGTGTTAGATGGCGGGTTATTGAAGTGAACAAAATAAATGTAATTCAGTCGGATGTGGTCAAGCAAAAGAATAAATTGAGGGAGATGCTTTTGATAAATGTATATTGAATCGCCTGCAGTCCAGTAAGTTCGAATTCACACTAAATTTTATAGTGTGAATTCGTAGCGGTAGACATTATGGTTACATATGAGTGAGATAGTATTGCATCATGATGGTAAACAAGTGGTTTATGACCAACTTTCTTTATCAACGTAAGTATACAAAGCGTCGGAATTGAATAGTTTTTGGTCTTTATCTAATTGAAAATAATGTTCTTGTAGCTGTATGAGCGGATATGCCGCAGCACCTACTTCAGCCATTGATAAATAACACAAGCTTTCTATGCGAGTTGAGTTATCGGTGAGAGCATTGTAAAAATGAGCTTCAGATTCATCGCTTTCAAGCAACATATCCGCAGGATCAATAGCGATAAATTGATGGGGAAGTGCGCTTAGCATATCCATCGCCAGTTGCCAGTATTGAAGGCCGATCTCAGAGTCTCCAGCAATGGTATCAAAGAGGCTTCTGGCCGCTGAAAGTCTGGCTAGTGCGATTGATTTATCGACGCATGCAATATCGAGCTGAGCCAAAAATTGTTCTGTACCCGTATCTGTCCATCGCCCCAACATAATATTGTACGGCATGAGATCTTCTTTTGAAAAACAACACAGCCATGATAAAGGGATGAAGTTTGCAGAGTCTGCGACTCTCACACAATGCTCACCCGCTGGGATTTCATCTTTTTCAAGCACGAAAGGCAAGGTTGAACGTGATGAAACACTATATAAATTAGCACGATTAGCCATGATTTATGACCTCACTTCTGATGATAATTGGCGCCATTGCATGTTAAAACATATTGATGCATGGTTGCCTCGAAGATGTTTTAACATGAATATCTAAATACTTAATAGATATTGATATTTTAACTTTTTGTTTCTTTTTTATCAAATATTTGCGCGTAATTTCTCGATGTAGCCCCAATGTTCTGATGATTCAGTCGTACATGAAGCTAGCTATTCATCCGTTAAGATTTTACGTTAAAGGTCGCGTGTTTAGTGTTGATGCAAGAGTTGAGTTTACGATAAACCCTAAATCTCTCCATATGTAACTGCTGCTCAGCTAGCGCTGAAATTAGGTGGGCACTTCTATGCCTTTAACCTAGCCCCCCTTCGCCATAGCGATAAACCCGTGCAAATAATCAATATCTAAATCGGTATCGCGCACGCCCAGATAGATGTGTTTGTGGATGCCGACATCCCCTAAACGTACACTTTGAATGGCAAAACGGCTGGCGGATTCGTCCGCTAACCAACGCGGCAGAGCCGCGACACCGCGGCCACTGGCGACCATTTGCAGCATGATGTCGGTGTTTTCGATGGTTTTATGCTGTTTAGGTGCGATGCCGGCGGGGATCAAAAATTGGTTAAAAATATCCAACCGCTCTGGGCTAACGGGGTAGGTGATCAGGGTTTCTCGACTCAGATCGCTGGGGTTGACCTGGCTTGCCGTTGCCAACCGATGCGTCGAAGACACCACCAACACTTGCTCGTAGGCAAATACGGGTTGGTAATGCAGGCCGCGTTTAAATAACGGATCGGGCGTGACTAAAAGGTCAATTTCAAAGCCAAATAACGCACCTATGCCACCAAACTGGAACTTCTGCTTCACATCCACATCCACGGCCGGCCACGCCGCCAAAAAAGGTGCTACCAATTTGATCAACCACTGATAACAGGGATGGCACTCCATGCCGATGCGCAGTGTGCCTCGCTCGCCGTTGGCAAACTGTGCCAGTCGCTGTTGTGCCTGCTCCAGTTGTGGCAATACCCGATTGGCCACGGCCAACAAATAATGCCCAGCTTGGGTCAGTTTTAAGCTGCGGCCTTCCCGCAGCCAAATGTCGGTGCCAAGCTGCTGCTCTAACTTGCGCATGGTGTGGCTTAGCGCCGATTGGGTCAGGCACAGCTGGCTGGCGGCGGCGGTTAATGAACCTTGCTGCTCCACCGCGCGCACGATGGCAAGGTGATGACGTTCTAACATATCGATGACTTCCTTTCATGGGTTGGTGAAAAAATACCATTTTTATTCATCAATAACCAGCTTTAGCATTATAGACGTCTAAACATCTTGTGATTTCAGGCCGAACGAGTGTCAAACCGGACCAAGCCATAGACGCTTGCGACGCAGCGGCATCCTGAAGGTGTTGATAGATCCTGGGCATGTTGATGGCTGTCGCTACAAGATAGTTGTCACTAAAAGATAGCTGTCACTAAAAAATAGCTGTCACTACAAGATGTTATTGCATGGAAAAAAGGAACCGATTATGAGCTCAGCCCTTAGTTATAGTATTCGCCGCGTCGCGTTTGATGAACATTATCAGCCGGCGCCCAACACCCGGTTAACCACAAATTTTGCCAATTTAGCGCGTGGGGCGCAGCGGCAACAAAATTTGCGTACGGCGTTACAGATGATAAATCAGCGGTTTAATGCCTTGGTAGCGTGGGATAATCCCCATGCCGATCGCTATAGTGTGGAACTTGAGATTATATCGGTGGATTTGCATATCGCAGGCACCGATCACGCCTTTCCATCAATTGAGGTGTTAAAAACCCATATTGTTGATCATCATCGACAGCAGCGGATTGAAGGGGTCGTTGGCAATAACTTTTCGTCCTATGTGCGAGATTACGACTTTAGCGTGTTGCTGGCACAATACAACAAAGGCCAACCTGAGTTTAAGGTGCCGGCGCAATTTGGCACCTTGCATGGCCAGCTATTTCAGCATTTTATTCAGTCGCCGGCGTACCGACAGCATTTTGCCAAATTACCGGTGATTTGCTTAAGTGTGTCGGACAACAAAGTCTATGTCCGCACGTCGAATCGGCACCCTATATTGGGCGAGGAATATGTCGCAACGGAATCCTCGTTAACCGAGCAGTATTTTCAAAAAATGGGGCTGCAGGTGCGCTACTTTATGCCCGCACAAAGTGTGGCACCGCTGGCCTTTTATTTTGTGGGTGACTTGCTCAACGATTACACCAATCTTGAATTAGCCAGCACCATCAGCACCATGGAAACCTTCCAAAAAATCTATCGGCCCGAGATTTACAATGCACATCAACGTGCCGATGCGCGCTATAGCCCACGGCTGGCATCCGACAGTTTTACGCCAACGCCTGTCGTTTACGATCGTGAAGAGCGGCGATTGCTGGCCATCAACCAAGGACTGTACGCCGAACAGCATTTGATTAAACCTTTTCAGCAGACCTTAGCGCAATGTGTGGCAACGCAGGAGTAATAACGATGACCCTTACTGTAACAACACCACCGCAGGCATCGGTACCACTTTTGCCAACGTCCACCGCAGGCAGCTTGCCCAAACCAAGCTGGCTGGCCGAGCCGGAAACCTTATGGTCGCCATGGAAGCTCAGCGGCGAGACACTTCGCGTTGGCCAGCAGGATGCACTGCGAATTGCCCTGCAAGAGCAGCTGGTGGCCGGAATTGATATCGTCAGTGATGGTGAACAAACGCGGCAGCATTTTGTCACGACCTTTATCGAGCATTTGGCTGGGGTGGATTTTAATCAGCGCCAGACGGTGCGCATTCGTAACCGCTATGACGCCAGTGTGCCGACGGTGGTCGGGCCTGTGTCGCGGCCAAGGCCGGTGTTTGTCGAGGATGCGCGCTTTTTGCGCCAACAAACGCAACAACCGATCAAATGGGCATTGCCAGGGCCTATGACCATGATTGATACCTTATACGATGCGCACTACCACAGTCGAAAAGATTTAGCCTTTGAATTTGCACGTATTTTAAATCAAGAAGCCAAAGAGCTGGCGGCGGCAGGGGTGGACATTATTCAGTTTGATGAACCCGCATTTAACGTATTTTTTGACGATGTCAACGCCTGGGGCATTGACGCATTGGAAGTGGCGATTGACGGCGTGGCATGCGAAACCGCCGTGCACATTTGTTATGGCTATGGCATCGCCGCCAATACCGAGTGGAAAAAAACCTTAGGCAGCCAGTGGCGACAATACGAGGCTATTTTGCCAAAATTGCAAAACTCCAACATCGATATTATTTCGCTCGAATGTCATAACTCGCGGGTGCCGTTTGAATTACTGCAGTTGGTGCGCGGCAAAAAGGTGATGGTTGGTGCTATTGATGTTGCCAGTCACATTATTGAAACCCCTGCCGAGGTTGCCGCCACCTTGCGCAGCGCCTTGCAATATGTCGATGCCGACAAATTATACCCCTGCACCAATTGCGGCATGGCGCCCCTGCCACGGCACATTGCCCGACAAAAACTGCAGGCGCTAAGTGCCGGTGCGGCACTCGTGCGGCAGGAGCTGCAGCCCAGATAAATGCAGCTGACATAACACAGCTGGTATAGTCGCAGGAGATAAGGATCACATAGACGCGACAGGCTGCTGTGCTCTGTCGGCGAGTGCTTGGCTGAGTTTGCCGGTGGCGGCCCAGATGCAGAGTGCGCCCCAGGCGAGCCATGAGATGCCGGCGGG
>Ga0209812_10000395_pt1 | contig 40739 bp, 38 predicted proteins | sample JI71714BDNA_FD_187502 | JGI IMG/M metagenome (GOLD analysis project Ga0209812, IMG submission 187502) | Wastewater effluent complex algal communities from Wisconsin, to seasonally profile nutrient transformation and Carbon sequestration -... | ecosystem: Engineered > WWTP > Effluent > Algae...
GAAGGCTTTGGCGCGGACCTTACACCGCGTCCGATGGCCGCCCAAGGGTTGCCGGAATCACTGTCCTGCGCGGGCCAGCGCCCAGACTGCGACGTGGGCGACGCCTGCGTCCTTCAACACCCGCGCGAGTTCCGACACCGTCGCGCCGGTGGTGAGCACGTCGTCGATCAGCGCGACACGGTCCGGCAGGATCGCTCCCGTCACCGCGAAGGCGCCACGAACATTCTGCCGGCGGGTTCGTCGATCGAGTCCGCTTTGCGCCGCGGTCGCCCGGGTCCGCGCCAGCAGATCGTGCCGAACCGGCAGCCCCAATGCCCGACCCAGATGTCGGGCGATTTCCAGCGACTGGTTGTGGCCGCGCTCGCGCAGGCGTGCGGAATGCAGCGGCACCGGCAGCAGCAGCGCCGGGAGCGGATCGCCGCGCTCGCGAACGGCGTCGGCCAGCAGGGCCGACAGACTGCGGCCCAGCGACAGGTCTCCCCGGAACTTGAAGGCCTGGAGCGCCCGATCGGCCGGGTACTCGTAGCGCAGCGCGGCAATCACGCCATCGAAGCGCGGCGGCGCCGCGAGACAGCGGCCACAGGCGGACACCGCCGCCGGGGTTGGCAGTCCGCAGCGTGCACATGCAGTGCCCAGCCGCGGCAGCGCTGGCAGACAGTCGCCGCACAGATCGAGACCCCCGGTACCCGCGGCGCCGCACAGCGCGCAGTTCGGCGGCACCAGCCATTCGGCGAGTCGGGAGAGCAGGGGTATCGGCATGCCGGCAGTCTGGCGGAGGCTCGCGAGGTCGGCAAGCCGCCGGTGCGTCCCGATGCCGCAGCCGGGAGCCCGGTCTGCTGCCCGATGATCGGGCCCGAGCCACTGTCGCCGAGGGTCCGTCATGTTCGAAGCCGCCGATGCCGAACACCGCTGCAGCAAGGCCGAATGGCTGCGCGAGGAGCCCACCCTGCGCGAACGACTGCTGGCCGCGCAGGTCCAACTGGGCCAGCAGAAGCGCAGCGCCGTGCTGGTCATCATTGGCGGCGTCGACGGGGCGGGCAAGAGCGAGGTGGTCCACCAGCTCAATGAGTGGATGGACCCGCGCTACATCCAGACCTGGGCCTTCGGCGATGCCGGGGAGGAAGAACGGCAGCGGCCAAAGATGTGGCGCTTCTGGCGGGTGCTGCCGTCGCAGGGCCGGATCGGCATCTTCTACGGCTCCTGGTACACCCAGCCGATCGTCGAGCGCGCGCTGGGACAGGCCACCGATGCCGAACTGGACCATGCGCTCGGCCAGATCCGTGATCTGGAGCAGATGCTGGCCGCCGAGGGCGTGCAGATCCTGAAGTTCTGGCTGCATCTGTCGAAAAAGCAGCAGCGCAAGCGTCTGAAAAAGCTGGAGGCTGACCCGGACACGCGCTGGCGGGTCGGCGCCGAGGACTGGCGGCGGTTCAAGCGCTATCGGGCCTTTCGGGAGGTCAGCGCCGAGGCGCTGCGGTTGACCAGCAGCAGCCACGCACCGTGGACGGTGGTGCCCGGACTGTGCCCGCGCTACCGCGCACTGGCGGTTGGCCGGGTGTTGCTGGCCGCGCTGGAGCAAGTCCTGGCGCAGACGACCCCGTTCGCGGGTCCGGCGCCGCCGGTGCTGCCGCCGACCAGCGGGGGCGCGCTGGTCGGGCTGGATCTGCGGCTGAAACTGGGCAAGGCCCGTTACGAGGCGCAGCTGGAAAAGTGGCAGGGTCAGCTGGCGCTGCTTGCGCGCAGCAAGCGTTTCCGCGAGCGCTCCCTGATCACGGTCTTCGAAGGCTGGGACGCTGCCGGCAAGGGCTCGGCGATCCGCCGCGTCACCGCCGCCCTCGACGCCCGCTACTACAAGATCATCCCGGTCGCCGCGCCCAGCGAGGAAGAACGCGCGCAACCCTACCTGTGGCGCTTCTGGCGCCAGCTGCCGCGCCACGGTCAGATCGCCGTCTTCGACCGCTCCTGGTATGGCCGCGTGCTGGTCGAACGGGTGGAGGGCTACTGCTCGCCGGCCGACTGGCAACGCGCCTGCGGCGAGATCAACGACTTCGAAGCGCAACTGATCAGCGCCGGCGCCATCCTTGCGAAGTTCTGGCTGCAGATCAGCGCCGATGAGCAGCTGCGCCGCTTCGAGGAGCGCCAGCAGATTGCCTACAAGCGCTTCAAGATCACCGACGAGGACTGGCGCAACCGCGCCCGCCGGGCCGACTATGAGGCGGCGGTGTCGGACATGGTCGAGCGCTGTTCCACCCGTGCTGCCCCGTGGACCCTGGTCGAAGCCGAGGACAAGCGCTACGCCCGGATCCGCGTGCTGAAGACGCTGGTCGAGCGGCTGGAGGCAGGCCTCGGCGAGTAAGGCGAACGCCAGGTCGTTGCCGAGCCGTGCCGGCGGCGTGGCCAGGGGTCGACAGGGCAGCGGCTACACTGCCCGGATGGACAAGCATTTCAACACCGCCGGGCCGGGCATTCCCGAGCTGCACCAGATCAACCCGCTGTCGCGCATCGATCAGGAGATCCTCTCGCTGATCGGGCAGCAGCGGTACGGCGTGCTGCACGCGCTGCGGCAGACCGGAAAGACCACCTGCATGCTGGCGCTGCGTGATCATTTGTACGTCGAGGCGGCGCAGGCCCTGCGCAGCGATGTGTATCCGGCGATGGGAGGGATTCACGCCGAAGTGCTGCCCGGCGTGATCTTCGATCAGCGGCCGGAGGCTCTGCCGTGCGAGCAACGCATGCAGGCAAGCGACGAAGTGACGGCCAGCGGCAGGCCGGTGCTGGTGCCGAGGGGCTGAGCCGTGGACGCCGTGCAGCGGTCACTGACGCTGTCGGACGCGAATGCGGCCACGCTGGTCGAGGGTGGCGTGAGCCCGGCGGATGTGATGGTGCCGACGCAGCTGGGTCCGTTTCAGCTGCTGGAGCCGCTGGGTCGTGGCGGCATGGGACTGGTGTTCCGCGCGCGGCAGCACACGCCGGTGGACCGCGAGGTGGCGGTCAAGCTGCTGCCGGGCGCGCTGGATCCGACGATGCTGGCCTACTTCGAGGTTGAGCGGCATACGCTGGCGCGGATGCAGCATCCGGCGATCGCCCAGCTGTACGAGGCCGGGACCACCGCCGACGGTCGACCATGGTTTGCCATGGAACTGGTCCGCGGTCAGGCCCTCGACGCCTATTGCACGGAGCATGCGCTGGCGGAGGCTGATCGCCTTCGGCTGCTGATCCGCGTCTGCCGCGCCGTCCAGCATGCCCATGATCGCGGCATCGTCCATCGCGATCTGAAGCCCTCGAATGTGCTGGTGCAGCGGGTGGATGGCGAGGCGAGTCCCAAGCTGATCGACTTCGGTATTGCATCGGGCGCATCGACCCGGGCGCAGCGGGCCGGCACCGATGCCTACATGAGCCCGGAGCAGTTGCAGGATGACGACGCGGTCGACACCCGCAACGACGTGTATGCGATCGGGGTAATGCTGTGCGAGCTGCTGATCGGGTTGCCGGCAGAGCAGGTCAGCGCCGCGGCACGCGGCTTGCGCGGTGCCTTGCCAGTGACGTCCACGTCCGCCCGCGGACGGACCGACGGTGCCAGCGCGGCGGCGCTGGTCGCGACACAGGACAGCTTGCGTCAGCGGCTGGCCGAGATCGCGGCCGAGCGCGGGCTGGCCCGGGGCAGCCGTCTCCTGGCCGGCGAGCTGGGGTATCTGCTGGCCCGCAGCATCAGCCCGCGGCGGCAGGAGCGGTACACCGCGGCCGGCGCGCTGGCCGAGGATCTGCAGCGCTATCTGGACGGCGCGCCGATCAGTGCGCATCCGCAGACGCGTCGCTATCTCGCCGGCAAGTTCATCGCCCGGCATCGGCTGGCCTTCGCCGGTGCGGCAGCGGTGCTGCTCGGGCTGGTGCTGGCGCTGGTGGTGGCGCTCGATGCGCTGGGCGAGGCGCGCGTGCAGCGCGATCTGGCGCGGGCGGCGGAGGCCGAGGCCGCGCGGCAGGCGCGGATCGCTGGCAGCGTCAACCGCTTCCTGATCGAGGATCTGCTCGGTGCGGCGAACCTCGACGAGCGGCCGAATGCCGATCGGCTGACGCTGGTCGAGGTGGTCGAGTCCGCCGCCAGCGGCCTGCGCGCCGACGGAACCCTGGAGCCCGAGGCCGAAGCGGACATTCGGGTGGCGCTCGGTCGGGCGCTCGCCAGCCTCGGGCGCTTTCAGGCGGCGATTGCCGCCTTCGAACGCGCCGCCGCGTTGCGGCAGACCGCGCTCGGTCCGGAGCATCCGGCGACCCTGGCGGCGGAAGCCGAAGCCGCGTCGATGCTGGTGGACCTGTCGGCGCACGACGATGCCCGTCAGCGACTCAGTGCCCTGTTGGCGCGTGCGACGCCATTGGCCACGACCGCGCCGCAGCTGCTGGACGAATTGAGGCTCAAACTCGCGCGCAATGCGATTTTTGCCGGCGACTACGCCGAAGCCGAGGTCTTTTTGCAGCGGGTGCTGTCCGGCACACCAACGCCGCGGCACGTGAGCGATGCGCGCCGCCTGCAAGGCTGGGTGTTGAGTCGGACCGGGCGCCACACCGAGGCGGTCGCCAAACTGCGTGAATTGATCGACGACACGCGCGCCCAGTTCGGTGACGACAGCTGGCCGACCCTGATGGCGGAAGGCGCGCTATCGACCTCGCTGCATCGGGCTGGCGATTTCGCCGCCGCGCGTCAGCTGCGCGAGCGGGTCATCGGCACGATGCGCGAACGCTTCGCCGGTCACTCCGAACTGGGTGTGCAACTCAGCCACCTCGCCGCACATCTGGTGCAGTTGCGGCAGGCAGAGGCCGCCGAGGTAGTGGCCCGCGAAGCGATCGAGCGGATGACCCGCCAGCTCGGTCCGGCCCACCGGATGCTCGGCAACGCCCACTCGCATCTGGGTGAGGCGCTGTTGCAGCAGGGGCGGTGGCCCGAGGCCGGTACGCTGCTGCTGGAAGCGCGCCGGATCTTCGCCGCCGCGCTGCCGGCCGATCACCCGCTGATCGCGCAGAACGAAGCGCGCATCGCGGCGTGGGAGGCCGGCCGCGGCGAGTGACGCGTTGATCAGTGGTGGTGATGGTGATCGTGATCGGCCTTGTCGTCTGACGAGTCGGCGGTCGTGGCACCCGGCGCCTGGGCCCTCACGCTGGCGGTCGCGGCGATCTCGGTGTCGCAGGCCAGCGTCAGGGTCAGCGGGATCTCGGCGCCTTCGGGCAACTCGCGCTTGGGCTCGAACAGCATCAGGTGCAGGCCGCCGGGCTTCAGCTCGACCGACTCCCCGGCCTTGACCGGGATCTGGTCGACCTTGCGCATCCGCATCACGTCGCCGTCCATCGCCATCGTGTGCAGTTCGACGCGGCCGAAGTCCGGGCTGCTGACACGGGCCAGCGCGCTGTCGACATGACCCGGATTGGCGAGCTTGCCGAACCCGGCCAGCACGGCAGCGCCCGGCGGGGCGGTACGGACCCAGGCGCCCTGGAAGTCGAGTTCGCAGGCGGTGGCGTGACTGGCCAGGGCCAGCAGCAGGGCGGACAGGAGAGGCTTACGCATCGTCGGGCTCCGGAGCAGACAGTGAACATGGTGATCGCGCCACTGTAGGGCGCCGGCGCCAGCCGTCGAGTGAAGCCGGCCACCGGCTGCGACGATTGGTCGCAGTCCGCGCGCACCGATTCAGTCGGCTGTCGGTGCGCTCTGCAGCCACAGCGCCAGATTCGCCGCGAAGGCCGCTGCGGTCAGCGGCAATGCCGCGCTGCCGAGACCGAGTCGCTGCAACTCCAGATCGAGCCGGCTGCCGTCGTCCCGGGCGCGCCAGCGCAGGTCCACCTGCAGCGTCATGCGCGGACCGTCCAGGCTCAGCCAGAGCCGCCCGGTGGGTCGCCACGCACGAATTTTCAGCAGCCCGGTGCCGTCGTCGCCCTCGTACAGCCCACAGTCGCCCACGCCACCGAGGCCGCCGGGCAGCGGGCGGATCCGGGTCACGCCCGGCAGGCAGCGACACAGCGGCAGCAGTTCACGCAGTTGCCGGCTGAGTGCGGCCGGATCGAGCGGTAGGTGCAGGCTGCCGCGAGCTTCCTCGGCCAGTTCTTCACGGTTGTCGGATCGACAGGGTCGGGCGGCCTGCACACGGGACATCGAAGCGGGTGCCGGAGCGGGCCACAGCGCGTCGACCAGGGTCATGAGTCGCATGCTCACTCTGCCATTGGGATGTCGATCCGCACTCTATTGCGAATGAATCGCATTTGCAATCACGGCGCGAAACGCCAACGTCACGCCGCCCTGCGACGTTCCGCCGCAGTTTCGGGGCTGGATTTTCACGTCCGGGCGGACCTCTGGACACGACCCTGCGGCCGCCAGCAGGTTGCACCGATCCCGGTGTGATCGGTCGCTGGCAACGCTCGAAGGCACTACGGAGGTCCGGCCATGGACGAAATCCTGCTGGCGCGCATCCAGTTCGCCGCCAACATCAGCTTCCACATTCTGTTTCCCACCATCACCATCGCGCTCGGCTGGGTGCTGCTGTTCTTCAAATGGCGGCACCACCGCACCGGCGAGTCCCGCTGGATGCAGGCCTATCGCTTCTGGGTGAAGGTGTTCGCGCTGTCCTTCGCGCTCGGCGTGGTCAGCGGCATCACGATGAGCTTCCAGTTCGGCACCAACTGGCCGGGCTTCATGGAAAAGGTCGGCAACGTCGCCGGCCCCCTCTTGGCCTACGAGGTGCTGACTGCCTTCTTCCTGGAGGCCACCTTCCTCGGAATCATGCTGTTCGGTGAGAAGCGGGTATCCCCGCGGATGCACACGCTGGCGACCTTCCTCGTCGCGGCTGGCACGACCGCCTCGGCCTTCTGGATCCTGGTGCTGAACTCGTGGATGCACACCCCGGTCGGCTACGAGCTGCGCGAGGGTGTGGTGCACGCCACCGACTGGTGGGCGATCGTGTTCAACCCGTCGATGCCGTATCGGCTGAGTCACATGCTTCTGGCCTCCGGGCTGACGGTGGCCTTCCTGCTGGCCGGCTTGTCGGCGTGGCGGTGGCTCAGAGGCGATCGCGGCGCCGACGTGCTGACCGCGCTGCGCACCGGCGTGTTCCTTGGCGCGGCGCTGATCCCGGTGCAGATCTTCGTCGGTGACCTGCACGGCCTGAACACCCTGGAGCATCAGCCGGCCAAGATCGCGGCGATGGAGGGCATCTGGGAGGACGAGCGCGGCGCCGGCTTGCGGTTGTTCGCGATCCCCGACGAGGAAGCCCGCACCAATCACGCCGAAATCGAGGTGCCGTACCTCGCCAGCCTGATCCTGACCCACTCGCTGGACGGCGAGATCCAGGGCTTGAACAGCTTCCCCGGCGCGCATCCGCCAGTGGCGCCGGTGTTCTTCGCCTTCCGCGTGATGGTCGGTACCGGCCTGTTGATGCTGCTGGTCTCGTGGATCGGCGCGTGGCTGCTGTGGAAGCAGAAGCCGCTGCCGACGCTGTGGTTGAAGGGCATGGTGCTGATGAGCTTCTCCGGCTGGGTCGCGACGCTGGCCGGCTGGTACGTCACCGAGATCGGCCGCCAGCCCTGGCTGGTCACCGGCGTGCTGCGTACCGCCGAAGCCGCCTCCGCGGTCCCCGCCGGCATGATCCTGACCACGCTGTTGATGTACCTCGCGGTCTATCTCGGGCTGATCACCGCCTACATCAGCGTGGTCTTCCATCTGGCCAAGAAGGCCGGCGGCGCGGTCGATCCGTCGTCGGGCACGCAGGATCGCCCCACGACCCTCGCCGGAGCGACGTCATGAGCGGACTCGATGCAGGCAACTGGCTGCCGCTGGTGTTCATGGGCCTGATGGCGCTGGCGATGCTGATCTACGTGGTGCTGGACGGCTACGACCTGGGCGTCGGCGTGCTGCTGCCCTTTGCCCGGCCGGAGGACCGCGACCTCGCCATCGCCGCGATCGGGCCGTTCTGGGACGCGAATGAGACCTGGCTGGTGCTTGGCGTCGGGCTGCTGCTGGTGGCCTTCCCGCTGGCGCACGGCGTGATCCTCGGCGCGCTCTACCTGCCGGTGGCGCTGATGCTGATCGGCCTGATCCTGCGCGGCGTGGCCTTCGACTTCCGCTACAAGGTCGGCGCCGAACACAAGCCGCTGTGGGACCGCGTGTTTCACATCGGCTCGCTGCTGGCGAGCTTCGCGCAGGGCTGGATGCTCGGCCACTACATCACCGGCTTCGCCCCCGGGTGGGGCGCCCACGCCTTCGCGCTCTTGATCGGCGTGTGCCTCTGCGCCGGCTACGCGCTGCTCGGCGCCGGCTGGCTGCTGATCAAGGCCGACGGCCCGCTGCAGGCCGCTGCGGTCGGCTGGGCCCGCAAGGCGCTGATCGGCACCGCGATCGGCGTCGCCGCGGTGTCGCTGGCCACCCCGCTGGTCAGCCCGACCATTTTCGCCAAGTGGTTCCAGCTGCCCGGCCTGATTGCGCTGCTGCCGATCCCGCTCGCCACCGCCGCGCTGTTCGTGATGGCCTGGGTGTTCCTGCGCCGACTCGGCCAGGACGCCCGCAACGACAACCAGCGCGGCCTCGACCGCTGGGCCTGGGCGCCCTTCGCCTGCGCCGTCGGCATCTTCGTGCTGGCCTTCTTCGGTCTGGCCTACAGCCTGTACCCGTACTTGGTCATCGACCGGATCGACATCTGGCAAGCCGCCAGCAGCCCCGAGTCCCTCGCGATCATCCTGGTCGGCGCGGGCATCACCCTGCCGGTCATCCTCGGTTACACGATCTACGCCTACCGGGTGTTCTGGGGCAAGGCGCATGGGCATGCCTATGGGTTGTAGGCCGCGGAGCGTCGATGGACGCCCCGAATGCCGATTCGTGCCGGGTCTCTCGGTGACGGTAGGCCAAATGGCCAACCGGGCATTCTGCTGTACACCGCTCGCAACTTCTGCTGGTATGGGTGGTATCGCTGAAACGGATACCCGCCATGCCCAACATTTCCGGCAACGCGATCGAAGTTCGTCTGTTGCTGCTGGTCTCGGCAGTCTTCCTCGCATTGGTTGTCAGCCCCGCGCGAGCCCAGTGCGATGATTCTGATGCGGCTGTCGAGACCTGCGAGCTGCTCGACAGCTGCATCGTGCGACTGCGTGCCATTGCGCAGGCGCACGAACGCGAAAAATCGAGGGGCATGGGCGAACAGCAATGCAGAATTGCCGAACGCATCCGCAGCTTGCCCGGAGCAGTGGATGCCTTGATTCCTTTGCTGGCAGATCCGGATATTGAAGTCGCCGAACTTGCGGCATATGTGTTGCGCGATGTCGAGTCGATTGACCCGCGCCATTTGCCGCAGGTCAAGGCCGGGCTGGACCGCAAGCTCGGCTGGTTGCCGCCGGCACTGGCACGAATGGACAACGATGAGGCTGCACGCGAAGCGGTTGCCCGGCTGCTGGTGTCGGACAGTGCGCCGCAAAATCAATATTCGTACGCGGTAGAACTCGTCGGTGCGCGTGCCATCCCTCACGTGGTCAGCGCGGCGCGCTGCACTGGTGGCTGCAAATCGAGTAATGATCACTATTATCTGGGCTATGCGCTCGGAAAATGGGCGCGAAGGGTGCTGCTGCAGTTCCGGGATTGCTGGAAATTGCCGAAGATCGCCGCGTATCCGATGCTGTCGCAATCGGTGCTGTCATGATGATCGCCGATTTGGAGAAGCACGCGCGACCTTGGCAAGATCGGATCTCGGCCTTGGCATCGCAGAGACCCAGTCTGGCGCCGGCGGTGAAGGACATTCTGGTGGAAATCCGATCCGATCAAGCCGGCGAAATCATGAATCAGCGCTTGCGTCAATCGCCAGACGTCATCGCGATTCGCGACACCGCGGCGCTCGGCGCGCGTGGCGCAGCTGCGGCGCCAGCCCTCGCAACGTTGCTGGCCTCGGACAATTGGAAAATCCGCGTCCATGCCGCACGCGCTCTTGGGTTCATTGGTGAGGTATCGGTAACCTCGCCATTGACCGAGGCCATGTTGAATCCTGCAGATGTGAATCTCAATTGGGCGGCAGCGGTATCCCTCGGCCGCCTGCGTGCTCCAGATTCGGCAGCCGCACTCGAACTCGTCGCCGCTGGCCATTGGCATTCCGCCGTGCGCAAGGCAGCTGCTCAGGCCCTGGTTAATGTGCGAGCAGGTGGACCTGCGCAGACCAAGTCGGTCGCACCTATGGAATTCTTCATGACGCTCAGCGATTACGCGCTGGATTGCGAGACGCCGCGCGTCGAGGCTATCACCGAGCCGGAGTCACAGAAAATCTACGTGGACCAGCATCAATCCCAGATCGCCAGGCTACAGTACCCGGCAGTGATTGTTGGTTACGGCCCATCTGAAGAAACGTTACCCGATGCATCAGGGATCATAAAAACCACACCCAATAATGTAGTCAGGCACGAGCAGTCGCAATTGCAGATCCCCGGCGTGGCCCTGCGGATGGATGGCGGGTGGTTGGTGGGTAGCGATCGCGGTGAATGGGGCGGCGAACTGGCTTATATCGGCGACGATGGAAATTCGCGGATTGTCTTCGAGCAAAACATCGACGACATTTTCAGACTTGGCGACAAGATTCTTGTGGTTTCCGGAGTGGCGCACATGATGTCGAACGAGGGCATGGTGTATCGGCTGACGCGCGGTCCCGGTGGTGGCTGGCTCCCGGCTCCCTGGCGTGCGCTTCCCGGTGCGCCGAAGCGAAGCCGGCTGACTTCGGATGGCCGCGTGCTGGTCAACACCTACGGTGGCGGCGCGGTCCTGATCGACGCGCAGGGCGGGATGTCGATGGCAGCTTGCACGCCATAGCGGGGCCACGTTCGCCCCGCGCCTCACTGCCGCAGTGCCTCGATCGGGTCCAGTCGGGCGGCGCGGTGGGCGGGGTAGTAGCCGAAGAACAGGCCGGTGCCGACCGCGACCACGGCGGCGAGCAGGACGGTGTGGCTGCCGAGTGCGATCGGCAGCTCGCTGAGCCGTAAGGTCAGCTCGGTCAGGGCGAGGCCGAGGGCGATGCCGAGCAGGCCGCCGCCGACCGACAGGACCACGGCTTCGGCGAGGAATTGCCGGCGGATGTCGCGCGGGGTGGCGCCGATGGCGAGGCGCAGGCCGATTTCGCGGGTGCGTTCGGTGACCGAGACCAGCATGATGTTCATGATCCCGATGCCGCCGACCAAGAGCGACACGCCGGCGACCACTGCGAGCAGCACGCTCATCAGTTCGGTGGTCTGGTGGCGGGTGCTGACGATCTGGGTGAGGTTGCGGACCTGGAAGTCGTCGGCCATGCCGGGCAGCAGGCGGTGCTGTTCGCGCAGGACGCGGGCGGCTTCGGCTTCGACGTAGGCCAGATCCTCGGCGCGGGCGACGCCGAGCACGATGTTCATCAGCCGCTGCGGTGGCAGGCCGAGGCGGCCGAGCAGGCGTCGGCGGCCGGTGTCCAGCGGGACCCAGATGCCGTCGTCGAGGTCGTTGCCGCCCATGCCGATGCCCTTGGGCGCCAGCACGCCGACCACCCGGTATTCGGTACTGCCGATGCGGATCGTCTGGCCCAGCGCCTCGGTTTCGGCGAACAGCTTGTGTCGCACGGTGGCGCCGATCACCACCTCTGGCAGGGCGCCGGCGGCGGCTTCGGGCGTCCACAGTTCGCCCTCGGCCAGGGTGGCGTGGCTGATGCCGAAGTAGTCGGCGTCGACGCCGTACCAGGACGTGGTCCAGTTGGCGTCGCCGTGGACCAGCGTGGTCCGGCCCTGCAGCACGCCGCTGATCGCGGCGATTTCCGGGATCTGCTCGCGCAGGGCCTCGACATCGCTGCTGCTCAGCGTGAACAGGCTGCCGAGGTCCTGCACGGCGCCGCCGACCCGGCTCAGGTTCGGCGCGATGTCGATACGGTTGGCGCCGAGTCCGGTGATCAGCCGGTCCAGTTCGGCGCGGGTGCCGCCGCCGATGGCGACCATCACGATCACCGCGGCGATCCCGATGATCACGCCGAGGGCGGTCAGCAGGCTGCGCAGCCAGTTGCCGCGCAGGGCGAAGACCGCCATCTGCAGCAGGTCGAGGACGTGCAGCTGGCCGCCAGCGTGCAAGGGGGTGTGTGCGGGATTCATGTCAGCCGTCCGTCCTCGATGCGGATCACGCGCTGGGCGCGGGCGGCGACCTCGGCATCGTGGGTGATCAGGACCAGCGTGTGGCCGGCCTGATGCAGCGCCTCGAACAGGCCGAGGATGTCGGCGCCGGTGCGGCGGTCCAGCGCGCCGGTGGGTTCGTCGGCGAGCAGCAGCGCCGGGCGGTGCACCAGCGCGCGGGCGATGGCCACCCGCTGTTGCTGGCCGCCGGACAGGGCTTGCGGCAGGTGCTGCCAGCGATCGGCCAGCTGCACCTGTTCCAGCGCGGCGTAGGCACGGGCGCGGCGTTCGGCCGCCGGGACGCCGGCGTAGACCAGCGGCAGGATCACGTTGTCCAGCGCGTTCAATCGCGGCAGCAGGTGGAAGGACTGGAACACGAAGCCGATCCGCTGCCGCCGCAGCCGGGCGCGACCGTCGGCGTCCAGCGGGCCGACGTCGACGCCCTCGCAGCAGTAGCGGCCGCTGCTCGGCCGGTCGAGGCAGCCGATCAGGTTCATCAGCGTGGACTTGCCCGAACCGGAGGGGCCGGTGATCGCCACCCACTCGCCGGCGTCGATGCGGAGGTCCACCGCGTTCAGTGCCTGCACCGCGGTGGCGGTGCCGCTGGCGTAGGCCTTGCCGACCTGCTCCATCAGGATCACCGGGCTCATCCGCGCTGCACTCCGACGATCACCGTGTCGCCCTCGCGCAGGCGCTCGTCGCGCAACTCGGTGTGGGTGCTGTCGGCGACACCGATCTGAACCGAACGCGGCCGCGGGCCGTCCTCGGCCGGCTGCCAGACCTCGGCGCCACCGGCCGCGGGGCGCGTGTCGCCGTCGCCCGCACTGGCGCCCAGACTCGCCAGACGCGCATCGAAGCGGGCCCGCTGCGCCTCGTCCAGCGTGGCGCGGAAACCGGCGAAGCGCTCGCGCATGCGCTGGGCGATCGCCTGCTGGATCGCCTGCGGCGAGGCTGCGCGGGCGGCGTCGAGGCGGATCACCATCGCCTGACCGCTCTGGCCCGGCGGCAGCAGGCCCTGCTCGCTCAGCTGGCTGCGTTCGTTGGCGCTGAGCTGGTCCATCTGCTGGCGGTCGGCGTCGTAGGCGGCGCGCTGCTCGGCGCTCAGCGTCAGGCCCTCCAGCAGGCCGTCGCGGGTCTCGGTGCGCGCCGGGCGCAGGGCGACCGGCGGCTTGAAGCGCAGCGCCGCGTTCGGAATGCGCAGCACGTTCTCGCGCACGCTGACCTCGATCTCGGCGCTGGCGGTCATGCCCGGCAGCAGCTTCAGGTCGGCGTTCTCGACGCCGACCACGACCGGATAGGTGATCACGTTCTGCTGGTTGACGGCGGCGAGCCGCACCTGTTCGACCGTGCCCAGAAAGGGTCGCTCGCGGTAGGTGTCGACGGTGAAGCGCACCAGCATGCCCGGCTCGATCTGGCCGACGTGGCTCTCGTCCACCGCGAGGTCGATCTGCATCTGCGCCAGGTCTTCGGCGATCCGGAACAGCACCGGGGTCTGGAAGCTGGCGGCCACGGTCTGGCCGGGCTCGGCCTGCCGCAGCAGCACCACGCCGTCGACCGGCGAGCGGATTTCGGTGCGCTCAAGGTCCAGCCGCGCATTCGACAGGCTGGCTTCGCGCTCGGCCACCCGCGCCCGCGCCGAGGCGACCCGCGTCGCGCCGGCATCGCGCTCGGCGACCGCGGCCTCCGCGTCGGTGCGGGCGATCAGCCCCTGCGCGGCCAGGGTCTGCCGGCGCTCGGCCTCGCGGGTGGCGGTCTGCCGGGCCACCGTCGCTTCTTCCAGCTGCGCCCGCGCGCTCTGCAGATCGGCCTCGGCGATGGTCACGCGGGCCTGCTGGGCGGCCGGGTCGAGGCGTGCCAGCACCTGATCGCGGACCACGCGCTGGTTGAAGTCGACCAGCACCTCGGCCAGCTGCCCGGAGAGCTGCGAGCCGATGTCGACGGTGGAGCGGGCGCGCAGGCTGCCGGTGGCGGCAATCGCCACGCGCACGGTGCCGCGGTCGACCTGGGCCAGCCGGTAGTTGGGCGCGTCGCTAGTCGCGGGCGTGCGGGCGCTCCAGCCGTAGGCGAGGGCCGCGCCTAGCAGCAGCAGGCCGGCGAGGATCAGGCCGCGCCGACGGCGCGGCGCTGCGGGGGCAGGGTGCATGGCCATGATCCTCAGCCGCGGGCCTGCTGCCACGCCTGCCAGGCGCGCTCCAGCGCGGCCGGCTCCTCGGGCAGGCCGTGCTTCGCCCCGTCGCGACGCAACCACGCGGCGAAGTCCTCGCCGCGGGCGAGGGCCGCGTACAGGCCGCCGAAGACGCGCGGGCTCTGCTCGGCGAGATAGGCGGCGAGGCTGGCCGCCTGCGCCTGCCGCAGCGCGGCGTCTTGCAGCGCCTCGGCTTGCGCCATCGCGGCCGGGTCGGCGGCATCGACGCGCAGGATCCGCACGCCGCCGCCGCGATCCACGCCCAGCATCGGCTGGTCCGGATGCTGGCGGGCTTGCAGCGGCGCGAGGGCGAGGGCGCGGTCCGGGTCTGCGGCCAGCAGGGCACGTCGCTGCGCCGCGGTCTCCGGCGAATCGAACAGGGTCAGCACCGCCTCGTCCAACCAATCCGGCGCCGGGGTGCCGTAGGCGGCCGGGTCTGTCGCGGCATCCGGCCAGTAGCGGGCGGCCAGCGCCGCATGCACCAGCTGGTAGCGCAGGCCACGCGGCGGCGCGCCGGCGCCGGCGGCCGGACCGAGCTGCTGCTGCACCTGCTGCAGCGCCTGCGCCAGTTCGGCCTCGCTGCGATCCTTCAACGCGCTGCGCAGTTGCTGGCCGATCTCGGCGGACAGCTCGCCGCCGGCCGGCGGCAGCGTCAGCACCCAGCGTGCGCCGGCCCCGCGCAGCGCGACATCGACATCCGCTGGCGCCTCGGCGCTCGCGGCTTCGTAGATCACGCCGGCCGGCAGCGCCTGGCCGAAATGCCGCAGGAAGGGCTCGGCGAGCGCATCGACCAGGGCCGCGGCCTGCGCCGCGCGCTCGGGGTCGCTGGCGTAGACGGTGGCGTGTTGCGTGGCGGTGCAGGCCTGTGCGGCCAGTGCCGGCGGCGGGGCCTGGCAGCGGGCGTGGGCCGGGGGCAGGACGCAGAGGCTCAGCAGGGCGATCCAGCGCATGGTCGATCTCCGGGTGGGGATGGACCGGCAGTACAGCGGCGCCGCGCATCGGCCGGATGTCGGCGCGGATACGCGGCGGATACACAGCCGCGGGACACTCTGACGGTTTCCAGCGCTCGACCGCCCATGACCGCCCCCATCCTGATCGTTGACGACGACGACAGCATCCGCAGCGCGCTCTGCGAGTACCTGAGCCGGCATGGCTACGCGGTGCGCGGCGTGGCGGATGGCGCGGGGCTGGACCGGGCGCTGGCCGAGGGTCCGGCGGCGCTGATCGTGCTCGACCTGATGCTGCCGGGCGAGGACGGGCTGGCGATCTGCCGGCGCCTCGCCGGGCGCGGTGTGCCGATCCTGATGCTGAGCGCGCTGGGCGAGGCCGAGGACCGGATCGTCGGCCTGGAACTGGGCGCGGCCGACTACCTCGCCAAGCCCTTCGTGCCGCGCGAGCTGCTGGCACGGGTGCGGGCGGTGTTGCGGCGTCCGCAGGCCGAGGCGGCCGGCGGACGGATGCTGCAGTTTCTGGGCTGGCGCTTCGATCGCGAGGCGCATCAGCTGCAGGCCCCCACGGGCCAGCCGGTGGCGCTGACCAGCGGCGAGTTGCGCTTGCTGGCCGCCTTTCTGGAGCGGCCGCAGCGGCTGTTGAGCCGCGAGCGGCTGCTGCAGGCGACCCAGGGCGACAGCGCGGAGAGCTTCGACCGCGCCATCGACCTGGCGATCAGCCGGCTGCGCCGCAAGCTCGCGGCCCACGGCGGCGCGGCGCTGATCGAGACGGTGCGCGGCGAGGGTTACCGCTTCGCCGCGCCGGTGCTGCGCCGATGAGCCCGGAGGCCGCCGGCTTGCGGAGAAAGCTCGATGAATCATGAGCTTGGTGGTGAGGCAGCGCGGTCGACCGCAGCGGTCGCGCTGCGCCGCGCGCCCTCGGTCAGTCTGCAGCTGTCGCTGACCCTGGTGGCGGCGCTGGTGATCGTGCTTGGCATCCATTCGCTGGTGGTGATCGGCCTGCCACCGCCGCCGCCGACCCTGCAGAGCCTCCAGCAGACCGCCGAGGCGCTGCGCGATCCGGCGCGCGCCGCGGACTACGGTCTGGCGTCCGGACTGCAGGCAGAGCTGCCCGAGGCGATGGAGGCCGGGCCGCTGGCCGGCACGCTGGCGCAGCTCCTCGGCGTGGACGCGGCGCGGGTGCGCATTTCTTGGGCGGATGGCCGCACATCCCTGTCGATCCACCGGGCCGATCGAGACGTCACCGGCGCTGACGCGCCGCTGCCGCAGACCCTGATGGTCACGTTGCCCTTGCCGGCCTTCGCCGCCGCGCTGCAGGAGCCGTCCGGGCACTGGCGGGTGGTGGCGCCGGTGCGGCCGTGGCTCACGCCGTGGCAGCGGCAGGTGCTGGCCAGTTTCGTGCTGAGCGCGCTGCTGCTGATTCCGCTGGCCGGCTGGGCCGCGCGGCGCCTGACCCGGCCGCTGCGCGCGCTGGGCGAGGCCGCGGCCGCGCTCGACCTGTCGAGCCCGCCGGCGCAGATCCCGATCGTCGGCTCCCGCGAAGCCCGCCAGCTCGGGCTGGCCCTGCGCGCGGCGCTGCAGCGCTGGCGCCAGCAGAGCGAGGAGCGGATCCAGCTGATCGCCGCGATCGCGCATGACCTGCGCACGCCGCTGACCGGACTGCGCTTGCGTCTGGATCCGCTGCCGGAGGCGCAGCGCGAACCGCTGCTGGCCGACCTCGGCCGCATCGAGCAGATGGTGACGCGGGCGCTGGAGTACGTGCACAGCGATCAGGACGCGCTGCAGCTGGAGCCGGTCGACCTGGGCGAGCTGGCCGAGGACGCGGTGCGCTGCGCCGAGGCGGCCGGGCAGTCGGCGGAATGGCAGGGCGGCGATGCGCCCACGGTCCGCATCGAGGCCGACGCGCTGGCGCTGCATCGCGCCCTCGGCAACTTGCTGGAAAATGCCGCCCGCTACGCCGGCGCCTGCGAGGTCGCGCTGCGCACCGAGGGCGACGACGCGGTGCTGACGGTGGCCGATCGCGGCCCCGGCATCCCCGCCGAGCGGGTCGAGGCGTTGCTGCAGCCCTTCCAGCGCGGCGACCGCGCCCGCAGCGCGCGCGGCGGCTTCGGGTTGGGCCTCAGCATCGCCGCGACCATCGCGCGGCGGCACGGCGGTGCCTTGCAGTTACTGCCGCGACCGGGCGGCGGGCTGTGCGCGGAACTGCGCCTGCCGCGGTCGGCGCAGCGTCCGTCGTCCGAACCGGGTCATCCCCCGTAGCGTGCGGAGCGTGGCGCGGCTATGGTCGGCTCTGGTGAAGCATCGGTCCGCTCCATTTCCACGTGTTCAACGCCGAGCTCGAGGGTCTGTCTGCCGGTACCCAGGCCCTGAGTCTGGTCCTCGTTGAAGAGGCGGCCGGCTTGCGCAGCGAGGTCGAGGCCGACGCGCATCTGCTGCACTTGCGGCTGTGTCGGTCCGGCGATGTGCAGCTGCATACGGAACGGGGGGCGTGGCCGCTGCGGCCGGCGGCGACGGCCTTCGTGCCGGCCGGGACGGTGGTGAACTGGCGGATCGGCTTGTCCTGCCGGCGTTTGAGCATCCGCATCCCGCCGCACGCGCTGCACGAGGTGGCCCGCGACACCGGGGTCGAGCCCTGCGCTGCACCGATGCGTGAGCCGGCCCACGACCCGGCGATCGAGCACTACGCCGCGCTGATCCAGCATGAGGCGGTGCGGGTCGGTCGGCTGGACGCCACCTTTCTGGACCCGATCGCGCGGCTGCTCGGAATGCACGTGCTGCGCGCTTACCTGAGCGCGACGCCGGTCCGCCCGACGGTCTCGGGGCTGAGCCACGCCGAGCGCGAGCGCATCGAAAGCTACATCCGCAAGACGCTACCCGGCCCGATCGTGATCGAGGAGCTGGCCACGGCCTGTGATCTGACGCCGTACCAACTGTCGCGGCTGCTGAAGCGCGCTCTCGGGGTCTCGCCGCACCAGTATGTGCAGTCGGTCCGCATCGATCTCGCCAAGAAGCTGCTGCGGGAGAGCGATCTGCCGTTGACCGACATCGCACTGGAATTGGGCTTCTCCAGTCAATCGCACTTCACCACCGTCTTCCGCTCGCTGACCGGACACACGCCCAAGACCTTTCGTGAACGTCATGAACTCCTCTGAATCCCCCCGTCGTTTCGGCTTGTCCGAACGCGGCCACCGCGCGCTCAGGCTCGCCGTTCCCGTGTTCCTGTTCGTGCTGCTGCTGCGGCTGACCGGTCTGATCGAGGGGGTCGGGCTGCAGATCTATGACGCGTTCAACCGGTTCGGCGTGGGGCCGCCGAGCGAGCGGGTGGTGGTGATCGGTTTCAGCGAGACGGATTTCGCGACTTATCCCGACTACCCCTTTTCCGACGCCCTGCTGGCCGAAGTGCTGGGCAAGGTCGACGCTGCCGAACCGCGTGCCGTGTTGCTGAACCTGCTCCGCGACGTGCCGGTGCAGGCTGGCCACGACGCCCTGCTCGAGCGCTATCGGGCGATGCCGAATCTGTATGGACTGGCGGCCATCACCCCGCTGGCCCGGGAGGACGTGCCGGCGCCGCCGGTGCTGCGCGACGCGGGCCGCTTCGGCTTCATCCAGTCGCTGCCGGACGCGGGCGAGATCACCCGCCGCGCGCTGCTCGGCTTTCGCGATGGCGATCGGCTGCTCGAATCGGTGCTGCTCAAGGTGGTGCGCGAGGCCGCCGGCGGCGAGGTCCGCATCGACGACCAGAACCGCCTGGTGCTCGGCACGCAGATCGTGCCGCCGTCGCCGCCGGATTTCGGCGAGTACCAGCCCTCGCTGCTGACCCTCTGGCGCGATCCGGCGGCGCCCGGTGAGGGCTCGCTGCTCGGCTACAGCGTGCCCTTCCAGAGCCGGCAGGTGCCGGTGGTGAGCTTCGCCGAACTGCTGTCGCCGAACTTCGATGCGCGCCGCCTGCAGGGCAAGGTCGTTCTGATCGGCAACTCTTCGCTGTCGCTGCAGCGACCGATGCGCACGCCACTGACAGCGATGCAGGGTCGCGGGCTGTCGGGCGTGGAGTTCAACGCGGTGCTGATCGACAACCTGCTGTCGGTGGCGGAGGGCCAGGGCCACGGTCTGCACTCGCTGCCCGAATGGCTGGAGTACGTCCTGCTGTGGCTGATCGCCTGGCTGTCGGTCTGGCGCTTCATGGTCTACCGCTCGCTGTGGTGGGGTGTGGCCCGCGGCGGGGTGCTGCTGCTGGTGGTCGCTGGTCTGGGCTACGCCGCGTTTCGCAGTGGCTGGTGGCTGCCGCTCGGCGCCATCGGCGCAACGCTGCTCGCCGCGGTGCTGGCGGTGATCGACAACCTGCTGCGCGCCGCCGCCGGTCAGCGGCGACTGGTGGCCTTCATGGCGCAGATCTTCGACCGCCTGCCCGAGCCGATGTATGTGCTCGATCACCACGCGACCTTTCGTCTCGTGAACGAGGGCTTCTCGCGGCTGGCCGGGGTGCCGCCGCAGGAGCTGGTCGGGCAGCCGGCCGATCGCTGGCTGGTCACGCAGGCCGAGGAGTCCAGCGCCGAATTGCGTGCGCAGGGTCGGACCTATCGGCTGGAGATCCAGCAGAGCAACATGACCGACGAGCACGGCCGGCCGCTGACGCTCGGGCTGGTGCGCAGCGCCGCGCCGTGGGCCGATGCCCCGGATCCCGAGGCCTATCGGCAGGCGGCGGCGCGGACGGCGTTGTGGTGGGCCGGCCGGGGCCATGGGGCCTTGCTGCTTGCCAGCGTCCGCATGCTCGATCCGGAGCTGGTCGATACCGCGCTGGGCGAGGGCACGCTGCCGCGGGCCGAGGAGGCATTGATCCAGCGCTTGCGCAGTGCCTTCCCGGATGCCATCGATCTGTGGCGTCAGGAGCGCGGCCAAGTCCTGCTGCTGCTGACGCGCGAGCCCGGCTTCGACGAAGCGCGTTTCCTGCAACTGCTGCGGCAGAGCTTCGCGTGGGCGCTGCGCGTCGGCGAGCAGCCGCTGGAGCTCGACGTCGCAGTGGGTGTCGCCACCAGTCGTGATGAGACCGAGACGCTGGATGCGCTCCTCGCTCGCGCGCAGGCGCACGACGTGCAGATCGAGATCGGCTCGCCGTAGCAGCGGACAGCGGGTAACCCGCGTCGCAGCCACCAGCGCCAGCGGAAAGTCGTCGCCAACCGTGCGGAAAAGCTGTCAAAGGCAGCTGGATTTCTGAAAGACCCGGCCGCGGCAGATGGCGAGGATGCGCCATCCCCACGTCGAAGTACTTCGATGCGTCCTCTGCTCAAATTGGCCAGCCTGTTGTTGGCCTCGGCCAGTCACGCTCAACCTGCCCTCGATACGCTGCGGGCATTGCCCGGCACGATGGAGGGCAAGCCGATCGTCGTCAGCAACAATCCGGAGTCGGTCAGCCGCGAGGGCCTGTTGCTCGGCAGTGATCCGATGACTCCGGCAGTGGCCGGGACTGTGCGCCGCGACCTCAGCAACGGCACCTTGGACTCGGCCTGTCCGGCCGGTTCGATGCGCGAGTTCGCCTTCTACATGCACCACTTGCTGGCGCGGCCGAGCGGCAGCGACGCGCAGGTCGAGCGGGTCTACGTGCTGCTGGAACCGACCGGCACGTCCGCGACCTTCAACGCTTATGGCGCGGCGATCAGCCAGGCCGACTACATCGGCACCCAGGGTTCGCTGGATCCCGGCCAGAGTCCGTCCTACTCGGTGTCGCTGGCCTCGCTGACCGGGACGCTGCCGGCCTGGTACAGCAACTCCACCGCCAACAATGGCTCGCGCTTCGTCAATCTGAATCAGCAGACCATCAGCGGCGTGTTCGCGCTGGCTAATCTGCGCGGCAATCCGGGCAGCTCGCTCGACGCGCGCATCAAGGTACGGGCGACCAGCGGCTGCCTGCGCGTGCGCGTGGTCGCCGCCAGCGCCACGAATGGCTCGGTGGCGCTCGCCAATACGCTGAGCAAGCGCGCCTACGCCTGGGGGAATGTCCCGACCACCGCGACGACGGTGGGTGGCGCGCCCTGCACCGACGCCAACAGCATCGGCTGGGGACGCCCGGCCGGCATCTATCAGTTCGAGCGATGGGCCGGCAGTACCGCCGTCGACATCACCCAGTCGACCTCCACGATCGGCTGGAGATACCTCGCGGCGCCGCCGAACCAGCAGCTCGGCACCACCTGCGCGATGAATCCGCAGACCGCGACGCCGTCGAGCAACTCGCAGCGCAGTAACGCGCTCCGCTACTACTACACCAACACCTCCGGGGCGAGCGAGGGACGCGACAGCGATCCGTGGTCGACCGCGAACTATGGCGCCGAGTACAGCCTCGCCTTCAGGGCCACCAACAAGACCGGTCGGTGCGTCACGGCGCGCCTGCAAGTCACCAACTATCCCGGCGGCCGGACCTGCTCGGCGAGCACCAGCAACATGACCCGGCACTACGACGGCGCCTTCACAATCACCCAGAACGGCGTGGCCCAGCCGCTGCAGCGCGCCTTCGTGAAGTGCAACCCGGCCGATCTGAAGCCGGTCGCGACGATCGCCAGCAAGGTGCTGCGCGCCAGCGAGTCGGTCGACTGGAACATCCGCACTTTCGTGCCGGGTCTGATCTCGGCGCCTGCGGCGGTGCTGCTGGATTCCCAGCCGGCGACCTGTCCCTGAGCCTGTGCCCGGTGGCGGCATCCCGGCGCCGGGCGGTTACTGTGAAACTCGTTCAGTATCGCGAAGAAGCATGGGGCGCGGAGGCCTCTGTAGGTCGGGTTAGCCTGGGCTAACCCGACATCTCAGGCTGGCGACGGACAGTGTCGGGTTCGCCTCGCGAACCCGACCTACGATTCGCTGGCGTCCGGACCCCACGGACAGCCCGGTCGGGTTTCATCATTCGGGGTGGCCATGGGCCATGACAGTTAGCGCAGCTGACGTGCGGACCCCGGCATCACTCGCCGATGTCGATCTGCTTCTCGGCAGCGCGGCCGAGCAGTTCCAGTGACTCGCGGACCTCGGACTTCAGCAGCCAGCTGTCGGTGAGGCCGCTCTGCGGGCTGGGCGCGCCCCAATCCGCCTTCGGCAGCGCGGCGTACTGCGCCCTCAGGCTGCGGGCCAGCAGCGACCGCGCGCTGGCGTCGCCGGTGTAATCGAAGGTCGCGAGCAGCGGGCCGAGGCCGACCGGCGTGCCGCGCTCACTCAGCGCGGCATCCAGTTTTCCGAGGCTGCGCCAGGCAAAGCGGCGAATCGCCGGGCGGTCGTCGTCCAGCGCGGCCAGCAGCCACGGCAGCCGCTCGCGCAGCTCGGTCAGGCTTGGCGCCTTGTCGGTGTGGCCCATCACTTCGGCGGCAACGGCCTGACGCACCGGATCGCCGGCCAGCAGGGCGACCAGTCCGTCCGCAAGGTCCAGCGGGCCGCCGTCCAGTCGCTCGGCGGGCAGCGGCCAGTCCTTGCCGGTGATGCGCGCCTGCTCACGAGCCGCCCAGTCACCGGTCTCGCCGGTGTGGCAGTTCAGGCAGGCATTTGGCCGGCCGTGCGACAGGTCATGCGCGGCATCGGGCACGCGGATGTCGTGGGTGCGGTGGATCTCCATCACGCCGTAGACCTCCTTCGGCATGTGGCAATCCATGCAGCGGGCACCGGCGGAATCGACCGGATGGCCGCTGTGCTTCGCCAGATCCTGCGCGATCGGCTGATGGCAGCGGATGCAGGCGGCGTCCGTCCGGTTGGCCTCGGGCAGCATGCCGGCCGGGTCGCCGCTGTGCATGGTGTGGCAGCGGATGCAGGTCAGCGGGCCGTTGGCGTATGCGGGCTCGCGCGACTCGGTGGCGCAGGCGCTGGCTTCCAGCGCCTGGTACTCGTAGGCGGTCAGGCGTACGCCGCCGTCGGCCCAGAATCGGTTGCTGAACAGGTGCGGGTCGGCGTTGCCGGGCACCGGACTGCCTTTGTGCAGCGGGTCGAAGTGATCGCGCAGCACGTCGCCCGGGCGGAAGCTGCTGCCGCCGGCCATCAGCCGATCCAGCGCGGCAGGCGAGGGCGGCAGGCGGCCGGCGTGGCAGGCGGCACAAACCTCGTTGCTGCGCTCGGGCGGCAGGTCCTTCGGGTTGACGATGCTGGGGTCGGCGCCGTCCAGCGTGCGCGCGGCGAAGCGGGCCAGCGGCGAGCGCATCCGCTCGGCGTGGTCGCTGCCCTTGGCGTGGCAGGACTCGCAGCTGATGCCGAGTTCGGCCACCACCGTGTCGAAGCGCAGCTCGCGCTGGATGTCGATCGGCTCGCCGCGGGCGGCGCGGGCGCGCAGCTCGGCGACATTGCTGACCTGCGGGGCGCCGCCGGTGTTGTGGCAGTGGATGCAGCCGATGTTCCACAGCGTCACGTTGGCGTCGAAGGATTGCTCGTCGGAGCCCAGAAACGCCGCATTCATGTGCACCCAGCGCTGCTCGGCGTGATGCCAGAGGTAGTGCAGCCGGTAGTAGGTCTCGGAGTCGGTGGCCTTGGTCAGGTACTGCTGGTAGCGATTGGAGCCGACGGTCTTGGCTACTTCCAGGCTGCCCAGCACCGCCCCGCTGGTCGGATCGAGGTACTCGAAGTGGTAGCCGCCATCGCGCGTGACGGGCCGCACCGTGCCGCCGAACGCGGTCAGCACCTGCCCGTCGAAGCGGCCGGTCACCGTCTCCTCGGTGGCCTGCTGGGTCATGGTGCGGTGGTAGGTGCGGAACCAGCTGGCGTGCCGATCCTCGTGGCATTCCTTGCAGGCGGCCGAGCCGACATGGCGTGCGGTGGCGGGTTCATGCGCGGCGGTGACAGTGGCGTAACCCTGCCAACCGAGGGCGGTCAGGCCGACCAGTAGCAGCATGGACAGGATCAGCAGGATGGTCTTGGACAGCGGCACCGCGCGGGCCTCCGGCGACGATCGGGACGAGGTCGCAGTGTACGGATCGCGACCTTCGGGGATGTCGACGCGGGACGGTGGGGCGAGTGGGCTGAGCGAACCCGTCCTGCGGTCTGCTCCGGAATGATTACTGCCGACACTGGGCCGGCAGCGTCTCCGGCCGATAGCGGTAGTGGCCGGTCAGCGTGTACGCGCGCAGCACGTCCTCCTCGCGGGTGCCGGCGCCGACGTTGTGCAGGATCAAGGGCCGGCCGCTGTCGGCGAGGCGCTCGGAGACGATGCCGATGTGCGGCAATCCGTTCGACAACCGCCACGTCACCAGATCGCCGGGCAGGAAGTCGGCATCGGCGCTGCGGTTGCCCAGCGACTGCCCGTGGCGGGTGAAGTAGGTCGCCAGATTCGGCACGCGGCGGTGGTCGATGTTGCGGTCCGGGCGGCTCAGGCCCCAATTCCGCGGATAGCGGCTGAAATGGGCGCGCATATCCTCATGGACCTGCCGCTGCAGGTCGATGCCGAGCTGCCGATAGGCGCGCACCACCACATCGGTGCAGACGCCGCGCTCGATCGGCACATCGCCGCCGGGATAGTCGATGCGCTGGTAGCTGCCGTCGTAGATTCGCGTGACGCCGACCTGTTCGCGCGCGGCGCGGGACAGGCAGGACAGCGGCTCGGCGAGGGCGGAAGCCGCCTGCAGCAGCCAGGCACAGAGCAGCAGTCGATGCATCGCGGGTCCCGGCTCAGGCGGCCTCGGTGTCGACACCGACCGGCAGCGACAGCACCGGCATCGGCTGCGCGTAGTAGTCGGCGATCGGCTGCGGTCGGTCGATCAGGAAGCCCTGCACATGGTCCACGCCGAGGCGACGCAGTTCGCGCAGCTGTTCCGGCGTTTCGACCCATTCGGCCACGGTCTGCCGGCCCAGTGCGCAGGCCAGTGCGGTGCAGCTCTGCACCACGATCCGATCGAGCGCATCGCGCGCCATGCCCTGCACGAAGCGGCCGTCGATCTTCAGATAGTCGACTTCCAGCGCCTTCAGATAGCCGAAGCCGGCAAAGCCGCTGCCGAAATCGTCCAGCGCGAAGCGGACGCCGAGGCCGCGCAGTTCGTGGATCAGCGCCTGCGCCCGCTCCAGATCGCCGAGCGCGCTGGTCTCGGTGATCTCGAAGCAGAGGATGTCCGGCGGAACCCGACGGGCCCGCAGGGCGGTGCGGACGAAGTCGGCGAAGGCCTCGTCGGCCAGCGATGCCGCCGACAGATTGATGCTGACGCAGCGCGTCTCGGCCACCGCCTGCGGCCGCGCCTCCAGCCAGGCGAGCACGTCTTCGACCACATAGCGATCCAGCCGGGTGGCCAGTCGGTAGCGCTCGGCCGCCGGGACGAAGTCCTGCGGCAGCAGCACGTTGCCGGTCTCCGACTCGACCAGGCGCAGCAACACCTCGTAGTGCCGACCGGTCGAGCCGCTGGCGAGCGGCAGGATCGACTGGCAGTACAGCCGGAAGCGCCGACTCTCCAGCGCCTCGGTCAACCGCAGCGCCTGCCGCATTCGGGTGGTGCCCTCGGCGCCGGCGTCGGTCTCGCAGAGGATCCGGTCACCGCCGGCCTGCTTGGCAGCATCGCAGCAGGCATCGGCGATGCCGAGCAGCTTGTGGAAGTCGCCACGGCCGCGGAAGGGGACGAGGCCGACGCTGACCCGGGCGCCGACCGGCTTGCCGGCGAGGCTGCCGCGCCAGCCGGCAACGGCCTCGCGGAAATGTCGGCAACGGGTCTGGGCCTGCTCGGGGGTGCCTTGCAGCAGCAGCGCGAATTCGTCACCGCCGAGGCGGGCCAGCAACTCGCCGGGGGCTCGCGCCGCGGCCAGCACGCCAGCGACGGCCGCGATCAGCTTGTCGCCCTGATCGTGGCCCAGCGTGTCGTTGACCAGCTTCAGCTGGTCGAGGTCCAGATAGGCCAGCGCCCGCGGTGCGCCATCGTCGGGCAACTCGGCGACGCTGCGTTCCAGCGCGTAGCGGTTGGGTAGCCCGGTCAGGTCGTCCTGCGTGGCTTGCCGGAGGATGCGCGCCAGTGCGACCCGATGCTGGTGCTGGGCGATCGCGACCACCAGAGGCAGCAATACCCACAAACAGACGTAGGACAGCAGCGCGGTGATCTCGCGACCGCCCTCGGGCCGGTCGAAGCCGGCCAGGCCGAGCCCGGCCAGAGTCACCAGCAGGGAGCCCAGCAGCATGGCACCGAAGGCGGTGTAGACCACCTCGAAGCGCAGCGCCGACCACAACAGGACCAGAAAGGGCAGGCTGGCGGTGGCCAGCGCGTAACCGCCGCCGGCGCGGGGCAACTGTGCCAGCAGCCAGAGGCTTCCGATCAGGGCAGCCAGCCAGCATCCGCGCTCCATCGGCACCAGTTCGGGCAATCCCGGCCGCCGCCGCCGGACCGCGCGCACCGCCAGCAGCGCGAAGGGGGTGACGGTCACGATTCCAAACACGTCGCCGAGGAACCACTGCACCGCCGCGAGGCGCGGTGACGGCAACTCCGGCTGGGTGATCCACAGCCCGAGCGTGCCGATCGTGGCACTGACCGCAGCCCACAGCAGCCCAGCGGCCAGGATCAGCCAAGCGGTCCGCATGTCCAGCGCCGGCGGTCTGGCGACGCCGACCCGCTTCAGCACCTGCATGGCGGAGACGGCGCCCAGCAGATTCGCGCCGATCGAGAACGGCACATAGGCTGGCGGCACCGGATCCCCGAGCGCGTGGACCAGCACGATGCCGGCCGGCAAGAAGGGCCAGATTCGCAGACCGGCGATCAGAAAGGCCGCGTAACAGAAGCCCGTCGCCGGCCAGATCAGCGCGATCTGGTTCGGCATCGTCGTCAACGGCAGCACCGCGACCACCGACAGCAGATAAAGCGCCGTCAGCAGCACTTGCAGGAGCAGCTCGTCGCGCGTCGGCCGGATCATGACCGGATGGTAACCGCATGCCGACCGGCTGCTGCGCAGTTCCCGGCGGATTCGGCCGTCACCCTGGCGGCTCGGGCGCTGGTGCGTGGCGGCCGGACCGCGGATGCTGTCGCTGCCGCCCTTCCCAGGGCCGGCGCTACCCATCCGACCCCCGCGAGGTTCCCGATGAGCCGACTTGCCGATCCGATCCTGCTGCCGATGCTGGCCATGGTCGCCCTGACCCTGCTGATCTGGCTGGGGCTGTTCTACGAACGGCTGTCGCAGATGCAGTCCCTGCGGATCCATCCTCAGCAGGTCGCCGACTCGAAGTCGATGAACGCCCGAATCCCGCGCATGCAGGCCTCCGACAACTTCCGGAATCTGTTCGAGCTGCCGGTCCTGTTCTACGCGCTCTGCCTGACCCACGCACTGCTCGGCAGTGCCGGCGGCCTCGACCTCGCGCTGGCGTGGGGCTTCGTGGCGCTGCGGGCGATCCACAGCGGCATCCACCTGAGCTACAACCGGGTCATGCATCGCTTTGCCGCCTACCTCGGCAGTGCGCTGCTGCTATGGGCCGCGTGGGTCCGGCTGGGGTGGCAGCTGCTGGCGGGTTGATCGGCAAAACCGCCGGATTGCTGGAATGGTGCGTTGCGTTTCGTTACTTTTCGTATCTCTTGAGTCGTGGGGACGGATCGTGCGGGCACTCTGTGCGGCAGTGTGGCTATGTGGGTCTGGACTGGTCGCCGCGGCTGCGCCAGCGGATTTTCTTCCGGAGGGAATGCGGCCGACCCAGATCGGCGTGCGCGCCGCCTGTCTGGGCTGTGATGCCGCCACGATGGAGGGCGTCGCCCGTGGGATCGGGCCGGGCACGCATCTGGTGGTGGATACGCGAGGGAAGGTCGGGCGCAAGTATGGGGTGGTCTGTGCCGGGGAGGCCGGTCCACCGCCGGTCCTCGCGCAGATGCCGCAGCCTTGTTCGGGTCGGACGGTGGCGACCGAGCTGCCGCTGGACGACGTCGAGCGTCGTCATTTCGAGGGGCTGGTGCCATATATGGGCGGCGGCGGAGATTTCCGGGCGCAGGTCTGGATCGACTGGTTGGCGCATTCCTCGGTCTACCGGCTTGGCGAAGGACCGATCTCCGCAGAGGCCTGGGAACTCCGCGATCAGTTCCTGGCCACCTTTCAGGCGCAACACCCCGAACTGGGCGCCGAGCCGCTGGCCTGGCTGCAGCAGTGGCTGCCGATGAACAGATCGAGTCAGCTGGTGGTGCCCGTGCGGTTCCCCGACCGCAGCGAAATCGTGGTGGAGGTGAATCTGCAGCCGCTGTTCAATCTCTTCGGTACGGCACCGCTCGAAGGGTGGAACATGGAGCTGGACAAGGACTCGGCCAAAGACGGCGATGGACAGCCGGTGCCCGGCTGGTCCTGGGTCATGCCGACCACCGTCGGTACCTTCGAGGTGGAGCGCACGCCCTCGAATGCCGTGGACTTCGAATTCCTGATGGGGCGGCTGGGCTTCAAGATCCTGCCGGAACCGGGCGGCAAGCCGGGCGAGCGTTATCGCTGCCTGGTCCGCGAGGAAACCGGCAAGGGCGGCAACCCTTACGAGGCCAAGGTTTGCCTGCGCGGCGAGGCCGCGGCTCAGTACTCGGCACCGCCGCCGGTGCGGTAGGCGCCGAGTACGGCGCAAGCGGCGTCGCGTTCCAGGTCGGTGATGACCTCGATGCCGCGCCGCTCCAGTTCACCGCGCCAATCGGCCGGCAGCGGGCCCTCGTCGAAGCCGGCGAGGGACTCGACATCGCTGGCGCGGGCGGCGATCAGCAGGCGGTCGACACCGGCCCAGATCGTCGCGCCGTAGCACATCGAGCAGGGCTGGGCGCTGGTTGCCAGCGTGTATTTCAGGCCGCTCTCGTTGAGCCGGAAGAAGCCGAGCCGCGCCTGTGCGGTCATGAAGGCCATCATCTCGGCGTGCGCCACCGAGCAGTGGTGCGGCACCACGCGGTTGACGCCGACCGAGACCAGTCGGCCGTCCTCGTTGAAGATGGCGGCGCCGAACGGCCCGCCGCTGCGCCGTTCGACGTTGAGTTGCGACAGCCGGATCGCCAGCCCGACGCGTTCGGCGTCGGTTTCGTAGCGACGGTCGGCGTCGACCGCCTGATGCACCCAGGGCGGCAGGGTCAGGTGGACCTGATGGAACAGCATGCTCAGCCCCCGGCGCCAGCGCGGCTCAGCGCGAGGTAGGCCTGCGTGCCGTCGAGCGTCATCTGCACCGACAGCGCGATCAGGATCATGCCCATCAGCCGCTCGAAGGCGGTCAGCACACCGTGGCCGATGTAGCGCTGCGCGGCGATGCCGCCGAACAGGATCGCGGCGGTAACGCCCCAGGCGCCGAGTAGCGCGATCGACCAGTTCGCCAGCTCGCCGGGTTGATCGTTGGCCAGCAGCAGCAGCGTGGCCATCGCCGACGGGCCGGCGACGGACGGAATCGCCAGCGGCACGATCAGCGGCTCGCCGCCGCCGGTGTCCCCGAAGATGCCGTCGGGGCTGGGGAATACCATCCGCACGCCGATCAGGAACAGCACGATGCCGCCGGCGATGCGGATCGACTCGGTGCGCAGGTGCAGGAAGTCCAGGATCGCCTGGCCGGCGAACAGGAAGGCGAACAGCACCGCCAACGCGATCAGCAGTTCGCGCGCAAGCACGATGAACTTGCGGCGGACCGGCAGATCTTTCAGCGCGGAAAAGAAGATCGGCAGGTTGCCGAGTGGGTCCATCACCAGAAACAGGATCACCGCCGCGGAGAGGGTGGTCATGCGGCAGACTCCGTAACGGAAAGGTCGATGGAACGCAGGCCCTGACCGGGCGTGTCGAGCGCGGCGAGCACCGCGGCGGCGATCGAGCTGGCATCGGGCAGCTGGTCACCGACTTCGCCGGGATAGATCAGCTTGCGCATCGAGCCGCGGAAAGCCGGCAGCGTCAGGCCGAGGATGCGCGGGCCGAGTTGCTCGCACTCATCGGCAGCGCTGGCGACCAGCTGCTGCAGGCCGGCCTGCGCGGCGCCGTATGCACCCCAGTAGGCGCGGCCGCAATAGGCCGGGTCGGCCAGCATCACGGCGGCGTAGCCGCGCGACTCGGCCAGCATCGGCAGCAGGGTCTGCAGCAGCAGGAACGGCGCAGACAGGTTGACGTGCAGGGTGCGCAGCCATTCCTGCGGGTCGTGCTGGGCCACCGGATACAGCCCGCTGAGCCGTCCGCTGGCGATGATCAGCCCGTCCAGGCCGCCCAGCTCGCGTCCCAGCGTCTCGGCCAGCTCATCCATCTCGGTGGTGCCGGCCGACTCCAGGTCCAGCGGGAAGATCGCCGGATCTGGCGCGCCGGCAGCCTTGACCTGGTCATAGACCTGATCCAGCACGCGCAGGCGTCGACCCATCAGCACCAGCTCGGCGCCGCGCCGGGCGAGGCCGAGGGCCAGCGCCTGGCCGAGCGTGCCGCTGGCACCGACCAGCAGGATTCGGGAGGGTCGGGCGTCCATTTCAGGCCTCGGTCTGCAGGTCGGCGATCATCTTGGCCAGCTCGCCGCTGTCGTGCAGCTCGACCGTGATGTCACAGCCGCCGATCAGCTCGCCGTGGATGAACAGCTGCGGGAAGGTCGGCCAGTTGGCGTACTGCGGCAGTTGCGCGCGGATCTCCGGGTCGGCCAGCACGTTGACCGCGTGGAAGCGGGCGCCGACGGCCTTCAGCGCCTCGGCAGCGCGGGCGGAAAAGCCGCACATCGGAAACTGCGGCGTGCCCTTCATGAACAACACGATCGGCTGACCCTCGACGATCTGCCGGATCCGTTCCCTGACATCCATGCCTACGCTCCTCAACGCTTGCCCGCGATGGCCGTCGTCACTGGACGCTGGGATGGCTGCGGGTACTCTCGGCACCGCCGCAGGGCGGGCCGTCCGGTCGGCCATCATACGCCCGGCATTCGACCTTCCCACCCACAGCCCAGGAGTTCCCCCGCCATGGCGATTCAGCTTCCCCCGCTCAAGTACGCCCGCGACGCGCTCGCGCCGCATATCTCTGCCGAAACGATCGACTTCCACTACGGCAAGCATCACCAGACCTACGTCGACAACCTGAACAAGCTGGTCAAGGACACGCCGATGGACCAGCTGGATCTGGTCGACATCGTCAAGCAGTCCAGCGGCGGCGTGTTCAACAACGCCGCCCAGGTCTGGAACCACACCTTCTACTGGGACAGCCTGTCGCCGAACGGCGGCGGCACGCCGGGCGCCAAGCTGGCCGCGGCGATCGACGCCAGCTTCGGCAGCTTCGAGGCCTTCAAGGAGAAGTTCACCCAGACCGCGCTGACCACCTTCGGCTCCGGCTGGGCCTGGTTGGTGCAGAAGGCCGACGGCAGCCTCGCGCTGGTGTCGACCAGCAACGCCGCTACCCCGCTGACCGGCGAGGACACCGCGCTGTTGACCTGCGACGTCTGGGAACACGCCTACTACGTCGACTACCGGAACGCCCGCGCCAAGTACGTCGAGGCCTTCTGGAACCTGGTCGACTGGACCGCGGTCGAAGCGCGCATGGCCTGAAGCCTGTCGCGTCTGCAGCCGAACAGGGCCGCCGCGTGCGGCCCTGTTGCTGCCGGCGCCGATAGACTTTGGCCATTCCCCCACCTGATCGAGGAACTCCGATGCGTCTGATCCTGATTGCCCTCGCGCTGTTCGCCAGCACCGCCCTTCACGCCCAGGCCCCGGCCGCCAAGGAACAGCCGAAGCCGCAGGTCGTGCTGACCACCGGCAAGGGCGAGATCGTCATCGAACTGGAGCCTGCCAAGGCGCCGAAGTCGGTCGAGAACTTCGTTGCCTACGTCAAGAGCGGCTTCTACGACGGCACGATCTTCCACCGTGTCATCGGCAACTTCATGATCCAGGGCGGCGGCTATCTGCCCTCGCTGGTGAGAAAGCCGACCCGCGCGCCGATCGAGCTGGAAGTCGGTCGCGGCCTGTCGAACACCCGCGGCACGATCGCGATGGCCCGCACCAACGACCCGAATTCGGCCACCTCGCAGTTCTTCATCAACGTGGTCGACAACCCCTCGCTGGACACCATGGGCGGCGGCTATGCCGTGTTCGGCCGCGTGGTCTCCGGCATGGAGGTGGTCGACGCCATCAAGGACGCACCGACCCAGGCCAAGGGCATGGAGTTCGCCAATCTGCCGGTGGACGCCATCGTGATCCGCAAGGCCGAACTGAAGGGCGCCAAGCCCGCCAAGTAAGCCCGGTTCACCGGGGTCGTCGACATCGCTCGCGGGTTTCTGGAAACCCCGGCATCGGGAAATCTGTCGTGATCGATTGATTTCCCGAGATCTGACCCGGAGTCAGCCGGGGCTATTCGAGGTTTGCCCATGTCCACCGCAATCGTCGGCTCCGGCAGCAAAGCTCTGCAGAGGCCCACCCGGGTCGTCCTGTCGGATCTGCACCTCGGCGACGACGCCCCCGAGCTCGTCGCCGATTTCGAGACCCTGCTCGCCGGCTTCGAAGACATCGACGAATGCTGGCTGCTCGGCGATGTCTTCGACAGCTACATCGGTGATGACGACGACACGGCAACCCTCAGCCGGGTGGTTGCCGCGCTGCGTGCGCTGGCCGCGCGCGGCACGAGCCTGCATTTCCTCGCCGGCAACCGCGATTTTGCCGTGGGTGGCGGTTTCGCCGAGCGCGCCAGTCTGAGGCTCGGCGCCGAGGTCGAGCGGGTTGACGGCGCGCTGCTCTGCCACGGCGACCACCTCTGCACCGATGATGTGGCGTACCAGGCCCTGCGCCGGAAGGTTCGCGATCCGGCCTGGCTCGGCCAGGCGCTGGCCCAGCCGCTCGCCGTCCGCCGCGCCTTCGCCGAGCAGTTGCGCCAGCAGAGTCGCGAACACACCCGCGCTCAGCCAATGGCGATCATGGACGTCAATCCCGACGCCGTCGCAGCACTCTTCACAGCGCAGCCCGATGCGCACTGGCTGATCCATGGCCACACGCATCGCCCGGGCATCCACGAGCTCGGCGACGGCCGCCACCGCATCGTCCTCGGTGACTGGCGCCCCGGCGAGCCCAGTTGGCTGCTGTGGACTGCGGAAGGGTTGACGCTGACCGCGCACGGGCGGGAATGGCGGCTGGCGGGAGCGTCGCCTGACGCCGGTTTGCGTCAGGCCTGAGAACGGCTGGGGACCGAGGCCTGCGCGATTCCCGAGCACGCCAGGATTTCGGGCTTCTCAGGCGAGCCCGGTTCCTGCAGAAATCATGGCAACAGACGGGTTCTTCGGAGTCCGCCCCGGAGTCAGCCGGGCTGCTCGCGGTTCCCGCGGGCCTCAATAGTCGGCGGGTGCGACCGAGACGCGGATCTTGAGCTTCGGGCCGGGCTCGTAGGGCAGGCGGGACAGAAAGATGTCGCCCCGATAGCGATAGGAAACTTCCCACGCTGAAACCCGCTGTTCGACGCGGACCTGTTCGACCAGCGTGCACTGCTCCTCGGTTTGCGTGACGGTCGTGCCGCCGCGCCCGTTGGCTGCGACTTCGCGACCGATCGCACCGCCGATCACGGCGCCGGCGATCGTCGCCGCGTCACGGCCGTCGCCCTTGCCCACCTGATTGCCGAGGGCGCCGCCGATCACTGCACCGACGATGGTGCCGGGCGTTGTGCCTTCGTAGCGGCCGCTGTCACGGGTGACGGTCACGGGCCGGCAGCGCTCGATCGGTTCGCGGACTTCGAATTCCTCGTAGACCGGATTCGCCGAGAGCACATCGGCGTACGCGAAGCTGACGCTCTCCACTTCGTCGAGCGGCAGCGGTTCGCGCACCTGCGCCGTGGCAGTCAGCCCATAGGCGCTGCCGAGGATCAGCAGTGGCAGTGTCGAACGCATCGGCAGGCTCCAGAGCTGGGCTCCGGCACGATTCCAGCATCGGCCGTCTGAATCGCCACTGAGACTTTTCCGCGGCAGGCCGGGCGCGTAAAGGACCGGGCGCGGGCCGAATTCGGGCACTGATGGCAGCCGCTACACTGGCAGGCCGGCCAAGTCGAACACCCTGCCATGACCGAGATCCTGCTGCACAACTCGCTGACGCGCCGCGTCGAGCCCTTCGTTCCGCTGGACCCTTCGCGGGTGACGATGTACGTGTGCGGACCGACGGTCTACAACTACGCGCACATCGGCAATGCCCGCCCGTATGTCCTGTTTGGTCTGCTGGCGCGGATGCTCAAGCGGCGTTATCCCAACGTCATCTACGCCCGGAACATCACCGACGTCGACGACAAGATCAACGCGGCTGCGGCGGCCGCTGGCGTGCCGATCGACGTCATCACCGGTCGCTACACCGCTGCGTTCCACACCGACATGGCGGCAATCGGTGCCGACACGCCCGATGTGGAGCCGCGGGCGACCGCGCACATCGGCGAGATCATCGCAATGTGCGAACAGCTGATCGCGGGCGGAAACGCCTATGCCGCGGAAGGGCATGTGCTGTTCGACGTGGCCAGCTACGCGGACTACGGGCAGCTGTCGCGGCGCAGCGTGCGCGAGATGATTGCCGGCGCCCGCGTCGACGTGGCGCCGTACAAGCGCAATCCGGCCGATTTCGTGCTCTGGAAGCCGTCGGACGCGACCTTGCCTGGCTGGGAAAGCCCGTGGGGTCGCGGTCGGCCCGGCTGGCATATCGAGTGCTCGGCGATGAGCGCCACGCACCTCGGCGAGACGCTGGACATTCACGCCGGCGGCAACGATCTGATGTTCCCGCACCACGAAAACGAGATCGCCCAGAGCACCTGTGCGCATGGTGGGCGGCAGTTCGCGCGCTACTGGCTGCACAACGGTTTCGTGACCTGCGAGGGTCGCAAGATGAGCAAGTCGCTCGGCAACACGCTGCTGATCGACGAGCTGCGCCGGACGCATCCGCCCGAGGTGCTGCGCTACCTGTTGCTGTCGGCGCACTACCGGCAGCCGCTGGACTGGTCGGAGCGCGCGCTGGAGCAGGCGCGATCCACGCTGGATCGACTCTACGCGGCGATGCGCGAGCTGAAGGACGTGACGGCCGTCGAAGCGCCCGCCGAAGCCATCGAGGCCGCGTTGGCCGACGACCTGAACACGCCGAAGGCGCTGGCCGAGCTGAACCAGCTGGCCCGCGATGCGCAGAAGGCCGACGGGCCGGCGGCGCGGGCGCTGGCCAAGGGGCGTCTGCTGGATGCCGGTCGCTGGTTGTCGCTGCTGCTGGTCGACGTCGAGACCTGGTTCGGCGCCGGCTCGGCCGATGATCCGCTGGCAGCCCGTGTCGAAGCCCTGCTGGTCGAGCGCCAGGCGGCCCGCAAGTCCCGCGATTTCGCCCGCGCCGATCAGATCCGCGTGGAGCTGACCGCGCTGGGCGTCACGATCGAAGACACGCCGCAAGGGCCGCGCTGGAGCCGCGCGGCCGCCTGATCACCGTCGCCGTCCCCGACGGCGTCAGCCGGGATCGCCGAGCAGTCGCGCGATCCCGGCCCGGTCAGGCCGCCGGACCACGCCGCGTTCGGTCACCAGCGTGCTGATCAGGCCGGCCGGCGTGACATCGAAGACCGGATTGAAGGCTTCGGCCCCGTCCGGAGCGATCCGGACGCCGCCACAGCCGAGCAGCTCGGTCGGATCGCGCTCTTCGATCTCGATCTCGTCGCCGTGGGCAGTCGCCGGGTCGATGGTCGAGCAGGGCGCGACGATCATGGTCTGCGCCCCGTGTTGCCGCGCGGCCAGCGCCAGCCCGTAGGTGCCGATCTTGTTGGCGGTGTCGCCGTTGGCGCAGATGCGGTCAGCCCCGGCGATGACCCAGTCGATCCGCTCGCGGCGCATCACCCAGGCGGCTGCGCCGTCGGCGATCAGTTTGCAGGGAATGCCATCCTGGCCCAGTTCCCACATCGTCAGCCGGCTGCCCTGCAGCCAAGGCCGTGTCTCGCAGGCGTACAGCGCCCGCAGCCTCCCGGCGGCGTGGGCCGCGCGGATCACGCCGAGCGCCGTACCGAGGCCGGCGGTGGCCAGCGAACCGGTGTTGCAGATGGTCAGCACCGCGCTGCCCTCGGCGATACACGCCGCCCCGCTCAGCGCCATCGTCCGATTGGCGGCGTAGTCGGCCGCTTCGATGGCCTGCGCCTCGGCCAGCAGGGCATCGGCGTCGGCGCCGTCCCGGGTGAGCACCGCGCGCTGTCGGGTCAGCGCCCACATCAGATTGACCGCCGTCGGACGCGCCGCCCACAGGCGCTGAATCGCCGCCTCGATGCGGGCCGGGTCCGCGTCCGGTGCGCGCGCGGCGAGGGCAACCCCATAGGCGGCCGCAATCCCGATGGCCGGCGCACCGCGGACTGCGAGGGCCCGAATCGCCTCGACCACCGCGTCAACCTCGCGACAGTCGATCCAGCGCTGCTCGCGCGGCAGCAGCCGCTGGTCCAGCAATGCCAGAAAGCCCTCGGGCTGCCAGCGCAGCGCGCGAATCCGGTCGTGAAGGGCGAGGTCGATCATCGAGGGCTCCAAGCTTGCTGCCGAGTGGCGGGGAGCATACGAGAGCGCTGGCGGACGCTCGCCGGGGCGTTTACGCTCGCCGGTCCGGTACAGCGTGACTTCAAGGAGGAAGACCATGGGCAGAGGCGATCGACGCTCTCGCAAGGGCAAGATTTTCCGCGGCAGCTACGGCAACAGCCGTCCGCACCGCGAAGTTCGGCTGGCTGCGGTTCGCGCGCCGGCCGCGGCAGTCGCTGTGGCTCCGGCCAAGCTCAGCCGTACGGTCAAGAAGCCGGCCAAGTAAGTCTGGCGGCAAGGTGGATGCAGCAGGGCGTCGGCGCGGGCCGGCGCCCTGTTTGCGTCGGGGTTGCCGAAAACCTGCTGCTGGACTGAAGGTGTCTGGCAAGTCATTGATTTAACGAACTCTGCCGCGGCGTCAGCCGAGTTTCTCGTTGGTCTGCCGTGAACTTCGGCGGGACTCCGCCCGGCTAGACTGCAGCGTCGCCGGAGCCTGGAAAGGATCGTCACCATGCTGGAATCGCTGCTTCTGACCCTGGCCCTGACCGCCACTCCGGCGCCGGGCGCCGTCACCGTTGGCGTCAGCAAATGTCGCGGCGAGGATGGATCGGTGATCTACCAGGAGGGCGAGTGTCCGCCGGGCTCCAAGCTGATGGAGGCAATGACGCTGCAGCGCGAATACGCCGCGCCGAGCGGCAACGGCGTTCGCAGCATCGAGCCGCCCGGAACGGCGCGGGCCGACCTCGGTGCTGGCCACAAGGGCAATCCGGACATGCAGTTCGTGATCGGCGAAAGCTCTTTCGAGTGCCGCGCCGGCACGCTCATTTTCTATCGCCACACCTATTGCCCGGAGCAGGTGCAGCAGCAGCGGGTCGACGCCCGCGGCCGGATCAGCGATCAGCGGCTCAAGGTCAGTGCCCGGATCGTGCCGCGCGCCGAGGCCTGCGCCGCGATGCTGGCCGAGGACGCCGTCAATCGGCCGGGTCGCGAATACGACGAGCTGGACGAGCCCGGCAAGGTCAGTGCGGCACGCTGTCGCGCCTGACGCATCATTCTGCACCTGCCTTTCACTTCTGGCAAACTGCCGTGTATGGCGACCGGCGCAAGAATTGATGGATTGGACCGACAGCAGCAGTCGATGCGACCGCTGCTGCCGGAGATGCCGCAACTGGACAGTGCCTGGACGGTCTGGCCCGGTTTGAAGCTGGAGCGACACGGTGCGGACCTGCACCGGATCGCGGCCAGCTACCTGATCGAGCCGGTGCTGATTCGTCCGGATGGGGGTCGGCTGCCGGTGGGCTGCAAGGCCGCGGGCAGCGTCGAGGGTGCGGTGCTGGTGACCTTCGGGCCGATGCCGGCGCTGACCTGGAACGAGCCGACCGGTCTGCTGCTGGCCCAGTTGCGCCTGCCGCAACTTTGCCCGTTGCTGGATCGCGATTGGGACGCGTGGCCGGCGCTGGAAGAGCGCCCGGTCGTGTTCGACGACGCCCAGCTGGTCCAGTTGCTGAGCATTGCCGAAGCCGAGTTGCGTGCCGGTTGCCTGGCCGGTGCGCTGTACGCCGACGGGTTGATGCTCGCGATGGGCACGCGCATTCAGCAGCTGTACGCCGAACGGCGCCCGCAGCCCCTGCGCGCGACCCGGCCGCTGTCGGACGCGCTGCTGCGCTCGGTGCTGGACTTCATCCAGGAGCAGCTGCACGGCGTGCTGAAGCTGGAAGAAATCGCCGCGCACGCGAAGATGAGCCCGTATCACTTCGCCCGCAGCTTCAAGGCCGCGACCGGTATCTCGGTGCACCAGCTGTTGATTCGCAAGCGTCTCGACCGGGCGCGGAATCTGCTGATCACCACCGACCTGCCGATCGCGCAGGTGGCGACGCAGGCCGGTTTTTCCGATCAGAGCCACCTGAACCTGCATTGCCAGAAAGGGTACGCGATGACGCCGAAGGAACTGCGGCAGCGCGCGCGTCGGGCGATCCACGGCGAGGTGGAATCGGGCTGAGCGCTGCCATGCGCGGTCCGGCCGGTGTACAACCCCGACCTGTTCTGGCCTGGAGCGCTGCCCCGTGAGCAACCCGCTGATCACCCTCGCTGGCGCCGGTCTGGCTGGCAGCTTGCTGGCCGTGCTGCTGCGCCAGCGCGATTTCCCGGTCGAACTGATCGAACGCCGCGCCGATCCGCGGCTGCAGGCCAGCGGGCAGGGCCGCTCGATCAATCTGGCGCTGGCCGAGCGCGGCATGGCGGCGCTGCGCATGGCCGGCCTCGAATCGGTCGTTCTGCCCGAAGCCGTGCCGATGCGTGGCCGGATGATCCACGACCGCGACGGCCGTCAGCAGTACCAGTCCTACTCGGCCGACGGCACGCAGGCGATCTGGTCGGTCAGCCGGCATGGCCTCAACGTCACGCTGCTGAAGGCGGCTGCGGCGGCCGGTGCGACGCTCCGCTTCGGCCAACGACTGGCCGCCGTGGACCTGTCGGCCCGTGCCCTGACGATCATCGACGACACCGGCGGCCCGCCGCGCCGTGAGAGCTACGCGGTGCTGATCGGTGCCGACGGCGCCGGCTCGGCCGTGCGCGAGGCGATCGCGAAGCGCCACGGCGAGACGCCCCGCGTCGAACCGCTGGGGCACGCCTACAAGGAACTGGCCATCGAGCCGCTCGCCGGCGAGTACGCGCTGGACCCGAACGCGCTGCACATCTGGCCGCGGCAGGACTTCATGCTGATCGCGCTGCCGAATGCCGACCGCAGCTTCACACTCACCTTGTTCCTGGGCAACGCCGAGATGGCGACCCTGTGTGATGAGAACCGCATCCGCGCGTTCTTCGAGCGCGAATTCCCGGATGCCTGCGCGCTGATGCCGGACTACGTCGAGCAGTTCCAGCGCAATCCGACCGGTAGCCTCGCCACGCTGTACTGCGAGCACTGGAGCGACGGCGCCTCGACGTTGATCCTCGGCGATGCCGCCCACGCCATCGTGCCCTTCCACGGTCAGGGCATGAACTGCGCCTTCGAAGATTGCGCCGATCTGGCCGCGCGGCTGGATGCAGCGCCGTCGCCCGTGTGGCCGGACCTGCTGGCGCGAGTGGTCGAAGCCCGCCGTCCGCAGGCACGCGCCATTGCCGCGATGGCGCTGGAGAACTACCGCGAGATGCGCGACAGCGTCGCCGATCCGGACTTCCAGCGGCGCAAGGCGCTGGAACACGCGCTGGGCCAGCGCTTCCCGGGCCGATATCGGTCCCGCTACGAGCAGGTCAGCTTCACCACCACGCCCTACGCGACGGCGTACGCGGCGGGTCTGGCCCAGGCGGAGCTGCTGAGTGACTTGCTGTCAGCACAGCCCCCGGGTGAGTTCGATCCCACGCGGATCGACTGGGCGCAGGCCGAAAACTGGCTTGCGGCGCGTGACGCGTGACGCGGCGTAAGCGCGACGAAGCGACTCGATCATGACGGCGAGGCTTTTCTCAACCAGCGAGGCGCAGCAGATGATCAGACTTGTCGCGGTAGTGCGGGCTGCGTCACGCTGCGTCTGGCCGGCTCGCGTCCGCGTCGCGACCGCGTTCGAACGTCCGCGCGTTCCTTCGGGGTGGTTGCGGGCGACGGGGATGCCTCGCCGCGGCTTGCCGATGCTCGGTGTCCTCGCCGTCTCGCTGTCGATTGACGTGGCCTCGGCCTCCGATTGGAGCGTATCCACCCAGAGCCGACTCGATCTCGGCGTCCTGCACCACGACGGACCAACCGGCTGGCTGGACGGTGGCGTCGGCAAGCTCGGTCAGGGTCGCGACGAGACGGCGCCACTGGCACGCGCCCAGTTCGGGCTGGATCTGGAGTACCAACTGCAATGGCGCGCTCGTCTGCACGGGGTCGTCGATGCGGGCAATTCGCAGGCTGGCGGCCGTCGAATCGGTGTGAGCGAAGCCTACGTCGAGCGGCAGTGGTTCGACGAACTGCAGGATCGGTGGGGCCTGCGCGCCGGCTTGTACTTCCTGCCGGGCTCGATGGAGAACGTCGATCGCTTCTGGTCATCGCCGTACACCCTGACGTTCTCGGCCGCAAACAGCTGGATCGCCGAGGAGTTTCGCCCGCTAGGTGTCGAACTCGGCTGGCAGCGGCAACACGATGACGGCCGCGCGCTGACCCTGGCCGCCGGGGTGATCTGGGGCAACG
>Ga0209812_10000397_pt1:7500-12500 | contig 40612 bp, 38 predicted proteins | sample JI71714BDNA_FD_187502 | JGI IMG/M metagenome (GOLD analysis project Ga0209812, IMG submission 187502) | Wastewater effluent complex algal communities from Wisconsin, to seasonally profile nutrient transformation and Carbon sequestration -... | ecosystem: Engineered > WWTP > Effluent...
ATGTCAAATATTGGACCAATTGCACTTGAGGATGCATCAAATGGTCAAGTCTTTTTAGGTGGAATGACGCAAGATTCAGAATATCCAGAAAGTATAGCTGATCGAATTGATGATGAAGTATGTAAAATTATTAATTATTGTGAACAAAAAGCTCTTCAAATAATCTTAGATAATCGCGTAATTATTGATTTAATTATTGAAAAATTATTAGATATCGAAACGATGGAAGGGGAAGAATTCCGTGAACTATTAAGTACTTATACAGTGTTACCAAATAAAAATTCAGTTTACGTTTCTAAATTTAGTCGATAAAATAAAAAATTATTTAATTAATTTCTATTGTTAAGTTAAATATTTTAAATATTGCTATATAAACATTATAAATATACAATTAGCATCAGATAGAAAATCTTATTAATAAAAATCTTATTTATTCTTAATAAGATTTTTATTAATGAATTTAGTATTAATATTTATTCTAATTTAAAACTACCTTTAAAAGTTTATAGACGTTTATGGCAAAAAAAAGCATGATTGAAAGAGAAAAAAAACGAATTAAATTATATGATAAATATGAATTAAAACGTAAAGCACTCTTAACAGAATATAATCGTACAAGTGATTTTAATTTAAAATTAGACATTCATTCAAAAATTCAACGTTTACCTCGAAATAGTGCAAAAGTTCGTATGCGAAACCGTTGTTGGAAAACAGGTCGTCCACGTGGATACTATCGAGATTTTGGCGTATCACGTCATGTTTTACGTGAAATGGCACACCAATGTTTATTACCTGGAGTTACAAAATCAAGTTGGTAATATTTAAAAAATAACAAATTATATTTAAATTGAAAATTTAAAGTATAATTTTAATATAATTTGTTAGGGTAATTTTTTTTCTTAAAAACATTTAATAAAAAATACTCTAATTCTTTAGAATCAATTTATTTTAATAATTTATAAAAACTAATATTATGATTACTGATTTTCAAGTTTATATAGCATTAATGACTGCTTTAGTAGGAAGTATTTTAGCAATCCGTTTAGGTACAACACTTTACCAATAATTTAAACTTTAATCAAAAATTTATATATTTAATTGATAATTATGGTAACACAAGATTTAAAAAAATTTACTTCTCCTGTTTTCCCTTTTACTGCAATTGTAGGACAAGAAGAAATGAAATTAGCTTTACAGTTAAATGTAATTGACCCAAAAATTGGTGGGGTTATGATTATGGGAGATCGAGGAACAGGAAAATCAACAACAATTCGAGCGATTGCTGATTTACTTCCAGAAATTGAAGTAGTAAAAGATGATCCATTTAATTCTCATAAATCTGATTTAGATTTAATGGGAAATGAAGTCAAAACAGCTATTCAAAATGGCGAAACATTAGAAACTGAGTTTATTAAAATTCCGATGGTTGATTTACCATTAGGAGCTACTGAAGATCGAGTTTGTGGAACAATTGATATTGAAAAAGCATTAACTGAAGGTGTAAAAGCTTTTGAACCTGGATTATTAGCAAAAGCTAATCGTGGATTACTTTATGTTGATGAAGTTAATTTATTGGATGATCATTTAGTTGATATTTTATTAGATTCTGCAGCATCTGGTTGGAATACTGTTGAACGCGAAGGAATTTCAATTCGACATCCGGCAAGATTTGTATTAGTTGGCTCAGGTAACCCGGAAGAAGGGGAATTAAGACCTCAATTATTAGATCGATTTGGAATGCATGCAGAAATTCGAACTGTTAAAGATCCAATTTTACGTGTAAAAGTAGTAGAAGAAAGAACATCATTCGATCAAACACCTATGGTTTGGATCGAAAATTATGAATCTCAACAACAAGAATTACGGACTCGTATTGTTAGCGCTCAAAAATTATTACCAAGTGTACAAATTGACTATGATTTACGTGTTAAAATCTCAGAAGTTTGTAGTCGTTTAGACGTTGATGGTTTACGAGGTGATATCGTAACAAATCGTGCAGCAAAAGCATATGCAGCATATAATAATAAAGATAAAGTAACAATTGAAGATATTAACAAAATTATTACTTTATGCTTACGTCATCGTTTACGTAAAGATCCACTAGAATCAATTGATTCAGGTGACAAAGTATCAAAAGTCTTTAAAGAGATCTTTGAGATAGAAGATTAATTTGTAAATAAATAATTTTAATTGATTCGAAATAAAAAGTTGTTTCGAATCAATTAAAATTATTTAAAACTATTTTTTCGAAATAAATTAAATCTATTTATGTAAAATTTAGATATAAAAATGTATTTACATTTAATTAAAAAAGTTAAAAAACCTATAGAAAAGGATTTTATTAAAACTAATACCAAAATTGAATCCTACGTTTCTACGTTGTATATTTGATAATTAATCAAAAAATAATATAGAAAAAAACTGGATTAAAAATACTTAAGGTAAGTAATGTCATTAAAAATAAATTTTTAAATATAAAAAATTACAATAGAATAAAAAAAGCATTCAGAGAGGATAAAAAGTTACTAAAGCTGACGCTGTCGAAGCTAAAAAAAACTTAAAATTATAGAAAATATCTCAGTACTTTTTAAAAATGACTTATTTAAAATTTAGGAATGACACATAACTAATTGTCATTCCTAAACTGGGTTAGAAGTTAAGTTCAGCAGCTTGAACTTTTTCATATTGTTTTTTCTTAAGAACTAAAAGAACTTGAGTTAATAATAAACAGAAGCAGAAAACTAAATATCCAATAATACGTGATGAACTTTGTAATACGATTTCTGATTCTTCTTGACCAAAACCACCAACATTTGGATCAATATTTAATGGTTGCTCTACTTTTACTATATCACCTTGTTTTACAAGTAATTTTAAACCTACTGATAAAGTTTGTGATGTTTTTGCTCCATCTGAATTAACAATTGTAATAACAGATTCACCTTTTTCTGTAGTCGTAATTTCTGTAATTTGACCAGCTTGCGTTGCAGCAAAAGCATTTATATTACTTTTCTCACCAGTCGGATAAACTTGACCACGACCACGATTACCACCAGCATAGAACGGGTATGTTAAATATTTAACATCTGTATTTTTATCAGGGTCTGGTGCAACAACGGGGAAGATAAGTTCTTGATGTGTTTTACCAGCAATTGGACCCACAATTAAAATATTATCAAACTCTGTACTATAAGGAGAAATAAATACACCTTTATTTTTTGCTTTAACTTCTGGAGAAATTTGAGCTTTAGAAGCTAATTTAAAACCTTTAGGTAAAATAAGAATTCCACCGACATTTAAATCTGCGGGTTTACCATCAGCACCAATTTGTTGACGATTTACATCGTAGGGTACTTTTATTTCAACTTCAAATACAGAATTAGGAAGTACACCTTGAGGTGCTTCAATTTCAATAGCTTTTTGGTTTAAATGACAGTTAGCACATGCTAATTTACCATTAGCAGCACGAGGATTTGAATATCCTTGCTGAGCAAATACAGGATATGCAAAAGAATTTTCAACACAGAAACCAAATGAACTTATAGCAATCGTTAAAGTAAATAAAAGACTTTTAAAAAACTTGTTAGTTGCCATGAATTAAATACTTTTTAAGTATATATATAAATTAATTTTTTATTAAAAACAGGATACCGACTCCTGAAAAATACAATAATAATATTGCACAAGAAAGCAATAATTGTGTTAAAGGATCAGTAGAAGGGGTTAAAACTGCGCCAATAATTGTTGAGACAAGTATTACATATCGCCAAGCGCCTAACATTTGTTGAGCTGATACAAAATTTAATAAACCTAATAAAATTTGTATAATCGGAATTTGAAAAGCTAATCCTGTACTATAAAAAAGAACAAGAATAAACTCAAAATATTGATCAAAAGACCAAAGCGGTTCAATAACTTCGTCACTATAATTTAAAAAGAAATTTAAAGCTGCAGGAATTAAAGCATAGTAAGAAAAAAGCAAACCTAAACCAAACAAACATAAAGAACTCAACAATAGTGGTAAGATAACTTTTGTTTCTTTTTTAGTTAAACCCGGTAATAAAAATAATATTATTTGTCCAATTGCAAATGGGCTTCCAAAAAGTAAACCTGTATAAAAAGAAATTTTTACAGTTGAAACAAAATATTCCCCTGGTGATAATTGAAAAAACTTTACATTGTCAACTGGGAGTTCCAATATTTTAACTAAAAGTTTAACTTCAATAAAAGCTACACAAGTTAAAAATAAAATTATCCAAACGATATGAAATAACCTCTGTCTAAGTTCTTCAATATGTTCTGAAAACGGTAATTCTAAAGTTACTGTTTCATTATTCGTAAAGTTAAAATCCGAATTTGTTACCATAAAGTTATTTTGTAGATCTTTTTATTTTATAGTATCCATGAAGTAAAAATATGGTGGTTTATTTTTAACTCAAAAATATAGATATCTAAAATATAAAATCAGTAAAAATTTTTACTGATTTTATATTTTAAGATAAGTAATTTATACCTTCAAGACGTGCTGTAGCTTTCTTTAATTCTACAGAAGCATCAAGTCTTGCTTTACTTGTTTCAGCATTTTCAATTGCTGCTGTAGCTTTTTCTAACTCTTTCGTAGCTTCATTTAATTCTACAGCTACAAGTTCTTCTACGTCATTTACTAGAACAGTAACTCGATTACGATCAATTTCAGCTAAACCCCCACATAAAATAATTGGGGTCCATTTATCAGCTAATTTGATTCTAAGTAAACCAGTATCTAAAGCTGTGATTAAAGTAGCATGACCATCTAATACACCGACTTGACCTGTTAACCCAGGTAAAATAACTTCATCTGCTGTTGTAGAACAAATAACTCTATCTGGAGTTAGAACGCGAATGTTCATAACCATATATTATTTACTCCTTATTTTAGAGTTTCTGCTTTTGCAATTGCTTCGTCAATATTTCCTACAAGGTAGAATGATTGTTCTGGTAAATCATCTAATTCACCATTT
>Ga0209812_10000397_pt1:17500-32500 | contig 40612 bp, 38 predicted proteins | sample JI71714BDNA_FD_187502 | JGI IMG/M metagenome (GOLD analysis project Ga0209812, IMG submission 187502) | Wastewater effluent complex algal communities from Wisconsin, to seasonally profile nutrient transformation and Carbon sequestration -... | ecosystem: Engineered > WWTP > Effluent...
TTTACTTTAATAAACCATTATTAACAAATTCAATTTATCAACCTAATCAGCTTCTTCGTTTTAATTTAAATAAAAATTATTACAAAAACATTTCTGAATTTTCACGTATTTTTGATCCAGCATATTATCGATTAGGAAAAATTGGTCGTTCAAAATTGAATAATCGATTAGATATAAATCTTTCAACTCGAATTACGACAATTACATATGAAGATATTTTTGCAATCATTGATCAATTAATAATTTTAGCAACTTCAAAACAAGTTAGTGATGATATTGATCATTTAAAAAATCGACGTGTTCGTTCAGTTGGAGAATTATTACAAAATTTATTTAGAATTGGATTTCAACGATTATTAAGAAAATTAAGAAGTCAAACTAACAAAACATATTCAAGCCAATTATCTAGTTTTAATATTATAGGTGCTACGATTAGAGAGTTTTTCGGCTCAAGTCAATTATCTCAATATATGGATCAAACAAATCCTTTGTCTTCATTAACGCATAGACGCCGTATTAGTGGATTAGGACCTGGTGGTTTTGATCGTGATAGAATTAGTTTTGCAGTTCGTGATATTCACCCAAGTCACTATGGGAGAATTTGTCCAATTGAGACTCCTGAGGGACAAAATGTTGGATTAATTGCATCATTAACGACATGTGCACGAGTTAATAAATCAGGGTTTTTAGAAACACCATTTTGGCGAGTAATTAATGGGAAAGTAATTAAAACGGGAAATCCTATTTATTTAACGGCAGATATTGAGGATTTTTATAAAATTGCTCCAGCGGATATTTCTACAAATGAAGAAAATTATTTAACAAAAAATCTAATTCCAATACGTTATAAGCAAGATTTTTTAACAGTAACACCGTCGGAAGTTGATTTTATTGCTGTTTCTCCAATTCAAGTAGTATCAGTTGCAGCATCTTTAATCCCATTTTTTGAACATGATGATGCTAACCGAGCACTTATGGGTTCAAATATGCAACGACAATCTGTTCCATTGCTATTACCACAAAAACCAATTGTTGGAACAGGTTTAGAAAATCAAATCGCTTTAAATTCTGGAATGGTAATCAATGCTCAACGATCAGGAATTATTGAGTCCGTAACTGCAGATAAAATTATTGTTCTTGAAGATTCTGGTAGACATTATAAGTATGATTTACAAAAATATCAAAGATCAAATCAAGAAACATGTATTAATCATCGTCCAATAGTTTGGGAAGGCCAAAAAGTTAGATCTGGTCAAATGTTAACGGATGGTCCAGGAATAGTAAGTAGTGAACTCTCATTAGGTCAAAATGTATTAGTAGGGTATATGCCATGGCAAGGATATAATTTTGAAGATGCAATTTTAATAAATGAACGTCTAGTTTATGAAGATGTTTTTACTTCAATTCACATTGAACGATATGAAATTGAAATTGATCGAACAGCTGAAATGTCAGAACAAACAACGAATAATATTCCTAATTTAAGTCTCAGCGATGTTCAGCATTTAAACGAAGATGGGATAGTTACTATTGGAACATTTGTAAAACCTGGTGATATTTTAGTAGGAAAAATTGTTCCTAAAGATGATTCTGAACAATTACCTGAATCAAAATTACTTAGAGCAATTTTTGGCGCTAAAGCAAAAGGAGTAAGAGATACATCTTTTAGAATGCCAGAAGGAGAATATGGAAGAGTTATTGAAACGTTAACTTTTAATCGTCGAACAAAACTAGCTTATAAATTCGAAAAAATTCAAATTTTTATTGCTCAAATACGAAAAATTCAAGTTGGTGATAAAATCGCAGGTCGTCATGGTAATAAAGGAATCATTTCACGAATTTTACCTCGCGAAGATATGCCATTTCTACCTGATGGAACACCAATCGACATTATTTTAAATCCCTTAGGCGTTCCTTCAAGAATGAATGTTGGTCAATTATATGAATGTTTATTAGGATTAGCAGGACACAAATTAAATCGACGCTTTAAAATTTTACCATTTGATGAAATGTATGGAACAGAAGTTTCTCGTATTTTAATTAATAAAAAATTACGACAAGCCTCAATTGAAAATAATGAAGCATGGCTTTTTAATCCATACTCACCTGGTAAAATGGTACTTCTTGATGGACGAACAGGTAAAGAATTTGATAATCCAATTACCGTTGGAAATGCATATATGTTAAAATTAATTCATTTAGTTGATGATAAAATGCATTCCCGAGCTACAGGACCATATTCATTAGTAACCCAACAACCTTTAGGGGGCAAAGCTCAACATGGAGGTCAACGATTTGGAGAAATGGAAGTATGGGCACTTGAAGGTTTTGGAGCTTCTTTTGCTTTAAAAGAGCTTTTAACAATTAAATCAGATGATATGCAAGGAAGAAACGAAACTTTAAATGCAATTATTAAAGGACAAGCAATCCCAATCTCAGGTATACCTGAATCATTTAAAGTTTTGGTTCAAGAATTACGATCAATTGGATTAGATATGAGTACTTATCGAATTGACGAATTCAGTTCAAATCAATCTTACGAAGTGGAATTAAATTTAATTGAAAAATATAATCCTTTATTAAAAACATTTTCTCCGACATCAAATATAAATAATATTTCATTTTAAAAATTTAATATGATACGCTCTGAAAAAGAATTTGATTATATAAAAATAAAATTAGCTTCTCCGATGAGGATATTACAATGGTCTCATCGAAAATTGCCAAATGGACAATTTGTTGGAGAAGTTCAAAAATCCGAAACAATTAATTATCGAACATTTAAACCTGAAATGGATGGTTTATTTTGTGAAAGAATTTTTGGTCCAAGTAAAAGTCTAGAATGCGCATGTGGAAAATATAAACGTGTTAGATATGAAGGATTAATTTGTGAACGTTGTGGGGTTGAATTAACAGAATCACGTGTTCGGCGTCATCGAATGGGCCATATTAATTTAATTTACCCAGTAACTCATGTTTGGTATACAAATAGTCGCCCAAATTATATTGCTCTATTACTCGAAGTGGAACAATGTGAAAAAAGATTAGATACTGGTTGGACTGAATTTGTAAATCCAAGAGAAACGAAAGAAAAAGATAATAAAGATATCCCAGAATATCCATTATCAGATATTGAATGTCGAACTTATCTAGCAAATCCAAAAGCTCTTTTAAACTGTAAAGAATTTTTAAAAGAAAAATCCAAAGCAAAAAAATCTAATATTGTAAACACATATGATGAACGAATAAAAAGAATAAAACTAGCTTCTCTTGCTTATTTTATTGCTGAAGATGAAATTGCATTTTATGGATTACATTGGGATTTACAACAATATCGTCGTTGTCGTGAATTAGGATTCACTGGTTATCCATTAAAGCCCTATTCTAAATCTCGTAATAGACGCCGTAATACTCCAAAATATTTATTAAGAGCAACTCCTAATTATTTAATTGGGGCGGTTTTAATTAAACAAGAATTAGAAAGATTAAACTTAGATCAAGAAATTACTAAAACGCGAAATTTTATTATGTTATGTAGTAAGGTGCTTCATAAAGAACAACCGTTTTACAATTTTTCACATTGGTCAAGAAAATGGGAATATCAACGTATTTATAAATTAAGAGATCAATCAATTAAACGAATTCGAATTTTAGAAAATTTATTAACAACAGGTGCAAATCCCGCCTGGATGATTATAACAATATTACCTGTTATTCCTCCGGCTTTACGTCCAATGATTCAACTTGAAGGTGGTCGTTTTGCAACTTCAGATTTAAATGAATTATATCGACGTATAATTACAAGAAATAATCGTCTTCTTCGATTATTAGAAATTGACGCTCCACAATTGATAATTCGAAATGAAAAACGAATGTTACAAGAAGCAGTCGATACCCTAATTGATAATGGAAAACGAGGAAAAATAGCTTTAAGTGCTAATAATCGTCCATTAAAATCACTATCAGATATTATTAAAGGAAAACATGGTCGTTTCCGTCAGAATTTACTTGGAAAACGTGTAGATTATTCAGGACGATCTGTAATTGTAGTTGGTCCAAGTTTAAAATTAAATCAATGTGGCTTACCTTATGAAATGGCAATTGAATTATTTCAACCATTTATAATTCGAGAATTAATTAATCAGGGTCTAGCAAGTAATATGAAAGTCGCAAAAAATTTACTTCAACAAAATGAACCAATTATCGATCCTGTCCTTGATAAAGTATTAGCAAATCACCCTATTTTTTTAAACCGAGCACCAACATTACATAGATTAGGGATTCAAGCATTTGAACCCATTATTGTCCAAGGACGAGCTATTAAGCTTCATCCTTTAGTTTGTTCAGCTTTTAATGCAGATTTTGATGGAGATCAAATGGCTGTTCATATCCCTCTTTCCTTAGAAGCTCAAGCAGAATGTTATATGTTAATGTTAGCACCGTATAATTTTTTATCTCCTGCAAATGGAGAGCCTATTATTATGCCAAGTCAAGATATGGTATTAGGTTGTTACTATTTAACTGTAAATAATATTCCTGGTTTATTAGGTTCAAACCATTATTTTTCTGATTTAAATGATGTTATTTTAGCCTACAATCAAGATCAAATTGAAATCCATACATCAATTTGGGTTAGATATAAAAGTAAGATTCCAAATACTTCGAACTTGATAAAAAAAATAATATTAAAAGATCAGAGTTCAATTGAATATTATGAAAATCTTCAAATCCGTAAAGATAAAAATAATGAAATAATAGTTCAATACTTACAAACTACAACTGGACGTGTTCTTTTAAATTATACAATTCAAAAAACATTAAATCTTAAATTATAAAAATTGAAAATATTTGAGTTTCTCAAATCTAACTGAATAAAAGAATTATGAAAGATTATATTTATCAAAATACACTAATTAATAAAAAACAATTAAAAGAATTACTAGCATGGAGTTTTTCAAAATACGATTCTATGCAAGCTTCTTTATTAGCCGATGAATTAAAATATTTAGGCTTCAAATATGCAACACAAGCGGGGATTTCGATTAGTATTGAAGATTTAAAGGTCCCCGCAACAAAAAATGAAATGCTCGAAAAGGCAAATAAAGATATATTAAATGCCGAAAAAATTTGTCTAAAAGGAAAAATTACAGACGTTGAACGTTTTCAAAAAATTATCGATACTTGGAGTATAGCTAGTGAATCCTTAAAAGATAATGTAGTCTCTTATTTTAAAACGTATGACCCTTTAAATTCGGTTTATATAATGGCGTTTTCAGGCGCTAGAGGGAATTTATCACAAGTTCGACAATTGGTAGGCATGCGAGGCCTTATGGCAGATCCAAGTGGAGAAATTATGCGTGTACCAATTAAAAAAAATTTTAGAGAAGGACTAACAATCACTGATTATTTAATGTCAGGATACGGTGCTAGAAAAGGGATTGTAGATACCGCTTTAAAAACCGCAAACTCTGGGTATCTAACACGTCGTTTAATTGATATTGCTCAAGATATTATAATAAGAGAAAAAGATTGTTCCACAGTTGCTTCTTTCATTATTGATACTACAAATAAACTCGAAAATGAACAGATTATCGGGAGAATATTACAAAAATCTGTTTATAGTCTAAAAAGTCAAAAATTAATTGCTAGAGCTAGTACACAAATAACCTCAAATTTACTTGAACTATTTAAACAAGAACAAGTTGCACATTTCCATATTAGATCACCATTAACTTGTAATTTATATCATTCTATTTGTCAAATGTGTTATGGATGGGACTTATCAAATCAAAATTTAGTTGATCTAGGAGAAGCAGTAGGAATTCTTGCTGGCCAATCGATTGGTGAACCTGGTACACAGTTAACAATGAGAACTTTCCATACAGGTGGTATTTTTACTTCAGAAGCAAGACAACAAATCATTAGTCCTGTAAACGGAGTTATTAAATTTTCAAAACTTTTAAAAGCAATAATATTAAGAACCAATCGTGGTGATGATGTTCTTCTAACAAAAAATTCCGGATCATTAGTTTTAATTCCAGAACAACAAAATCAAGATATTATTCAAATTGAATTATTAAGAAATACAATTTTATTTGTAAAAAGTAATCAATATATTAAAAAATCTTCAATAATCGGAGAATTAAATACTGCTGATAAACAAACATTAACAGAAAGAAAACCAATTCTAAGTGATACGTCAGGAGAAATTTTTATTCCCAAATTAAAAACAACAAGAAATTTAATTACCCAAAATAGATTATTATGGATTTTATCTGGCCAGGTATACCAAGCTCCGAGTAATTCTTTTTTAAATTTTTACACAGATCATAAAATTAATAAAAATAGTTATATTTTTAGAACAAAAATAATAAATGAATCTTCTGGATATGTTAAAGTTTTTAATAAAAAATCTAATTTATTAGAACAAATAGTTCAAATTTCAAATGATAATTATTATTTTGATCGTGCATCTATTCAAAAAATTCGAACACCAAAAACAAATAAAAATTATTTACTTATATATAATCAACTAAAGTACTTACTACTTTTAAAAGATACAAATTCTAAAAATTGGAAACAGGCTAAAAGTTTTAAACATTTTGCAAATTCCTTTACAAATAAGTTTAAAACTTTAACAGGTGGAATACCTTATTATGACCGACGACTTAAACAAAACCGTCATACTCGCAATCCCTTAATTTCATATCATATACCATATGAAATAAGTAAAGAAGAATATGATAAAATTAGTAAAAATTATTATCAACGTTATTTATTAGAGTTAGAAACAAAAATTAATAAGAGTGGTTTTAGTTTTTACAAAAATTTCTTAAATTTTCAAGAAATGGGAAGTCTTTTTCTAAATTTAAAATTAAAAAAGAAAATTTGCCACAATTCATTAATTTGGCTTTCAGAAGAAATTTATAAAGTTAATTGTGATAAAAACATTTTACTTGTTGAAAATGGAAATTTTATTTCGAAAAATTTTGAAATTATTCCAAATATTATTTCAAAAACCGCAGGAATTATAAAAGTTTCCCAAAAAAATAATATTATTGAAGAAATTGCCATTAAAGCTGGATTTGTTTATCAAGGGAAACAGTTTCAACATTTAGATAAAAAAGTTTTTTATCCAGGTGAAATTATTTTTAATAATATTGAAATAACACAACCTTCATTATGTGAACACATAACAAATAAATCAAATAGTCAATTATTAACTCGCCCTTTTGATATTTATGAAATTCCTAAAGAAAAAAATTTAAAATCAGATTTTGGTCTTAACTCTAATTTAGAATCAATATTTAATATTAGTACTAAAATTAATTATTTATATAAATCAAATCAAGAGATTAAAACTGCTAATAGTATTAATTTAATTTCTGAAATTGTAAGTTTACAATCAAAAAATGCCGTTCAAAATAATCTTACCCTTAATGTAAGTAATACTTTTAAAAATAATCAAGTAAATCTTAAAATTTCTGAAAAATTACTTTTAAATCAATATATACCAGCTCATCTAAAATATACTAATTTACAATCTTGTTTACTTATTGATCCAAATCAATTTATTGATGCATATATAACATTAGGCTATCTTGAATCACTTATAACTAATTCATTAGAAATTGTAAAATTTAAGTCAAAACGCTCAAACAAAAAACAAGTTTTTTTAATATCTAATCATGATTGTATTACGGTTAAAAAAGAACAAGGAAATAATAAAAAGGTTAATGAACTAATTATTGATAAAATCAATGTAAATGAAATAGGAAAAGTATTAATAGATAATGGAGAATTTTTAACGATACAAAAAGGACGTCCTTATTTCTTCCCAAATTGTCAAATTGAAGATTCAAAAGAAAAACTTGATTTACAATATAAATTTATTACTCCAAATATTAATCTAACGAATAATCAAGGTAATATTTTTTTAAATTATTACGATATTACAAAACGAGCTTTAGTTGAACGTTTAGATCCTAATAAAAAATCATATGGATTTAAAGTTAAATTTTCAAAAATGTTTATTAAAAAAAATGGTAAATTCTATAGTTCAGCTATTCCATTATTTTTAAAAAATTTTGCATTATCGAAAAAAGAACCCCATATTTCAAATAATAAAGAAACAAGAAATATAATAGATAATCTAAAGATTCAAAATACACAATTTAAAGTTAAACAATGTTTACCCTTATTATTAAAAAGTTCAGAATTAATTCCTAATAAAATAAAAAAGACCGCATCTTTAGATATTAATTTAACAGGTTTAAAATTTTTAAAATTTCCATTCAATAAATCAATTGGAATTCATTCAATAACAGAAGATTATTTTGAACAAGAAGTAAATAATGTTTATTGTAAAAATGGTGAATTTATTGAAAAAGGTGAAGTTATTGGACTATTAAACTTTGAAAAAGAAATTACTGGAGATATTGTCCAGGGTTTACCAAGAATTGAAGAGTTATTAGAAGCTCGAAAGAAGAAACCTATAAATAAGCAATTAGCAACTAATCAAAAAAAAAGTTTATTAATCCAAAAAACAAGTATTGATTCTAATTTTGAATTTAGAAAACTAGGAACAACAATTAAAGAAAATGATAAGATAAACCCTCATAATTTGTTAAAAATTTATTTTAATTATTATGGAATAAAAAAACAATTCTTCTCCAAAAAAGAAGCTTTTGCTATATCATATCGTTTAACAAATAATTATGAAGCAAGCTATAGAACATTTAAAAAAATTCAATTACTAATTTTAAATGCAGTTCAATCAGTTTATCAATCACAAGGTGTTTCAATTGCAAATAAACATTTAGAAGTTATTATTAAACAGATGACAACAAAAGTAATAATTACGCATGAAGGTCATACCCCATTATTACCTCGTGAAGTTGTTGATTTATATCATATACAATATATTAATCAAATTATCGAAGCACATAACAAACGACCAGCTTATTATGTACCATTATTATTAGGAATTACAAAAGCTGCTTTAAATAATCCAAGTTTTATTTCAGCAGCTAGTTTCCAAGAAACTACAAGAGTCTTAACAAAAGCTGCTATAGAAGGTCGTGTAGATTGGTTAAGAGGATTAAAAGAAAATATTATTATTGGGCATTTAATACCAGCTGGAACTGGATATCAAAATTATGAAAATTGTTTTAACGCAAATATGTCTTGTACACCAAAAATTAATCTAAAAAGAAATAAAATGAAAACTTGGAGTTAATTCTTTTCAATCTGTTAATGTTCTTTTATAATAAAAGAAAATATTATCTATTTACTTAGGGAGTTATAAAAATTTATGGCTGATATTAACTTAGCCCAATTATTAGAAGCAGGTGTTCATTTTGGACACAAAGCTTATCGTTGGAATCCAAAAATGTTTCCATATATCTATACGGAACGAAATAATATTCATATATTAGATTTAGTACAAACTGCCCAATTATTAAAACGTGCAAATGCATATGTACAAAATGCAGCCGCAGAAGAACAAACATTTTTATTTGTCGGTACAAAAAGACAAGCAAGTGCAGTAGTAGCGCAAGAAGCAAAACGTTCTAATTCATATTATGTAAATCATCGTTGGTTAGGCGGTATGTTAACAAATTGGGTAACATTAAAAAGTAGAATTGAACGTTTAAAAACTTTAGAACAACAAGAAGTTGATGGTGTTTTCAATTTATTACCTAAAAAAGAAGCGTCATTACGTTTAAAAGAACTAGAGAAATTACGTAAACATTTAAATGGTGTCAAAAATATGACTAAATTACCTGATGTTGCAATTATTATTGATCAAAAACGTGAAATGACGGCAATTCAAGAATGTCGAAAATTAGAAATTCCTATTATTTCTATCTTAGATACTAACTGTGATCCAGATTTAGTAGATATTCCAATTCCAGGAAATGATGATGCTGTAAGATCTATCAAATTAATTTTAAGTTCATTAACTGATTCGATAAATAAAGGTCGTTTATAAAAAAAAATTATAGTAACGATAGCCGGTCAATGTTTATGTTTGGCTATCGTTATTTAAAAAACTATGTTAATGAAACTTTTCCACCTGCTTCTTCAATTTGTTTTTTCACATCTTCTGCAGCATCTTTACTTAAGTCTTCTTGAACCATTTTAGGAGCTGACTCTACAAGTTCTTTTGCTTCTTTTAAACCTAAACCAGTAATTGTTCGAACTACTTTTAACACTGCGATTTTTTTATCTGCAGGAACTTCATCTAACATTACAGTAAATTCTGTTTTTTCTTCTACTTCTTCTGCAGCCACTGGAGCAGCAGCCATCATCATACCACCACCAACACTTGCAGATGCATCAACACCAAAAGTTTCTTCAATTGCTGCTACTAATTCTGACGCTTCTAATAAGGTTAATGTTTTTAATTCTTCAACGATTTGATTAATTTTTTCTGACATAATAATTTTTATTTAATATATATATAGTTTTTAAGTTTCTTGAGGATTTAATGTCATTGAAAATTAATCAAAAACATTTAAATCTAATTGAATAGAAGGCCCCATACTAGTACAAATAAATATACTCTTAAAGTATTTACCTTTTACCCCAGATGGACGGTTTTGTTCAATTGATCGGTATAATGAAGATAAATTTTCCACTAATTTATTTTTTGAAAAATTGGCTTTTCCAAAGCTTACATGAACAACACCTGTTTTATCGGCTTTATATTCAAATTTACCTTTTTTAAAATCAGATAACGTTTCTGTTAATGTTGTACTAACAGTTCCTGATTTCGGTGATGGCATTAAACCTTTTGGTCCTAAAACTCGACCAAGTTTTGCTAATTTTGGCATCATATCAGGTGTAGCAATTAATAAATCAAAATTAATATTTCCTTGACTAATATTGTCAATTAAATCTTGACTACCAACAATATCTGCTCCTCCTTGAGTTGCTTCATTAAAATTAGCTTCATTTGTTAAAACAGCAATTCTTACTAATTTACCTACACCATGAGGTAATGTTACAGTTGTACGAAGTTGTTGATCTGCGTATTTTGGATCAATATTTAAATTCACATGTAATTCAACAGATTCAATAAACTTAGCAGTTGCTGTTTCTTGAAGAAGATTAATAGCTTCTTCTAAACTTGAATGAACAACATTTTTAGTTTTTTTAAGGTTTTCATTTTGACGTCTGGATAATTTTCGCATATAATTTCTTTGTTAAAAACTGATAAACTTAAATATTAATCTACAATTGTAATACCCATATTTCGGGCTGTTCCTTCAACAATTCTTATTGCACTACTAATTTCAGTAGTATTTAAATCTGGTAATTTAATATTAGCGATCTCTTCTAATTGTACTTTCGTTACTGAACCTACATTTACACGATTTGGTGTCGATGAACCTTTTTTAACTTTTGCCGCATTAGCTAATAAAACAGACGCTGGTGGTGTTTTAAGAATAAATGTATAACTGCGATCTTCATAAACTGAAATTTCGACAGGAATGATCAGTCCACTCTTTTCACCTGTTCGGGCATTATACTCTTTACAAAATGCAGCAATGTTTACACCATGTTGACCTAAAGCTGGCCCTACAGGAGGAGCTGGAGTAGCTTTTCCAGCAGGTAATGCTAATTTAATCAATGCTGTTATTTTTTTTGCCATATATATTATTTTTATTTCTTGATAAAATAGAGATATATAATTTTAACTTTAATGAATTAAACTAAGACTTAATAAATTTGTTGAAAATAATAATTATTTTCAACAAATTAAATCTTTAAAAAATCAATTAGTTACGGAAATTTTAAGCAACGAAAATTCTATTTTAAAAATATAATACCTCTCATAAAGAAGAGAAACGCGCCCTGAAGGACTTGAACCCTCGACATCTAATTTTGGAGACTAGCGTTCTACCAACTGAACTAAGGACGCACAAATAGATTATACTATAGAAATGTTTAAAATACAATATTTTCACTTATATCATAAGGTAAAATCGAAATTTATATAAATATGAAAAAGTTTGATTCTAAAGGATACTTTTCAAGGTCAAATAGTACTCTACCCCATAATTTTATGGCTGAAAAACTTGTATTAAGTTGTTTAGTGATTAATTCTGAAGCAATTGAAATTGTAATAAAAACTGTTCGAGTAGAGACTTTTTACTTTTTGAATCATCAAGAAATATATAAAGCTATTATCGAAATGTATCGAAAAAAAATACCTATAAATATAATTTCAGTAAATGATTTTTTAAAAGAAAATGGTTGTTTAGAGAAAATTGGAGGTACAAAAGTTTTACTAGAACTTCTTAATCAAATCCCTAATTTAGTTTACTTAGAGGATTATATTCAATTAATTCAAGATAAATTTCTACGTCGCTTATTAATTAATTTAGGATATGAAGCTATTAATTCAGCTTATATTACAAATATACCATTAGAAAAAATTTTAAGTGATTTTGAAAAAAAATCATTTCAACTAACAAACCAAATAATTGATGACAAAAAATTAAGTAGTGCCGAATTATTCTCAACTGTTTTCTATGAGTTAAAGCAAAAAGCATTAAAACCTGAGTTACCAGGATTAAGTTCCGGATTTTATGATTTAGATTCGTTAACACAAGGATTTCAAAAGTCAGATCTTATAATTCTCGCTGGAAGACCTTCTATGGGAAAAACCGCTTTTGTTTTAAATATAACTGAAAACATACTGAAAAATTATAAATTACCAATAATCTTCTTTAGTCTTGAAATGTCTAAAGAACAGTTAATTTACCGTTTATTAGCTAATGAAACGGGTATCAGTCAAACTCGATTAAAAATTGGAAATTTATATCAAGAAGATTGGCAAAAATTAAAAATAAGTATTCAAGATTATTCACGATTACCATTATTTATAGATGATAAGTCTTACATTACAACTCAAGATATTCGAGCTAAAATAAAAAAGATTGTATTTGAACAACATAAAATTGGATTAATTGTTATCGATTATTTACAATTGCTGTTAAATTCAAATTTAAAATCTGAAAATCGAGTTCAAGAACTTTCTCAAATTACACGTTCTCTTAAAAGTATTGCTAAAGAATTTCAAATTCCTATAATCGCATTATCGCAATTAAGTCGAAATGTAGAAAATCGAATTAATAAAAAACCAGTCTTATCAGATTTACGGGAAAGTGGTTCGATTGAACAAGATGCTGATTTAGTGTTAATGCTCTATAGAGATAGTTACTATAATTCAATTAAAGACAATAATGAAAAAAGAACGCCTGCTGAATTAATAATTGCAAAACATCGTAATGGACCATTAGGAATTACAAACTTATTATTTCAAGTTGATCCAACGAAATTTTTCAATAACTTTTCTAATAACTAAATATAAATAAATGCCCAGATCCAGATTCGAACTGGAGACACGAGGATCTTCAATCCACTGCTCTACCAACTGAGCTATCCGGGCTCACTATCAATTATACTACATTAGTCATAAAATAACAATATTAATATTGTTATTTTATGACTAATGTAGTATAATTGATAGTGGATATAGTAAAAAATATAATTTATTAAGAAAGTCTCAATATGTCAGGATTGTAAAATAGCAGCATAGGATTTAAAAAATAGATTAGTATTTTTTACTATGTCTACTTTTTAAATAAATTTTTAGTATATAAGTTAAAAAATTAGGGAAATTTTATAATTAAGAAATAAAAAATTGTAATAATCTCATTACTTGATAAATACTTCTTTGATTTATGGTATAAATGGGTATATTTTGTTTATTTGCTAAATTTTTTAATCGAAAATTTTGTCTAAGATGTTTTTTTAAGCCTATAATAAGATTTGCTTGTTTGATTTGTGTTGTAAGAATTACTTTATCACCCAATTTGACTAAAATTTCCCGTATCAAATTTTTAGATAAAGAATAGGGATAAATAATTAAAGGTGTTGTTGTTAAATTTAAAGAAGTAATATCATTAGTTTTATATCCATTAAACCAATTTTTATAAATTGAAATCATTTCTCTATTTAAAAATTGTGGATTAGTGGTTAAAAATTCCTTTTGAAATTTTTTATATTTTATACTTAATTTATCGTTTCTTTTTCGACTTCGAACTTGAGAAGTATAAATATTATTACGTAACATTAAATCAACCGAATTTTCCACATTTTCGTGAATAGTCCAAGAATATAAATTATTCACTTCAATAGCAAGTTGAAATGCTGGATAAGATTTTCGTTCTAAAATACTCTTTTGAGTACCTCGTCTTTTTGCTTCCTCATCACTTATTGTAACATACTGAATTCCACCAATTAAATCTGATAACGATGGGTTTTTAATTAAGTTTTCTAGACAATTCCCATGCGTTGTTCCTACCAATTGAACACCTTTTTCAGCAATAGTCCTCGCAGCTAAAGCTTCTAATTCGGTACTAATTTCATCAATAACAATTACCTGAGGCATATGATTTTCAACAGCTTCTAGCATTATTTTATGTTGAAGATCAGTTTTTGGAACTTGCATTCGGCGAGCTCGACCTATCCCAGTATGAGGTACATCACTATCTCCCGCAATTTCATTCGAAGTATCAATAATAATTACACGTTTTTCTAATTCATCAGAAAAAACACGAGCAATTTCTCGAATAATTGTAGTTTTTCCAACTCCAGGTTTTCCTAAAATTAAAATAGATTTCCCAGATTCAAGTAAATCTCTAATAATTGAAATAGTCCCAAAAACTGCACGTCCAACGCGACAAGTTAATCCGTTAATTAAAAATTGTCTATTTCTAATACAACTTATTCGATGAAGTGTTCGTTCTATGCCTGCTCGATTTTCTCCACTGAATTTACTTATCCGTTTTGTAATATAATCTATATCTTGCCAAGAAATTACTTTTTGAGATAAGTATTCTGGGCCAGTAGTAAACCGAGCTTCTGGTCGACGACCTAAATCTAAAACAATTTCAACTAATTTTTCCTTATTTGAATGGGAAT
>Ga0209812_10000397_pt1:37500-40612 | contig 40612 bp, 38 predicted proteins | sample JI71714BDNA_FD_187502 | JGI IMG/M metagenome (GOLD analysis project Ga0209812, IMG submission 187502) | Wastewater effluent complex algal communities from Wisconsin, to seasonally profile nutrient transformation and Carbon sequestration -... | ecosystem: Engineered > WWTP > Effluent...
TCGATAAGAAGATTTGTCCATCTGTAATTGAAATTACGTTAGTTGGAATATATGCTGAAACGTCACTTGCTTGTGTTTCAATAATAGGTAAAGCTGTCATACTACCACCACCTAATGCATCACTAAGTTTTGCAGCACGTTCTAATAAACGTGAGTGTAAATAGAATACATCACCAGGGTATGCTTCACGTCCAGGAGGACGACGTAACAATAATGACATTTGACGATATGCCATCGCTTGCTTCGTTAAATCATCGTAAATAATTAACGTTGCTTTTCCATTATACATAAAGTATTCAGCAAGAGCTGCACCTGCATATGGAGCAATATATTGTAAAGTAGCGGGATCATTTGCACTAGCACTTACAATTATTGTATAGGTCATCGCTTCTTTTTCTTCAAGAACATTTACTACTTGAGCAATTGTAGATGCTTTTTGACCTATACCAACGTATACACAAACAACATTCTCAGTTTTTTGGTTAATGATTGTATCAACTGCAATTGAAGTTTTTCCCGTTTGACGATCTCCAATGATTAACTCACGTTGACCTCGTCCAATTGGGATCATTGCGTCAATTGAAGTAATACCAGTTTGTAATGGTTCGCATACAGATTTACGACTAATGATACCTGGAGCCATTGATTCAACTAAACGACTTTCCGTTGAAGAAATATCACCTTTTCCATCGATAGGTAAACCTAATGGATTTACTACGCGACCTAAGAAGCCTTCTCCTACAGGAATTTGAGCAATTTGACCAGTAGATTTAACAGTACCACCTTCTAAAATTTGACGACCAGTACCCATTAATACGACACCAACGTTATCGTTTTCTAAGTTAAGAGCAATACCGATTGTTTTATCTTCAAATTCTAAAAGTTCTCCACTCATTACTTGATCAAGCCCATAAACACGAGCAATACCATCACCAACTTGTAGAACAGTACCAATATTATCTACTTTAACATCTTGATCATATTGTTCAATTTGTTCACGAATAATACTGCTAATTTCGTCTGGACGAATATTTATCATTGTAGTATTTTTAAGGTAAAAAGTTAATAAAAGATTTTAATTGTTTTTAAATTTCTAAAACACCGTCTAAATGTTTAGCTAAATTTTCTAATTGATTTTTAATTGTAAAATCAACTACTTTTGAGTTTGTTTTAATTAAAAAGCCACCAATCAAACTTGAATCGACAGTAATAACTAATCGAATTTCACGAGCATTTGTTAATTCTTTTAATTTTTTAATTAATAAATATTCATGAGATGGTGTAAAAGCATGAGCAGTTATAACTTCAACCATTTTGATTGAAGCAGTTTTATATATTAACTCTAAGTAGTTTGTAATGATCGCTGATAATAAATTAATTCGATCACGTTTTACTAAAACCATTAAAAATTTAAATGTTTCTGAGTTTAATTGTGATTTTAAAGTCTTAGTTAAAAGGCTTTCTTTTTGTGCTGACCTTACAATTGGATTAGATAAATATTCTGATAACTCAGGAGTTTTAGCTAAAAAAGTTTCTAAGTTTAGAAAATCTGCTGTAACCTGATGCATAATATTTTGCTCAACAGAAAAATCATATAGCGCTCTTGCATACGGAGTCGCAATTTTTGCTGCTAAAGGATTTATGCTCATAATAAATCTCCTTTTAATTTCTCAGAAAAAATGGCGTTCTCATTTAAAATTTCAGTAAGAAATAAAGGGCCTCGATCATTAGAAGCAAATGTTTCTTTAGCTTGTGTTGCACTACGTTGTAAAACTAATGAAATGATTTGTTGTTTAACTTCTAAAAAAATTAGGCGTTCTTGAGAACGGAAATTTGCTATAGCTCGGCTAAAACGAGTAGTTAACTCTTTTTTAGCTATAGTTGCATCTGATTTAAGTAAATTTGTTTTCGCCGTGATAGTTTCATTTCGAATTTCAGAAATAACTACATGTGCTTGGCTTAATTGTTTTTGAGCTTCACTTAAACGTCTATTTGCTTCATTTAATCGATCTTCAGCATCTTGAACACTTTTTACAATTGTGCTCTTTCTTTCTTGTAGAATAGATCCTAAGAAGTCTTTACCTGTGTAAATTAAAATACCAACTAAGACTGCAATATTTAGAACCCCAGTTTCTAAAATATCCAGATTTAACCCAATACCCTCATTTTCAGCAAGTAATGTAAAAATTTGATTAAAATTTTCCATATTTTAGAATTTGTCTATAAACTATACGCTTATTTTTAAGGAGAATTACGTCTAACAAAAAATTTAAATTGATAATTTTTTTTCAATTTCAGTACATAATGATTGAACAATAGTATCTAAACTATCAAGAGAAGTTTTCTTTTTGCTAAGAAGATCACTTGAAATAGTTTCTAATAAACTATCAATATATCTTTGCGAAATATTCAATTCAATGTCTAAAATTTCTTTATGAATATTTTGTGAATTTGCAATTTCTAACTGAGCCTCTTTACGTGCAGTTGCTAAATCCTGCTCGTATTGAGTAGTTAATTCTTTTGCTTGTGCTAATTTTTCAGAAGCTTGCGCAAGATTATTTAATATATATTCTTTACGCTCTTCAATAATCGTTAATAAAGGGCTGTATAAAATAACGTTAAGAACAACCATTAATAGAATAAATTGGATAGCTACTAAGGGTAAGGTTGCATTAATATCAAATAGACCACCTGGACCACTGACTTCTGAGCTTGAAATTAATATTGAAAGATTAATCATACAAAATCTATATACTCTAGTATAGAATTAAAGTTTTTTATTAAAAAATACATAATATATATATATGTATTTAAATCCAAATAATCTATTAAATTATCGAATTTTCGAGAAAAATATAGTGTATTAAAAGTTAAATAAAACTTAATACACTACATTTTTTAGATTTATGATTATGAATTGAATGGGTTAGCGAATAATAATGCTAACGCTACTACTAAACCATAAATAGTTAAGGCTTCCATGAAGGCTAAACTTAATAATAAAGTACCACGAATTTTGTTTTCTGCTTCAGGTTGACGTGCAATACCTTCCACAGCTTGACCAGCCGCATTACCTTGACCAATACCAGGTCCGATAGCAGCTAAACCAATT
>Ga0209812_10000399_pt1 | contig 40519 bp, 32 predicted proteins | sample JI71714BDNA_FD_187502 | JGI IMG/M metagenome (GOLD analysis project Ga0209812, IMG submission 187502) | Wastewater effluent complex algal communities from Wisconsin, to seasonally profile nutrient transformation and Carbon sequestration -... | ecosystem: Engineered > WWTP > Effluent > Algae...
GGTGTCCGCAGCGCCGTCGATGTGGCGGCACAGTTAGGCGTTACCTTTCAAGCCGACGCACGTTTTGTCCGTGCGGCAGGAACGCCAGCGTGAACTCGTCGATGACGCCGAACGCACATGCACAGGCTGATGCTGCACAAGTTGATGCTTCGCAGAGGCTTGCGCCTGTGTGGCTGCAGCATGCCGTGCTTGCCGGCACAGTTGGACATCAGCGTTATTCACCTAAACCACACGGTTTTGACTATAACGTACACTATTTTTGGTTGCGGCTATCGGCATTAGATGCGCTGGATAGCGCAGGCCCTGTTCAGCGCGAACAATTTGGTGCTTTTAGTTATCGCCGTGCTGATTATCTTGCGGGCGACGCTGATTTACGCTGTGCGGTGTTGGCGAAGGTCAACACCTTACGAGCGGCAGATATGCAGCTCGCCGCAGCCTTAGCCCCTGAAGTTGCCGATACCGATACCGAGGTGTTTTTGCTGAGCCCATTAGCCAATTGGGGGGTGTTTTTTAGCCCACTCACACTCTATTTTGGTTATCGAGATGGACAGCTGGTTTGGCAACTGGCTGAAGTGAGTAATACGCCTTGGAACGAACGGCATTATTATCTGGTGCCGCTGCAAGGTCGCACAACAAGCTTTAGTCATGCAAAAAATTTTCATGTTTCGCCATTTAATCCTTTGGATATGCAGTATTTGTGGCATATTCAATGGACAGATGCACAGCTTGATGTAGGGATCACTAATCTTCGGGCTGCGCAAAAAGTATTTGCCGCATGGTTTTCGTTATCGGCACAACCGCTAACCCACTGGTCGCAGCGTCGGTTGTTGATCCAGCATCCGTGGCAAAACGTACAGGTTGTTACTCGAATCTATTGGCACGCGCTCAAATTACTCATCAAAGGCATGCCTATATATGACCATCCAGCTTCAAAGGACGCAAATTCATGACATCCTCCGTACTTAGCAATCCGCTATTGGCCAACATGGGCAGCCTCGATAGGTTTTGCCGACAGCAACTCATCCAGCATCTGCAACGCCTGCAACATGGCAGTATTGTGTTGGTCGAAGGCCATGAAAAACAAACCCTAGGGGCCGTACATGCGGACTTACAGGTACAGCTCACGGTGACAGACAATAGATTTTACCAAAAAGTTGTATTGGGTGGCTCGGTGGGGGCTGGTGAGGCGTATATCGAAGGATTTTGGCGCTGTGATGATTTAACGGCGCTGATCCGTATTTTTGTGCGCAATATGGCGCTGCTCGATCAGCTGGAGTCTGGTTGGGCACGCTTGTCAAAACCCGCCTTAAAATTACTCAGTTGGCGGCAACGTAACACTCTATCGCAGGCCAAAAAGAATATCTCCGCACATTATGATTTAGGCAATGCCATGTACCAGTTGTTCTTGGACGCCAGCATGATGTATTCCAGTGCTGTCTATCCGCATGAAGGCGCTAGTCTTGAACAAGCGCAGCAACACAAGCTGGCACAGATCTGCGATAAGCTGCAGTTATCACCTTCAGATCATTTGATTGAAATCGGCACCGGCTGGGGTAGTTTGGCTATTTTCGCGGCGAAAAATTACGGTTGTAAAGTGACCACCACCACCATTTCAGCCGAGCAACATGCCTACGCAAAAGCTGCGATTGAAGCCGCGGGTCTGACTGACCGTATCACACTGCTGTTTGAAGATTATCGTTTGCTTACAGGTCGGTACACCAAGTTGGTATCGATTGAGATGATCGAAGCGGTGGGGCATGATTATTTGGGTGATTACTTTGCGAAATGTGCCTCACTATTGACCGATGATGGCCTCATGTTGATCCAAGCCATTACCATTGCCGATCAGCGTTATGAGCACTATCGTCAGGAAGTAGATTTTATTCAAAAATTTGTCTTCCCCGGCGGCTGTTTACCCTCGATTACGCAAATGGCGTCTGTGCTTTGCCAACGCACAGATCTGGTCATTCGTAAGCTTGATGATATCGGTCTGCACTATGCCAAGACCTTGGCCGATTGGTGCCACCGCTTTATGGCCAATCGTGATGCGGTGCATAAGCTTGGGTATGATGATCGTTTTGTCCGTTTGTGGCACTTTTACTTGTGTTACTGCGAAGGCGGATTTATTGAGCGTGCCACCAGCGCCGTCCATCTTGTGATGAGTAAACCCGGATTTAAAGCGACAGTATAAACTTCCGTATGCTTGTTCTGGTGCGAAAGCCGTAACTTAGGTTACGGCTTTTTTTTGTGCTTGTTTGTGGCGTTTCCTATATTGGCGCTGGTATTTTTATATGTATAAATTTCAGATCTTTATGTGATAGGTGACAACAGATGTAGATGACAAGGCGACGTTAAGGCGTGCGCATCAATTTTGCGAAAATCGTGACAGCTTCTATGCTTGAAACTCTGCCTTGACAACGTTATTGCAAAGACGCAACCGCGATAACCACGATACCGCATGGTGATCACGCATTCGGAGTGTCATGAAATATTCAGATGTAGCGACGGGACAACCCTCACAACCTGGTAAGCCGCGCCTGGAGTCGAGCGCGGCAACGATGGCAATGTCGAAGGATGATTTGTCGTTAGAGCAGCAATTGCTGCGTTTAGTTGCACGTCTAGCTGTGACTTTACCTGATATCACCGATGTTATTGCGGTATATCATATGGTCGTGCAACAAGTTCAGCTACATAGCCAATGCAGCTATTGCGCGATTTTTCCGGTCGACGAACGGGTACTCTTAAGTGCCACGGCGATTTCAGGCTTAGTGCCGCCTTCACGTCAATTGATGCCACTGCTGCAACAAAGCTTGCAGCGACAAACCATGGTGATGCGAACGCTGCCTCCGTCGCAATTATTGGTAGCGATACCCGTGCAACATCAAGGACGCTGTTTAGCTATTTTGGTGTTTAGTACCCATGCCGTTCGGCAGCAACTTATTCGTCAAAAACAGATTTTGCAAGATGTGAGCTGTATCTTGGCGCATCACTTGTACAACTTGCGAAATCTTACACAACTGCAAGATTCGATTGCTCGGTTAGCCCAAGCTGAACGGGTGCAACGTGTTTTGTTTGCCATCGCGTCGTTAAGCTATGATCCGCATGATTTACGCACCTTTTACCAACGGATCCACCAGAGTGTGGCGGAGCTGTTGTATGCCAAAAATTTTTATATTGCGTTGTACGATGACCATAGTGGCGAGCTACGGTTTCCATATTTTGTCGATGAGTTCGATGTCATATCACCTGATGAAGTTTTACCGGATGAGTTGCTGAATCATAGTCTCACCGGTTATGTGTTTCGGCATAATCGCTTGGTATTAGCTACACCCGCATTTTTACGTGATCATGCTGATGAAATTCGATTATATGGCAATGAACCTGAGTCCTGGCTGGGCGTACCTTTTCACTCTGGTGACGTGCGTGGCGTGGTGGTTGTACAAAGTTACGATCAGCAATTTTGTTACAGTCCACAGGATGTCGAAGTTTTAACCTTTGTTTCGCAGCATTTATCGTCTGCATTAGAACGCGTATTTGCAGAACAACGGATGCGACATCAAGCCATGCATGATGCGCTGACGAATTTACCCAATCGGTTATTGTTTTTAGATCGAGTGCAACATGCCTTACATCGACGTTTGCGCCATCCTGACATGGTGTTGGCTGTCCTCTACCTTGATCTGGATCGCTTTAAAAAAGTCAACGATACACTGGGGCATCAAACAGGCGATGATTTTTTGATCCAAGTGGCGGCAGAGCTGCGAGCTTGTCTTCGTCAGCACGATACTTTAGCGCGGCTTGGTGGGGATGAATTTGCCATTTTGATGCTGGATGTCGTCGACGCGGCCGTCGTGATTCAGGTGGCTGAGCGTATTATTTCACAATTACAGCATCCATTTCAGATCCAACGTCGCTTGTTAAAGACAGGTACCAGCATCGGTATTGCCTTTGCTGAACAAGGTGTAACACTGACTGCCGAAGAACTTATCCGTCGTGCCGACATTGCCATGTATCAAGCCAAAAATGCGGGGCGAGGGCAGTATAAAATTTTTACGCAAGAAATGGATTTGGTCACAAATCAATATTATCAGTTAGAGCATGAAATCAATAAAGCACTGCAAGCACATGAATTTATTGCTTATTATCAACCGATTATTCAACTGCAATCGGGCCAGTTGGTAGGTTTTGAAGCCTTGATCCGCTGGTTGCACCCTGAACGAGGCTTTGTCTCACCTGCCGAATTTATTCCGGTGGCTGAGACACTCGATCTGCACTACGCCATTGATTGTTACATGCTGGCACGTGTATGCCAGCGCTTGGCACGCTGGTCGCCAAATTTTCCGTTGTATATCAGTGTGAATGTCTCAGCGAAATCCTTTGCGGAAGATGGTTTTGTCACGATGGTGTTGGGTTTATTACAGCAATACGGCGTACCAGCCTCACAATTGGCGATCGAAATCACCGAAACCGCGTTAATGCAGCGGATCGATGAAGCGAGGTTGTCCGTACAGCAATTACGCCAAGCAGGGATCAACGTGCTGCTGGATGATTTTGGGACAGGTTACTCTAGTTTGAGTTATCTGCACGAATTTAACGTGGATGTTTTAAAAATTGATCGTAGTTTTACCGCTAACATTGAATCGACAGACAATAGCAAAGCCGTCGTCAAAACAGTGATTGCGTTGGCGCAAACATTACAGCTGCAAGTGGTCGCGGAAGGGATTGAAACAGAGCAGCAAATGCGATGGTTAGCAGAGCAAGGCTGTCATTGTGGGCAAGGGTATTGGATCTCTCCACCTATCCCAGCTGCCGAGGCGGAGCGCTGGTTACACAGCGCACAGCCGGCATCTTCATAACAATTTACTTCAAGCGGATCTGTTCAGGTTCAATCACAATTTTATCTTGCTTTAACAATGCCCCCAGGGCTTGTTTAAACACTTTTTTGCTCACTCCAAAGGCTTGATAGATAAGTTCAGGGCTGGTTTTATCTGACAATGCTAAGGTGCCATGGTTGGCAGCTAAACGCGCCAAGATTTGGTCAGTCAAGTTGGATGCGGTTTGATGCGCATTTTTTTGCAACCGCAAATCGATGCGACCATCCTCTCGCACCTTGGTGACATAGGCGGTATCACGCCAGCCACGCCGCAAGGGTTTAAAGACTTCATTCTTGTAAAGTAAGCCAATGTGTTGTTGATCCACCACCACTTTATAGCCTAAATCGGTGATATCGCTGACGACAATCGAAACGGCATCGCCGGGTTGATAATGCGCAGCACTTTTGCCTAAAAATTTATCCAATTTGGTCGACGCAACAATGCGATTACTGCGATCCACATAGCAATAAACCATCACCTTGTGACCGACCTGTAGCGGCACTTGTTGTTCGGCAAATGGCACCAGCAAGTCTTTTTTGAGTCCCCAGTTTAAAAAGGCGCCAACCCGCGTGACTGCGGCCACTTCAAGCAGTGCAACCTGACCTACCATCACTTTGGGGGTTTCTGTGGTTGCAATCAGTTGATCTTCACTATCGAGGTATAAAAAGACCTCCAGCGAGCTACCAACGTCCGCCGTGGCGGGTACATAACGTTTGGGCAGTAAAATCTCGCCCCACTCACGGCCATCAAGATAAACGCCAAACTCAACGGTTTTTTTCACCACCAAGCGATTTAACTGTCCAAGTTTCATAATGACTCCAGGCTAAACCAGGCAGGATTGGCCTGTTTTAATAATGTTGGGGTAACGACCACCGAATGTTGACCATCCGAGAACCATAGCTGCCCTTCTTGTAGGGTACATTGCAATTGCATGGTGCGTTGGCAAATAGCTGCCAATTCGGCAGAGCTTTGTGTATCGATGGACACAACGACCAAGTTATCCAGAGCTTGCACGGCTTTTTGTTCACGTTGCCACCACTTATCGACCACAGAACCACCATATGCGAGCACGAGCGCACGCTTGGCTTTGTGACTGGCTTTTCGCAGTGCTTTTTCCTCCGGTAAACCCAGTTCAACCCAGAGATCTATCTCACCACTTAAGCTGTGTTGCCATAAATCAGGTTCAGTATCATCAGAGATCCCTTTGCCAAATTGTAGCTGCGGATCAGCCAACAAGGCAAAAGCAACCAAACGTAACATCAATCGCTCTGTGGTTTCCGATGGGTGCTGCGCCAAAGTCAAGGCATGCGTATGATAATAATGACGATGCATGTCAGCAATCGCCAACTCTGCTTTGACAATGGTTGCTTTTAACGCCATGTAACTTACATCCTAGGTCTGCGGTCAAAACCGCGCATTCTACCTGCTTTGATGCGCAGTGACCAACGCTTGATGCGCAGATGCGGATAAATTTGCCATGCCGCGCTCATCGATGGTGCTGCACCTGCGTTAACATGCTCATTCGCTGGCCAAAGGCGATGTGATTTTCAAGGCGGAGCACCACGCAGGCAAGGCTGGGATATGCCAACCTAGGCGAACCGACCGAGTAGGCTAGCCACCGCGTCTTAGCAATGTGGGAGCCATGTTGTGCGCAGTGGCACAGCCATTTTTAGATATTAAACCCACTGAAAGTGATCAGCGCTAGGGTTTTGGCGTACTCTAAACACGCGAGGTGTATTCGTCGACGCCATCGTGCGTGAACCAGATGGTATCTTGATGCAGGAAGGAGAATAGGTATGGGGTTAGATTGTCGAGCGTATCTGGCCGTGAAAGAATATGAGTTTTTGTTGAATTGGTTTATCGCCCAGCATCGCGCTTTTTGGCGCCAACAAGAACAGGCGGTGACGACGACTGAACATACACCCTTAGCCGTGAAAGATACAGCCGGTCATTTGGGTTTTAGTGCCTATGATTATTTTGCGCAACACACAGTTACTCAGGCTGCGCAGGTATTTTTACAACACTTTGGTAAAGAGCTGCCACCTATTGTATATACCAATCTGTTTCATTTAGCTGAGGTCGAACTTAAGCCACGACACAGGTGATGTAACGGCGAGCAAGCGAATAACAGCTTGCTCATCTGGGTTATGGTGGGGAGGGCTCTGCCGAGGATTCAGAAACCAGCGGGACAGGCTGTAAACGCTGTAACGCATCGATCAACATAGGAATGTCCATTTTTTGCGCCAAGCGAACCCCAGTCCCTGCAGAACTGACATGATAACTACCATCATCATTTACCCGAAGTAGTTTGTCTTTTCGCACCGCGTAGACTTGCCCTGGCAGAATATTTAACCGCGGAATATGACTGGGTTTAAACAGGTTCTCACCAGGCCATAACTGCTGATTAAAACAGCCACTATGTGCTAACAATGTAGGGACCAAGTCGAGATGCTGGGTAAGTTCATCAAGCCGAAGTTGCTGTAATGCAGGCCAGCGATAAAATACTCGGCTGTAGCCGAGTAAACTGTCATTGGCGAGGCTTTGCCCGACGTGCGCGGTGGCTTCAATGACCACCGATGGTGTTTGTGCCGCATTCGCCGGCGCTAAACCAGGCAACGCACTGTCATCGTCCAGCAACTGAATTTTTAAACTAGATTGTGGGTGTGATGCTTTGGCTTCAAACCAAGGTAGCATGACTTGCCAACGTGGACTGATACTTAAATCAACAAAATGAGCCGGCAATTGACTGAGCCAATGCGGTGGTTCGGTTAAGCTTGGATGTGCGAGCGAAAAATCGGCGTAAAGTAAATTAACCAATGCGCTCTGTGTATCTACGGGCGCTAAATGTTGTGGCAAGGTCCGAAAACCATCTTGTGCCAGTTGCGCGGCGAGGGTGTCAGACACTTGCGGTACGACCCATACCAACACAGGCGTAGCAGGAGCGGATGCAGTGCACTGAATAACACTTTGGTGTGGCGTTAAGGTGCGAATAGACGCCGCTGCTGGATGTTGTTGTAAACTGGCTGCGTCCAATAGTTCATAACGTGCTAACACACTACGTGCGGTCGCAGGGTAGGTTAACGGCAGTACATGATCAAGTTTAGTAATACTGTAATTTTGATTCGCATCGGCCCAAATATGCAGTAGATGGCTAATCACAAAGCTGGTCAGAAAAAAACGTAGCGCCCAAGGCCCCAGTGCGCTTTGACGTAGCCGTTCGGTTTTTTTCCAACAAAAATTACTGATGGTGAGTTCCGCCATCAGCAACAACGATGCCACGCTGCCGACAATCACCACAAAATTTCGCAGGTTTGTCACCACTTGTTGCCGCAGCAGATCAACGGTTTGGGCGTAAGATGCTGCCCCAGCGTGATAGCCCAATTGCTGATAGACATAAGCATCGAAGATCAGGACAACCAAACCGACAGTGGCAATGATGGCACCAAGCCCACGCACATGTCGTTGTGATGGGAACAGCAAGCTCAACGGGAAAATGGTCAAAATAAAATATAAGAAACACAAAAAAGCGGTATGACCAAACCACGTTAATAGCAAATAAAGCCAACCCAAACCATCTTGAGGCAGCGGATCCGCTGCAAAATAACTGGCAGTCACCACCAAGGCGATGATGACGTTAAAGAAAGTGAACCAATGTCCCCAACGCAGTAAACGATTTACTTTATTCACCAGGGTCAGGTCGTGTTCCAACACCATAAGGTTAACTGGCCTTGGACGCTAAGGCATCAAGTAGGGCCTGACCAAATTGGCGACTGACATCTTCTTGATGGGAGGCAGGGACTTGGGTGCGAATAATATGGCTAATACAATTGCCTAAACACATCAAACTCAATTCGGTGGTGGCATTGTTCTGACGCAAGGTATCCAGCACGTGTTCCATCAGTTGCTCAATTTGCTGGGTACTGTATTTTGATTGGATAGGCATAATATCTCTGAAAATAAGCTCGGAAAACAGATAGAATACTACCAGATCTTCGGAAAAAACAGGAAAACTTATGTCAGTTGATGTTCTCGCGTTAGCGATTAATTATCTGCAAGCTACGGAATCTGAACAACTTACCGCGCATTTTCGTAAAGAATTAGTCCCAGTTAACGCCGAAGTTGGTTTGTTTATTGAGCAGCTCCATCTGGGATATAACGCCAAACCCGCCAAAGGCTATGCGGCTTTTGTCACCCGGTCTGATACAGGTTTTGCGGATAGTCTTGGCCGCTGGCAACAGCAGGAACAGCCGTTTTTGGCACTGGCAGAACAAGCAACTGCGCAGTTAGTGGTGCAACTCAACCAGCATCAAATCCAAGAGTCGGGGTATTTTTTGCTGTGTCATTATCGTTATTTGGCCAGTGAATATGTGCTTATCACACTGCTTGGCAGCAAAGAACACTTTAGTGTTGCCGCCGACTTAAGCTTATCCAGTGCCAAGCATTTGGATATTGCTCGGATGCAACTGGCGGCTCGATTGGATTTAACGGACTATGCCACTGCCGCAGAGCAAGGCAAATATATCAGTTTTATTCGTGGTCGGGCTGGGCGTAAAGTCGCCGATTTTTTTATGGATTTTCTGGGTTGTGAAGAAACTGTTGATGTAAAAGCCAACAGCAAAGTGATGTTAGCATCGGTGGAAGAGTATTTAGCCGCTGCTGACTATGATGCAGCCGAAAAACATGACGTGCGTAAACAAGTGTTTCAATATTGCGATGAGCAGACCAAAAATGGCCAAGAAATTTCGCTGCAAGCACTCTCAGCCACTGTGGATAGCAGTGATGAACGGGCATTTACACGTTTTTGCCAAGAGCGTGATATTCCGGTTGCGGAACAATTTGCTGTTGAAGTGAAAGAGCTAAAAACCTTGGTGAAATTTGCCGGCAGTGGGGGTGGGGTTAGTATTAATTTTGAACAAAAATTACTCGGAGATCGTATTCGTTATGATGCGACGACCGATACCTTGGTGATCCGCGGCACGCCCCCGAATTTGCGGGATCAATTACAAAAACATGTGTTAGGCTACTCAACAGTGGCACCTGATGGCCCACATAAGTCAGAATTGACTTAGTCAGAGGCAAATATAGTACGTTCAACTGCTACAGGGCAATGCCCTGTTCGCAGTTGCGTGTTTGACTTGATGGCCTCGTCGGTCATGTTATATTGCTGCTAGTTTTGTTAGGCCAAGCATGGCAGAAAACGCCAGTCTCACCACGTAAAACACAACCACACCAAGTTCATCAGCGTTCATCAGCGTTCATCAGCGTTTGCCAAGAAGTGTTTGGCAAATCCTGCAAACGCATAACATGTTTAAACGGCATAGCTGTGATTCTGAGCAGGATACCATGCCCATGATTAATCCGTGTTAGGACTGCTTTGATCAGAACTTTGGCTTGAGATTTGTTCCGATTGCTGTTGATCATGCACGCTCGGATTTTCGTTACCTTGCCCATGTTGATTTTCATGAGTGCTATTGTTCGACCATCGGCTGCGTTGACTGATTTGATCGGTATCCGCAGTTTGGTGCGTGTTGACTAGCGCAAGTGAGGCTGAGCCTGGCGTTTCGTGTTCTTTATGAGGGATTTGCAAGCTATCGTCAGTCGGTGAGTTTTTCACCTTGGACGGATCTTCGGTTTTTGTCATAGGCTTTTTGCCCATATGCAGTAAAAACAGAATATTGCCAATCACAAAAGCAAAGGCGATAGCAATCGCAATGATCGCAAGTTTCATGGCGCATCCTCATCTTTTGGCGGTTGCATCACATGGTCGCCCCGTCCTGACGGATGTAATGCGGGCCATGGCGGTGGCGAAATGTTGTAAACACAACGCGGCATAATGTCCTTTAGCATGCCACACAATACATCTTTATGAGGTAGTTGACTGCTGTCAATGGCTAATTTTACCGCATCCAACGTCAGTTCACGCAGCAGCTCAGCTGCAACGGGGGCGTAACTTAGATGCCATGGCTCAATAGCTACACCACCGTTGTCGCACTGATAAGGACGAAAGAAGCCAAATTTTTCTGCATGTTGCGCTAACCAATCATTCAAGTGGGCGCAGGGCCCACCGGCTTGATATTCCTCAGGGATCAGTTGCAAACGATACCCCTCAGGAAGCGCGGCCGCGTCAAAAACGTCCAAGTCCGTCCCCCAGTGATGGCGGCTGGTTCCAGGTAAAGCAGAATAAACAAGGATCGCCGATATTTGCGCCGCGGGTGTCAAGGCGTGCAGGTCGACCTGTTGCTGCAGCCGGTTCAATACGGGGCGTTCTCCGCGCAGTTTTTTTAGCCAGATTTGTTCTTGCTGAGCAAAACTCCGGTAACTCGAGGCAATAGTTAATATAATTCCGTCCTGTGCCGCTGCCGCCTTCATGCCGGAAAACGCTACTGCAACGGCAGCGCGTAGCTGCTGATATGGCTGAACCTCGACCAGATCTGCCGGCGGTCGTTGGCCAGTCAGTATGCTTTTTTCGACCATGGCAGAAGGTGTCATCTCATCTGGGTTCGTGTTGCTTGCCATATCAGTGCCTAGCGTTGGACAGGGGTTAATTGGCATCAGTCAGTAGCTTCACCATCAAGGCTTCGTACATGTCGACCAAGGCATCAAGATCACGCACCCGAACATGTTCATCGATTTTGTGAATACTGCCATTGCAGGGACCAAGCTCGACCACTTCGGCGCCCGTCGGCGCAATAAAACGCCCATCGGAGGTACCGCCAGTGGTTTCTAAGCGAGGGCTAAATCCTTGCACCTGCTGTACCGCATGCACCGCAGCATCCACGAGGCGACCACAGTCGGTCAAAAAGGGCAGTCCATTACGCACCCAGCGCAGTTCATATGTTAAACCGTACTGCTGTAAAATAGCTTCAGTCCGCTGTTCAAGTTGTTCGGCCGTGACTTCAGTGCTATAGCGAAAATTAAAGGTTGCCTCTAACTCCCCCGGCACCACATTGGTAGCGCCGGTCCCCGCATGGATATTTGATAACTGAAAACTGGTCGCTGGAAAAAAGGCATTACCTTCATCCCAGTGTTCCGCGGCCAAGCTCGCCAGCGCCGGCATGGCAATATGGATTGGGTTTTTCACCAAGTGCGGGTAGGCGACATGGCCTTGTACGCCTTTTACCTTCAAATAACCCGTAAGTGATCCTCGCCGGCCATTTTTGATAACATCGCCCAACTGATCCGTGCTCGATGGTTCACCTACCACGCACCAACGAATTTTTTCCTGGCGTGCTTCGAGTGTTTCAATGACGCGCATAGTCCCGTTGATAAAAGGCCCTTCTTCATCACTGGTGATTAAAAAAGCGATGTCGGCATTTGGCGTTGGGTGTTTGGCTAAAAATCGCTCCGTCGCGACAATCATGGCTGCCAGTGCACCTTTCATATCTGCCGCGCCGCGGCCGTATAAAAAGCCGTCACGGATCTCAGGCGCAAAGGGTGGGCTTTGCCATTGCTCAAGTGGGCCTGTGGGCACCACATCGGTGTGACCGGCAAAACAAAACAGTGGTTTTCCCTGGCCACGGCGTGCCCAAAGGTTGAGGGTATCCTCAAAAAACATGGATTCGATAGTAAACCCAAGCGCAGATAACCGATCAGCCATGACTTGTTGGCAGCCTTCATCCAGAGGTGTCACCGATGGGCGCTGCATTAAATCTATCGTTAAAGCTAAAACGTCAGACATGTCATAATCCTAAGAATGTGCGGTATTGGCCGTCATTAAATCCAAGCAGGCTGCCCTCTGGGCCAATCAGCAGTGGTCGTTTGATGATGGCCGGGTGGGCAACCATAAGTTGGCACGCCTGCTTCGCATCTGTGATGGTTTTGTCGCTATCGGGTAGTCCACGCCACGTTGTGCCTCGCGTATTGATTAATTGCTCCCAGCTGTGCAGTTGCAAAAAATGTTGCACCAGCGCTTCATCAATGCCATCAACACGATAGTCGTGAAATTGATACTCCACGGCATGATTATCTAAAAATAAACGGGCTTTTTTTATCGTGTCACAATTTTTGATGCCATAAAGTTTCATTGGGTATCCTCAACAGACCGTACGTTTAAACCACATCGATTGCTTAGGGATTGCGTGGTCGTGCCGGTGGTAATTCAACGATTAAAAGCGGATCGGTTAGCGCGGCAACATATCCACTGCGCGCACTTAGGCTTTGGAAGGCTGGATGGCGAGCGATGGCAAGATAAACCAAGGGGACTTGTTGGTGCAAGGCAGCAAATGATAAATCTAGGCTAAATAATTCAGCACCTTGCGCAACTGTATCGCCATGTTGAGCATGCATTTGTATGCCTTGGCCAAATTTGTGCCGCCACCAAGGCGCAAGTTGAAAGCGCAAACATAACCCACGGGGCTGCGTCAGTAACATGTGTTGACCACAGTGGTCCATACATTGCCAAACACCGGCAAAGGGGGCTTGTATGCGGCCTTGTTGCAGACGAATTACGGCATCGGCCCCCAGTTTCTGTGTCGCAGGTTGCAATTGCCCCGTGGCAGGGCTTAGTAACGTTATGGATGAGGATAGCGTGGTCGGCCATGTTCGCATCCAACGAATGTCAGTCACAAAGATTCACCTTAGATGTTGAAGAGCGAGCCATAAAAAAGGGGCAGCTTAATATCTTCATCATAATACGTCATTGACAAAACATCGGTAAAGCATCTTGGTCATCGGATAAACGTACGATAATTCGCGGTATATGTCTGCACTGTCATTCTAAAAAATGTGAAAAATGGCGCTTTCTGATAAAAACGCCCGCAAAGGCTGATTTATCTATGATTCGATTAGGTGAAGTTGGCAGAAATACCGATATTCACTGTGACCAACATATCCACAGATTCTGTGGATAACTTTGTGCGTTTCTCTGTTTAATGTGTGTAAGTGTATGTAATGTATAACGTTTGATGGCTGGCATAAAATTTGATTGATTTTTAGTGTTCGAACATCATGATAAAAGCGTCAAAACACTGAGTTTTAACATTTACCTATCGATAATTTATAGCTTTAACGCTTAATTTTATGCGGTTTGTCGTTAGTATTTGCCTTCGCTGTTGTTTCTTTCGCCAGTCATGTGTCTGTGGTCACACGAGATTTGACCGGATAATGGCGTCGCAAGACGTCATCGAGATTTTTATTGTAAAGGGCGGATGGTATCGACCATGCATCAGTGGTGTGCGTTAAGCGCTACGCAGTCGAGCCAGATCCATGCTAAGGTATGATAACTATGCATGAGAAGCTGGAGGTATTGATGGCTGGTGCAATGGTGATGCAATTAAGACAAGGTCGGCAATACAGTAAAGATTGGCCGATGATCGATGAATTCAATGCAATTTTTCGTGAGAATTTGGTCATCCGTATGACACAGTTTGCAGAGCGTCTATTGCCGATGGCGTTTGCAGTGATCGTTGGCCTTTATGTGTGGCAGGGGGAGGCAGCGCAAATGCATTTGCTGCTGGCGATGGCTGTGGTGGTGGTATCGATGCCATTGCAGGGGTATTTGTGGTTAGGGAAACGCGCCGCCACGCCGTTACCTCGGACGTTACGTATTTGGTATCAAGATATTTCGACGAAGCTAAAGGATGCAGGTGTTACGGTCCCGCAATACATGGCGCAGCCGACCTACCATGATCTGGCACTGTTACTTAAAACGGCGGCATCACAATTAGATAAAACCTTTCTTCGCGCTTATTTATAGTGGGCGTTCATCATGAAGGGCATCTCTAGCATCATCACTAAGGCGCTGGCGTCACTGGCGCTGTTGCTAGCGTTATCCTATACGACATTATGCTAGTTAAAATAATCCCTTTCGCGAAAAGTGGCGAGCCACTGTGGCCGGTAGACCACCAGCAGCGTTAAGGCAGCGCCATTGAGCAAGGCCTCGGGCAATGCCACCAGTGGAATAAATAGCCAATGTTGATCAATCACTTGATGCCAAGGCATACCTTGAAGCGCATAATAGCCACCCTGTAAGAGCATATATCCCGAAATGACCAATGCACTATTGATAAACCCTTGCACGAAGATATATACAAACGGATGCGGCTGGAAATAACGCTGTACCACGAGGTATGTGCCATAACTTTGACAAATGGCGAATATAGCCAACCACCATTGTAAGGCAATATGTTCCCCGAGGGGCAATGTCACGCCGCCATGATGGGCGCGCATGGCGAGCGTTGAATGCAGATCATGTTCGGCTGAGCGTGGCGTGGATATGGGGGGAGAGATCGCCGCGGTTGGATCGGGCGTACTACTGCTCACGAGCTGAATCAGCACCTCTAGACTTTGGCGAAGCTGCGGCAGAAACTCCGTCCAGACCAAGGGCAACATCAGTAACGGCAATGTCAGCAGGCTAAGACGAAACCCCAGCAGTAGCGTTAAGCAGGTCAAGGCAAGAAAATGAATTTGAGGTCCGCCAGGAAGTTGAGCCTTCACTTGCCACAGCGCTAATATGGCCAGACTGGCGACCGCAAATAGGCGAAAAACGGCTGTGTGTCGAAGCATAGCAAACAACGATTGGCTTGCGATTAACCAATACATCAGTGCGATTGCAACGAATGCCAACGTCATGAAATTCGCCTATGCTGCAGTAAATTGAGCCAACACGACATAAAATGGGGTGATGGCGTTCGCAAAAAATGACAACCGATACATTAGCGCACTTTGTGCACGTGCTACGCATCATCCATAGTGCGCGGCCATAGCGCGCCGTCTATGAAGATAAATCAAATTCGGCCCAGACAGGGGCGTGATCTGACGGTTTATCCATAGCACGAATATCATAATCGACATCGGCGGCGCGCAGCATCGTCAGCAAAGGGGCTGTGGCCAATACCACGTCAATTCTGAGGCCTCGGTTATCTTCAAAGCCCTTAGAACGATAGTCAAACCAGCTAAAGCGATCGTTCACGTCAGGATGTAAATGACGATAGCAATCCACTAAACCAAAATTTTGCAATCGTGCAAGCATTTCGCGCTCTTCAGGTAAAAACGAGCATTTCCCATCACGTAACCAGCGTTTGCGATTCGCCTCACCAATGCCAATATCCAGATCGGTGGGTGATATGTTTATATCGCCAATCACCGCGATCAGTTCATCGTGCTGGTGATGTTCGGTCAGATACTGTTGTAAATCGGCATAAAATTGCTGTTTTGCTGGAAATTTTATCGGATGATCCCGGCTTTCGCCTTGCGGAAAGTAGCCGTTTAGCAGTGTTAAACGCTGGCCGTTTGCTAGCGTAAATGTGCCAATCAGCATACGGCGCTGGGCATCAGGGCCGTCCGTTGGAAAGCCGTATAACATATGATCGGCGGGAATTTTACTTAAGATAGCGACGCCATAATGACCCTTTTGGCCAAAGTGATAGACGTGGTATCCCAAGGCTTCGACGTCCGCTTGCGGGAACTCATCACTATGGACTTTGATTTCCTGGAGGCCAATAAAATCGGCATTGTGCAGTTTGACCAATTCAGCTAATTGGTGCGGTCTTGCTCGCAACCCATTTATATTAAAAGAAATTATTTTCATGACGTTATCACTGATTACCGAAATTGGTCGGAATGATAGCATCATGACCCGCAAATGGCGATCTGTCTGCACCCTTGCAGCTGTACCAACGTTTTCGGTATGCTCATCCACATAATCTAACAGAGCGCCAGCGGCGCCGTGGCAAGGGTGATAAAGGGGATGGACCTAGGCGTAGCAGATGAACTCTCGTATCAAGTGATCCGAAGTCAGCGGCGACAACGGATTGCGTTGCAGATCCGCGATGGGCAATTGCAAGTGTTAGCGCCCATGCAAGCCCCACCCGAGGTATTGTCACAACTGGTACGGCAAAAACGGCGTTGGATTGAAAAACATATGTCGAGTGTTGCGCAAGTGCCAAAGATTAATCATATCGACGCGGGTGTTTTGCCTTTGCTTGATGATCGGTTGACACTTAAAGTGGTGACAGACCAAGTTACCGCGGTGAGTCGTGAGGGGTGGCAGTTGTGGGTGCAATTGTCACAGCGGATTAAACCAGAAAATCGCCGTGCGCAGCTTATCTTGCAATTGAGTGATTGGTATCAGCAAGAGGCGCAATTATGGTTTGAAGCCGAAACTCTGCTGTGGGCGCGTCAACTGGGAACCACCGTCAAAGCGGTTCGGATTAAAAATTTTCGCCGCCAATGGGGCACCTGTGAGCGACATGGCGTGATCAGTTACAATTGGCGATTAATGTTAGCGCCAACTTGGGTGGCGCGATATGTTGTGGTGCACGAACTCATCCATCGTTTTGAAATGAACCACTCACCAGCCTACTGGCAGCGTGTCGCCGCAGCGTATCCAAATTATCAGCAGGCGAGGGACTGGTTAAAACAGCACCAGCACATCCTGGATTTAAGCTAATGCGCCAAAGGTTTTCTGGCTCATTGCATTATTTGTTACGCTAGCGCAAAGCAGGTTGTTTAATTTATGGCAAGATGCGGGTCCTAGAACAATTGAAGACTAGAACAATTGAAGCATGGGCAGATCACTTTGTGTTCGCTATCGAATGCGCGTGAACATCCGATTCGGATCCGTGGCTTGTATTTCTTTGAGCTCATGCGCAGTGGGTGAGGGCGGTCATCATCTTGGTTGAATTCAGCGGGGGGATGCCTAAGATAGGCCCATGAAAGACCGTGAGTGTTCTAGGTTAATGCGACTTAAGCGTGACATACTTGTTAAGAATTAAAGCCAGTGCTATAACGCGTCACCTAGCTTTATAGGCAGTGCTTGTTTAAATCGCGCTGTGAACCGATTTCATTTTTTACATAATCAATAATATTTTCAATACCCTATGGATGAAGCTATGACGTCGCCATTAAAACTACAACAAATCGTAAAATTATTAGATGTAACGCGGCTACAGGATCAAGATTCGGCAGAGGCGCAAGCAACGTGGTTGCTCGAGCAGCTTGATGCGAAAGCCGTACCGGCAGCATTTTGTGTCTATCCGCAGTATGTTCGTCAAACCAAATCCATATTGCAGCAAAACGGCATCCAAAGCCTGGTCGCCACTGTGGTCAATTTCCCAACGGGAAATGACCCTGTAGATGCGGTTTGTGATCAAATCCATGCCGCCATCGCCGCAGGCGCCGATGAAATTGATTGCGTGCTGCCTTATCAAGCCCTTTTGGCGGGGGATGTTGGTTTTGTGAAAAACTTTTTATATGAAGTCCGTCAAGCTTGTGGCGCGACCTGCCTTAAAATCATCATAGAATCTGGCGAGCTTAGCACGACACAGCAAATCAGTAAGGCGACTGAATTGGTGGTTGCCTGTGGTGCTGATTTTGTAAAAACGTCCACCGGAAAGGTGGCCGTTGGTGCGACCTTGGATGCGGCGCGGATGATTTTAACCGTCATTGCGGCGGCAGATCGTCCTGTGGGTTTTAAAGCGTCTGGCGGTGTTCGTCAGGTGGCGGATGCGAATGATTATGTGGCGTTATACGAAGAAATCACAGGCGAATTAGCCAATGCATCCCTGATGCGAATTGGTGCCAGTACCTTATATAGCGATGTAAAGGCGTTGCTACAAGGCTAAACCATGCTCGCTAAACCAAGTTGCTGACAACGTTCTTTGTATTGCTCGAGCAAATCTTGATAGCGTTGCTGATATTTTTCAGCCAATTGCAGTTGTTTTACATAACCAAACGAATGTTGGCAGTAATTGAATGCGGCGGGCAGTTGTTTTTTGTTCGCCGGTTTAGTTTCTTGTGCCAACAGCTGTAACGCGGCTTGGATGCGGTTCAACGCGGCACTGCAGTTATACGGCGCCAATTGTAAGGTTTGTTCAAACAGCCGGTATGCATCGAGATATCGCTCTTCACGATACGCGCGAATGCCCGCACGGTTTAGATCACTAAACTGTGCTTCGACGGCGTTACATTGTTTCTGTTGTTGTCGTAGTAAACTTGTGAGCTGCGGATCATTTTTTTGCTCCTCGGTTAATTGCGCCAATAGTTGCGCACTTTCTTCAAATTCTCCGATTTGTAAACATAACATGGCGGCGTCGGGTAATTCGGCACCACCCGTCTTGAGATTGGGTAGTATTTTACCCAAGGCCCGCTGTGCCGCATTTAGCCGTCCTTCTATGGAGTCCATGCGAGCCATACAAATCTTTTCGAAGATATCGACATCAATTTCTTTGCTGAAACTATCATCGCGACAAGCCCGTTGTAGTGCAATAAATGTATCTTGTTGCAAGCGATTACGACGGGCATGGTCGTCGGTGTTAGCGGTTGCTTCGATTAAGCAACGGATGTAATTGAGTAAGTGACGGTTTTCTTGTCGGCTGGTTCGGCGGGTTTGCTCATAAATTTGTTTACTGGCGTTCAACCGCTCTTGCCACATGCCAGCTTGTTGTGCCGCTTCTAACATCAAAAATTGTCGTTCGAGCTGGAATGGCGAAATGGTTAAACCTTGCTGTACGGTGCCCACCGCCGCATCATACTGTGTTAGTTTTAACTGACAGCGTGCTTTGATGTCGTATGCTTCAGTGGCTCGTTTGTTCAGATTTATCACGTCATCACAATAATGGATGGCTTTTTCATAGCTGCCTTGCTGTTCGTGCATCTTGGCAGCCAAAATCAATGCCCAACCGGTTTGCCGTTGTTCTAGCATGTGCGCCAATTCGGTTTCTGCGACATCAAATTGTTCAATGTGTAGTAAATGTTCGACTAACACTCGCCGACAAAATTGGCTATAAAGGCCATGTTGTGCGATGTGATGACGGCAAGCGGCAATAATGTCATGGCTATTTTGCTCTGTCATTGCCTGATATAAATCACGTAAAAGCTGTTTTTTTTGCTGAATTTTACTCAGCCGACGGCTCAGGACTTGTTGCGAGAAAGGCTTGATTAGATAATCATCGGGTTCAAGTTCAACCGCGCCCATCACCATCGGCAGCGTATTCTCCCCCGTTACTAAAATAAATATACTTTGGGCATGTAACAGTTGGTTGTGACGTAAATCTTCTAATAGTTGACGGCCATTTCGGCCTGCCCCTAGATTGTAATCCACAAATAATAAGTCATAGCTGTGCAACATAGCGCGGCTAAGCGCCTGTTCACCACTGGTGGCAAAATGCATTTGCACGGCACCAAGTCCCGTTAAAATACCCTTGAGCATCAATTGAAAAGGACGTTGATCATCAACAATCAAGATTGTGAGTGCGTCTAACGATTGGGCCACAGCATCGTTCCATCGAAAAGAAAACAACCGAATGCGTAACAGTGTGGTTAACGAACGACTGAAGTGCAAGTAAGCATGCAAGCGTGGATGAGCGTGATACTGATAATATGTATATTTGGGAATAGGGTTGAGCGAAAAATGTAGATGTAGCGCGAAGATAAGTGGACAGTGAAGATGGTGGAGGGGGAAGGATTCGAACCTTCGAAGGCAGTGCCGGCAGATTTACAGTCTGATCCCTTTGGCCACTCGGGAACCCCTCCACGTGGCCGGCATATTACCAAATAAATCGATCTTGTAAAGATTTAATCTCAACTTTCAGCATCAACCGCCGATAAATGCAGCATTCCTCGCAATTTTAAGCGTGATCGCAGCAAGCTTGGCGGCTTTCTTAGGTATACCTGATGGAGTGATCGTCTGGCGATGTTGGTGGTTGCTCGTGGTTGGATCGCGGATAACAAAAGGAAATGCTATGCGTTGTATTACCGAATGGCAGTTGGATCATCGTCTTGCACTTTCGTGGCAGCATGGTTTGGCTGCGGATGCGCGGTTATTTTTAGCTATGCTGTCAAAATATGTGGATGAACAAGCACCTTTTGTTCCCTGTTATTCATCTCCTACGCCATTATCGATTGATCTTTATCAGAAATTGTCGGTTCGGCGCAGTAGATCTTTGGCAATGATTTCGCAAGATCCACATCTCATGCGGCAACATAGTGATGCGTTACATCTGCGAGTCCCTGCGGGCCAACCATCGGACGTGAACATGGCGACTGAGGTTTCAGATGAGACTATGGCGCCTGCTTTAGGGTTGTTTTCTGTATCGAGTCAAATCAGTGCAGAGCGCAGTTCAATACAGCAGAGCAACGTCAACCATCACGCAACAACACAGTTTATGCCAAAACATAGTGTGTCTCATGCTTGTAGTTTGCAGGCGCTCAAGTTGCAATTATTACTCAATCCTCCGCCGATGGTGGTGCAAGACAATCGACAAAAATTAACGGCCGATGTGACAGAAAACTTAGATGCGTGGACGCTGGCTCGGCAAGCTTCCCTCGTGCAGGATGGTGCTGAGCGGGATCATACCGCCTTGTACGATGTGCTGGAGCAGGTGCATCATGCGCAATCTTTACATGACCATGCCTAAGTTATATGACGTTGTCTAAGTTATATGACGTTGTCTGCGTTGTAGAACGCCATCTAAATGGTTTGCTACCATGCATCATGCTTATCCACAACGAATGAGCGTTAGATGCATTTTTTACGTTTTTTGCCACTGCCACACGGGCAGGTATCATTTCGGCCGATCACGGCAAGCGTCTGCCACCTTGGCACTCCATCAAGATAGAACCAGCCGTTGGTTGTCCTTACAAAACGGGAACGTTCGTGCAGTTGTTGTAGCCGATCGTTCATCACAAAACTGACAGTAAACTGCACCCAAGCCCATTCAAGACTATCTTTGGGTAATGCAGTATTTGGCAAGGGCAGTAACGTTGCTGGCTGTGCCATATGGTTGATGTCAGATAACTGCAAAGGCTCACTAGCTGCGACCAGCGTTAACTGACAAAAATGTGCCTCTGAAGCAAATTCGGCAATTTCGGCTGCACTGTTGTGCGCACGCACCGATGGATGATAAGTGTGGGCGATGTAAGCAATATCTTTTACGCGATAGGCGCTATAGCGAGAGCGCATTAATTGCGCAGCGCTGGGGGCCGTTGACTTAGCTTCTGTGGCAGTTTCATGCCATGCTTGGCAGCACTGCGAGTAGCTAAGGTCTGATCCACAATAACAAGCTGACGGTTGTGAGGGCAGGTGATGGATCGAGGATGATGACTTGGACATAGAAGGTCTCGCTAAGCTATTTCGCTAAAAGGGTACTAACTGGTTACGGCGTGATGGTTGAATCGTATTTGCAAACAATTGTGGGCATAAGTCAGCGTACTGGATCGCATATTATTAATTTGCGCTATTCGTTGGCACCATTCGTTGCTACCATTTGTTTGCATCGAGCAGCATCCGTTTGCCTTGGCTGGGACCGGATTCGTGGATGGCGTTCCATCCTAGATAGACTATCCCTCGTGCAATTACGCTACTTAAAACGCATGCAGTATAACCTGACGAAAGAACTATACAAAAAAGAACTATACAAAAAAGAACTATACAAAAAAGAACTATACAAACAGGCTGTTAACCTATGTGTGTAGTGTTGTGGGTATCGGCCAACCACATTTTAAAACCAATGCAATTCAACGATGGAAAAACCATCGAAACCCAAAACCAACCTCATCCAAAATCGATAAAACTAAGATGAGCGATATCCAACACTGTCCAATGCAAGGGGGCGACAGCGCCCTTAGACTGAATAAACAAGCCTGCAAAATTCAGGCTGGGGACTGTGTGACATTCGGTGTTGAACATGGCTGAATAATCTTTGTTGCTTTTAGTGATCGCGTCTGTGAAACCGCTTTACTGCTTTGGTTGTTGCCAGGCGTGCGTCCCAGATCGTGAATACTTGAGTCTTCGGCAGGCAGCGTTATGTAGCGAACACCAAACTTTAAACTTAAACTTTGACCGAGCGATGCCCGCATGCACCTTTGAGATGATGCATCGATCACCACACTGAAGGTTGCATTGGTCAAACTTTGTCGCAACCAAAGCTCATATGTAGACCCTGTGTTTAGGGTCGATAAACCACGAATTACCGCTGAAGTCGGGGGTTGTTGCCTTTGGAGTTGATGTGCATACACGATGACTACGCGGCGATTATCCAAGCCTAATTGGGTAAACCACGCTTTAGTGATGTCGTGCGATACGCCGAGTAATAATACCCAACCACGCGCGGTATCTGGGTGACTCAACACTTGTTGTAATTTAGCTTTAAGTTTGGCGTTGCGATCAGGTGTGTTGGCAGCCTGCTGTGGCCCACGCAAAGGGCGTGGTAGTGATTTGCGTAACGTTGTGCCGCTATGCGAAAGCATGACAGTAGGATTTATCATCATCGGGTGAGTGGCTAGCGAAACAGACTGTTGCATGATAAATCCTTATGAGTAGCGTTATGGCTAGGTTCGGCTAGGTACTGTTTTAATATACAGTGTATGCATATACAGTAATCAAGAGTTGTATAAAATGCAAGCATAAACTGTTTTTTTATACAGTTGTTTGGTGGTGTTCAATTTTATATTGAATATTCAACTGGTTATTTCAGGTGGCGTAGAATTGCTTGTCTACCCTGTGGGTGTTATCGTCGGATCTGGTGTGTCGTTGCAGCGTGGACGTGAAGTCCATGGTTCGCATTTTTCAGTTTGATGTGGAGCCGTGTTTCTTCTCACGGTTTATGCTGTCACTGGCTAGACCATATAACCCACTGGCCTTTGTTACACTGCCGGTTTTTGTGAATTGAGCACAGGTTGTTGCAGATGTTGTTAGAGTCCTTTGTCCAGCGCGATGGCGCTGCTTTTAGTTTTTCTCGCAGTCAGGCAAGCCGTTTTGCCAAAGACGTGGCGTCTGATTTCAACCCTATCCATGATGAAGATAGTAAGCGGTTTTGTGTGCCTGGCGATTTATTATTTGCCTATTTGCTGCATCGTTACGGCTTATCAGCGCAGCTGCAAGTGCAATTTACGGGCATGGTCAATGCGGATGTATGGCTGCATTGCGTGGAATCTGAACAGCATGTTCAAATCCAAGATCAGCAAGGAAAAGTTTATTTAACCATGCAGCGACAAGGTGAGCAGTCGCGGCATTGTGCCTTTATCGAAGCGCTAGCGCGGGACTATGTACGATTTTCCGGTCAAAATTTTCCACATATTTTACAACCACTGATGCAACAGCATCAGGTCATGATTCACCCGCAACGTCCCTTGGTGATCTACGAAAGTATGTCATTAACAGTGCATGATTTTAATGCGGGTGCTCCCCAGTTAGTGCTACGGGATAGTCAGCTCACTGTGGATGGTAAACGGGGTTCGGTCGTGTTGAATTTTGATTTAATGCACGAGCAGCAGCTGGTTGGTCATGGTGAAAAACGGATGATTTTGAGTAATCTCGTTCCGTATGATGCCTTGCAAATGCAAGGTTTGGTTGATGTTTACAATGCACGCAAAGCGCAACTTGGTAGCCCTGTTGCTTAGTCCCTAATTTGTCACATTTCATGAGGTGGCAATAGTTCGGCGCTTCTGTTATCTTCTGCTTAAGATGAAAGGAGCCTCTATGTTTTATGTGATTTATTCCGAAGATCAGCCAAATAGTCTTGCCAAGCGCCGCGAAGTGCGGCCTTTGCATTTGGCCCGTTTAGAAGCGTTAAACGCCGAAGGTCGTTTGTTATTGGCTGGTCCCTTACCGGCGATTGACGCCGACGATCCTGCTGATGCCGGCTTTACCGGTTCCTTGGTTGTGGCTGAATTTCCTTCCTTAGAAAGCGCGCAGCAGTGGGCGGCAGAAGATCCATACCTCGCACATCAGGTGTATCGTTCCAGTACGGTCAAGCCGTTTAAAAAAGTCTTGCCATAAGGAGTTGCAATGACGCAGGTTTTATTGACCGGTGGTGCCGGTTATATTGGCAGCCATACCGCAATCGCCTTATTAGAGGCAGGTTATGATGTTATTGTGTTCGATAATTTTAGTAACTCCAGCCCTGAAGCTATTCGAAGAGTGGAGCAAATCACCGGGAAGACGGTAAGCTTATGCCAAGGTGATATTCGACATTCTGCCGATTTGGCCCATGTATTTAGTACATATGCTATCGATGCGGTGGTGCATTTTGCTGGGTTAAAGGCGGTGGGCGAATCTACCGCAGACCCGGTCCGCTATTATGACAATAATGTGTTGGGCACCATTGAGTTGTTAAAGGCTATGCAGGCTGCAGGTGTGAAACAATTGGTATTTAGCTCCTCCGCAACCGTGTATGGCGATGCCAAGGTAGTTCCGATCACCGAAGATGCACCTCGCAGCGCCACCAATCCTTACGGTCAAAGTAAACTCATCAACGAATTTATTTTACAAGATACCGCCACGGCTGATCCCTGTTGGTCGATCGCAATTTTACGCTATTTTAACCCGGTGGGAGCCCATCCCAGTGGTCTCATTGGGGAAGACCCCAATGGTATTCCCAATAACCTCATGCCGTTTATCAGTCAAGTGGCGGTGGGGAAGCGCCCAGTGCTCTCCGTATTTGGCAATGATTATGCCACCCTTGATGGCACCGGTGTTCGCGATTATATTCATGTGACAGACTTGGCATTGGGCCATTTAAAAGCGTTGCAATATATAGCTAAACACTCGGGAACACTTGCGGTGAACTTGGGTACAGGCCAAGGCTACAGTGTGCTGCAAATGGTGGACGCATTTAGTCGAGTGAATCAAGTCGCCGTGCCTTATCAAATCGCGCCACGTCGCCCCGGCGATATTGCTAGCTGTTTTGCCCAACCGGATAAAGCGAAACAGCTACTTGGATGGCAAGCAACACATAGCCTTGACGATATGGTGCGTGATACTTGGCGTTGGCAGCAAAAAAATCCAGACGGTTACGCGACGTCGAGTTAGCTCCGGTGCTGCTCGCGCTATCCGAGCTTCGCACTGTTGGTATCACCGCCGTGCAAGTTCTGAGCTTAATACATCGGCATGACCGTTGGTCGTGGCAGCGACCTCAAGCCGAGCCAGCCATGATGCTGCGCGGGTTTTGTTGCATGCTCACCCTACGAAACCATGACGTAGTTGTATACAAAGAAAGGAGTGCGATTGATCACGCAGGTTAGGCTTACCTCCATCTTTACGTTGTGGCGCGCGGTGCTCTCAAACGACCCGACGGGACAGCTGACATCCTTTCGCACTGAGCGAACTTCCTCTTGGTTGTGTCGCTTGGTTGTGCGCAACCCCATATGGCGACGCTGGCTATGGATCGCACTCTTGTCGAATCAGGTGCACGCTCAAAACAATAATTCGGTGGAGTTTGATAAACTCTATCAGCAATATTTGTCTGGTGATATGTCGTTTTTTACCGATGAATCGGTAAAAAACTATCGTGATCAGCTTAAGGCTCTCTTGCCCCCCCATGATGCTGACCGGTTGTTAAAATACCAGCGGCTGGCTTGTTATATTGATTATTTCGATGCGCCACAAGATGGAAAAACTGCAGCAAAACAATATTTTGCCAGTATCAACGCACAGCAAGAACCCGCAGCGGCGGCAGATTTTTTAGCCTGCGAAGCTTACCATGCTGATGTAACTGGTGAGATCACAACAGCGATGCAATTGTTGCAACAAGCACTGCCTTATGCCAAAGCTGCCGAAGATGCCTTATTGCAAGCGGATATCATGGGGCAGATAGCATCCATTCATTCCATGCAAGGCAATCATGCAGAGTCTTTAATTTTGTTGTTGCAAAACAATGATATTTATCAACGTTCCAAACACAATGCGGGCTTAGCTTTAACGGTACAAGATATCGCCACTACGTATCGGCGCATGGGTGATAACGCGAAAGCCATTGAATATTTAGAACTGAGTGAAACCCAATATTTGCACCCTGACGACGACATGGGGCAGGCATTTATTTGGCAACAAAAAGCATATGCATATACTGACTTGGCGGATATTGCGCAGGCGCGTCGTTATTTTGATAAAGCCAGAGCGGTGTATGAAAAAAAGCAACTCTCAGACTTTATTCTGGCCAACGACATTGACCAAATGTGGCTGGATAATTTAGAGCAACAACATGGCAAAAGTCTGGCTCGCGGCCTTGCAATTGAACGGCAATTGCAGCAGCGACAAGCCAAAGAGCCGCAATCCAAGCTAAGTAATCAGGATTTGTTTTTACTGCAATTTGCCGAGGCGCAGGCATTTGCCGGAGAAATGGCGCTCGCGCAGAGCTTATATGTGCAAGCCGAGCAACAATTTACGGCCAGTGAGAATAAGCGATATTTGCTTTGGTTGTACCGAAGCTGGTCCAAGGCGAGTGCACATCATCAGCAATTTGAAAGAGCCTACCAATTGCTTAATAAAGCGGAGCATTTGGCGGCGACCATTCAATCGAGCAGCCGGCAACAGCGCGAAGTATTATTGCGTTTTCAATTTGATACCGAACTACAAACCGAGCGTAATCGAAAGCTCAAAGAAGCCAACCGGCTGTCCGAGCAACAGGTAAAAACGCTTGAGCAAGCGCAAGTTTGGCAACGGATCGCGATTGGATTGTTTGTGTTACTCAGTGTGATTGCGCTGACTTATGCGGTAAATCAAATCCGGCGAAATCGGCAATTGCATCAATTGGCCATGACGGATGAACTGACTCAGGTTGATAATCGACGCAGTATATTGGCGCATGCGCAGCAACAACGGCTTCGACTTTTACAACACAACGTACCTTTGACCTTATTGTTACTCGACATTGATCACTTTAAATATTTTAATGACCAATTTGGCCATGAAGCGGGTGATCAAGTGTTGATGGATGTGGTGCAGGGGATCAAGTCGCAGTTGCGTTCGCAGGATTTGATCGGTCGCACCGGTGGCGAAGAGTTTCTGGTGTTGTTAGCCGACACCGCCTTGGTGGAGGCCATGACGATTGCAGAGCAGATCCGAGTGGCGGTCGAACAGCTACCGATCCACGGTTTGGCTCAAAGCCGAGTGACCGTGAGTATTGGCGTCAGTCAATTACATCGCCACGACGAGATCCGTGAAGCCATGGCCAGAGCAGATTACGCGTTGTATCAAGCCAAAGCACAAGGTCGTAATCAAGTCTGCCAAGCCTAATTTTGCGCAGGCAATTGCGCTCCTCCGCTTGCACCTCATGGCCATATACATACAATAACCCTATGGTGTATTTATATTTTTTTTGCTGGAGGCGCGATGACGCTTAGGCCAGGCTTTATGGTGGTACACGCCAATCAAGCTGAACAATTGCGCGATCTGGTGGTTGCGTTTATCGACCGACAACCGCTCGATATTTTTGAGACCGAAACTATTTTGGTGCAGAGTAACGGTATCGCGCAGTGGCTGCGTTTGGCGTTAGCGGCGGATCGACGTGACGATGGCGAGCTAGGTGGCGGTTTAGGTCAAGCAAGTTTACTCAGTTTGCAAATGCCTGGTCGCTTTATGTGGCAGTTATATCGTGCCATTTTGACTGACACCGCCATCGAGTCCTATTCATTATTTGATAAAAACTATTTACGCTGGCGTCTACTGCGCCTACTGCCAACCTTGGTCGTACAAGCAGAATTTGCGGTACTTGCTGATTATTTGCAGGCTGATAACGATCCTGCTGATGATGGACACCCTCGGGCTGCAACAGAACCGTCACGTCAGCGGTCGCCGGCAGATGTTGCACAGCCCACGGCGAAGGAAGAGCCCAAGCATGGTGTTCCATTAGTGCCCGAACGGCCAATACACCGGCCGCTTGGGCTTGAAAAATGTTGGCAATTGGCGTGTCAACTGGCTGATTTATATGATCAATATCAGGTATACCGTGCCGATTGGCTAGACGCATGGCAGCAAGGGCAAGATGTCTTTATCGATAAAATGGGGCAGGTATTACCCTTGGCGGCCGATCAATGTTGGCAAGCTGCGTTATGGCGATATTTGGTGGCCGATATGCCCGTCGATGCGGCAACACAAAGCCGAGCCATGGTCCATCAAGATTTTCTGTTAGCGGCGCGTCGTTATGATATGACCCATCGTCCTGCGCTATTGCCACGTCGGATCATTTTATTTGGCATGTCGACCTTGCCGCATCAAACATTGGAGGCTTTGGCCGCCATTGCGCCTTATACCCAGATTTTGCTGACGGTGCTCAATCCTTGTCAGCATTATTGGGCGGATATTGTCAGTGATCGAGATAGATACCGTGCTAGTCGACAGCGGCATACGGCGAAACCGGTGCCGCCAGCGGCAAACGCAGCCTCGAACCCACTTGCCTTGGGAGGTAGTCACGCCGGTCATCCATTGCTAGCTGCATGGGGAAAACAGGGGCGTGATTATTTGCGTTTGCTGGATTTGTTTGACGAGACACACGCGCATCGGGCTTTGTTTGAAGGCGGCCGGGTGGATTTATTCAGTGCGGTGCCAGGCGAACATCTGTTAGCGCGGTTGCAAAATGACTTGCTGGAGCTGCGCAGTGTGAGCGAAAGTCGCAGTGCATGGGCACCGCTTGGCCCAGCGGATTTGCACAGCCTTCAATTTATGACGGCGCACTCGGCCTTGCGTGAGGTTGAGGTGTTACATGACATGTTACTGGCTGAATTTTCGGCGGATCCCAGCCTTGAACCGCGGCAGGTCATGGTGATGGTGCCTGATATTCATCAGTATTCGGCCGCAATTCATGCCGTGTTTGGTCGGTTAAATCCGGATGATCATCGGTATATTCCCTATACCATTTCCGACCAACAAGCGGACCAGCAAGATCCCATTTTGTTAGCGTTGCAATGGCTATTGCAACTGCGGCAGCAACGTTTTCATGCCAGTAGCGTGCTGAGTCTCTTACAACATCAAGCGGTTGCTCAGCGTTTTGGTATCGGCGAGGCAGATATACCGCTAATCCAGCAGTGGGTTGATGCAGCGGCTATCCGATTTAGCTTACATGAAGCTCAGCAGCAAAGCTTGGGACTTCCGCCGGGATTTGCCAACAATAGTTGGTTTGATGGGTTGCATCGGCTGCTGCTGGGCTATGCGATGGGGCATACCGATCTTGGAATGGATGGCGAAGGCCATGCGTCCGTCATGCCCTGGCATGGTGTGCAGCCGTTGGCGGGGATTGGCGGACTGAGTGCAACCTTAATTGGGCAGTTGGCTGAGTTTGTGCAAACCTTAGCGCATTATTGGCATGAATTTGCCATGGAGCGCACCTTAACCGCATGGCAACCGTTGTTACTCAATATGCTTGATGCATGTTTTGATTGGCAAAGCCCTGCGCAAATGGTGACCAAATCCGAATTGGTACAAGCCTTGGCAGCGGTGATCGAGCAGGCGCAGCGGAGTGATTGCGATCAGCCCGTGTCGCTCTCCGTATTGGCTGAGGCTTGGTTAGAGCCCTTTCGACAAACCGGTTTGCAGCAGCGATTTATGGCGGGCGCTGTCAATTTTGCCACCTTGATGCCCATGCGAGCGATTCCATTTGAATTGATTTACTTATTGGGGATGAACGATGGCGCTTTTCCTCGTATCCAGCGTCGCCTTGATTTTGATTTGATGCAGCGTGATCAGCGCGCAGGTGATCGTGCGCGGCGCGATGATGATCGCTATTTACTGCTCGAGGCGCTGTTGTCGGCTCGACGCAAACTGGTGATCAGTTACCACGGTGCCTCGCAGCACGACAATACGGAACGCACGCCATCGGTGCTGGTGGCTCAGCTTCGTGATCATGTGCAGCAAGCATATCCGATGATGGATAAGGATGCCGATCTCTTAAGCGCCATCACAATCCATCATCCATTGCAGCCCTTTAGCGTGCGCTATCGACAGGGGCTACCCGGATTATTTAGTTATCAGCATGAATGGCAAGCGTTGCATCACGTGGTGTCTGATGCTGTCACTGACGTTGTGAACCATAGCACCATGTTGGCAGGATCTGGTTCATCTCAAGTTCGATTGCCGTCTGAGGCGTTGTCGCTTGATATTGCAGGCCTTGAAACTGTACTGCGTGATCCACTGCGTTTTTTTTATCAAAAACGACTTGGGCTGGACTTGCGGGTGCAGTTACACGTGGTTGCCGATGATGAAGATTTCAATGCCGATGCGTTGGGGCAGTGGCAACTACAGCAGCAACTGCAGCAGGCGATATTGTCCCGTATTTGGCCTCAGTTGTTACAGTCATCTGCACCGACCAACGTTGACACGTCTAATATCATCACGTTGGGGGGCGGCGCTCTTGAACAAGCCGCCATACGCATGGCCGCCAGTGGGCTGTGGCCGGCGGCGGCGGCGGGGCACATTTTGCTGCATGATGCTATGCAAAGTCAGCAGCAGTGGCTCACGTTATTCAGCGCACAGTTGATGGCGTATTCGCTCTCTGGAGGCCGCATGCTTGCCACACCTCGGCGCTGGAGTTTTCAATACGGTCGCATCTCGCTTAGCGATGTGATTCGATGGGCTTGGTTACCCAACGATCCCCACAAAGCACCTATAGTTCTGCATTGCTGTGCGACACCACTGCAAGGCGGACAGGCCGAAAAACCACTGCGTTGGAAAACGTTGCTCCCCGCATGGTTGATGTTGCTATGTACCGCCGCCAGCGATCAACCCATGGCGGTGCATGTTATTGCGCCTGACCGTACTGTCGAGTTGCCTGCACTTGGCAAAGCGCAGGCGGTGACGCTACTGCAGCAGCTTTGTGATGGGATCGATAGTGCATATAGCAGTCCTTGCTGGGTGCTGGCTGATTTATCATGGCAGTTGTTGGCATTACCCGTTGAGAAACATGAAAAAACCATTCGGCAATGGCTCGATGGCGATGATTATCGTCCCGGCGCCCTAGCGCGACATGTGTATTTGCAGCGAGAAGTGGCGGATAGTTCGGATTATTTGGCGCGTAGTCAGTATTTATATTGGAGCGAGATATTCTATGGTCATTTTTATCGGTATTTACAACAACAAGGCGTGATTGATGTCGATGCAGCTAAGGAGATCTCACATGGCTGATTTGGCATTATTAGAATTTCCGCTGCACGATTGTCAACTTATTGAGGCCAGCGCTGGTACTGGAAAAACCTATACTATTGCCGCTCTCTATGTGCGTCTAGTGCTAGGGCATGGCGTGGCGAGACCTTTGCTGCCTAGTGAAATTTTAGTGGTGACTTTTACCGAAGCGGCAACGGCGGAGCTGACCGATCGAATTCGGCGCCGATTAAGTGAAGCTGCCCACGTATTTGCCGGCGTAAGTCCCGCGAAGGATCCGTTTTTACAGCAATTACGCGATAGTTATGCCCAGTCGGCCTGGTCGCAGTGTGCCGAACTATTGCAGCTGGCGGCGGAAAGTATGGATGATGCCGCTATATCGACCATCCATGGATTTTGTTATCGGATGTTAACGGAACACGCCTTTGACAGTGGTCGCACCTTTAATTTACAGCTCAGTACCGATCAATCCGAACTGTTACGTCACGCCAGTCAGGACTACTGGCGTTGTTTTTATAGTGGTCTGGATGATGACAGTTTCCGGACTATTCAGCGCTATTGGGCAACGCCAGCGGAATTGTTGCGTGCGATTGAGCCATGGTGGCACAGCCCGACGCCTGCCGAGATATCACTGACGCTGGCGCCAGCGGAACAGATCCCGCGATTACTGGCGCAAAAACAGCAGCAGTTGCTTGCGTTAAAAGCGCCGTGGCTGCGCTATATCGATGAGATCGTGACCTTGCTCGATGCAGGGCGCGAACAAAAAGCATTTCCTGGCAAAAATCTACGTCGTGATGTACAGCTGCGCATTATTGAACATTTGCGACAATGGTGTCTGAATGAAGCACAGCTCTGGCCGGAAAAATGGGAATCGGTACAGAAAATCGGTCGACAGCAACTAAGCTCCATTTGGCAAGGTGCCTTGCCTGAACATCCGGCATGGCAGGCGCTGGATGATTTACCTCACGCCATTGCGCAGTTGCCAGATGTGGAGCGTTATGCCCGATGGCATGCGAAAGCGTGGATAGTGCCGCGTTTTGTTGCACAGCAACAGCAGCAGGGGTGTATTGGTTTTGATGATTTGCTGCGAGGCTGTTTACACGCATTGTTAGGTCGACACGGTGAACGCTTTGCCAGTCATATTCGGCAACAGTTTCCGATGGCGCTCATCGATGAGTTTCAAGACACCGATCCGGTGCAGTATGAACTTTTTGCGCGTATTTATATGCATCGGCAGGATGCATCCTTGCTGTTGATTGGCGATCCCAAGCAAGCGATATACGCCTTTCGTGGTGCTGATATCTATACCTATTTACAGGCCAAACGCGACACCCAAGGTCATCATCATCAGCTCAGCACTAATTTCCGTTCAAGCCACGCCTTAGTGGCGGCCGTGAATCAGCTTTTTTGTCATGCAGAGCATCGCTCAGAAGGTTGGGGCGCATTTTTATTTCGACAGAGCAATCAAAGTGCTGCATCGACAGACAACGTCGTGCCTTTTATCGCGGTGAAGGCCAAAGGTCGTGCTGAAACTTGGTGTGCGCGCCGTTCAGACGATGTTTCACAACACGACGTACAAGGTGCAGCGCTGGCGGCGGCTTATTTACCCAGTCAAGACAAGGGCTATGGTAAAACGGTTTATCAGCACGCGATGGCAACGGCAGCGGCAACGCATATTGCCGAGTTATTCGCACAGGGCGCCGGTTTTCGTTTGCCTGATGGGCAGTGGCAGCCGCTGCGTAGTCGTGATATTGCGATTTTAGTCAACAGTCAAGCCGAAGCCGATTTGATGAAACGTGCTTTACGCCGGCATGGACTCAAGGCGGTGTATTTATCGGACAAAGGCTCTGTGTTTCAAAGCCCGATGGCGCAAGAATTGTGGCTTTGGTTGCAAGCGTCTGATAAGCCTCAAGATGAAAAACGGCTTCGTTCGGCGCTAGGTTGTCGTAGTCTCGGTTGGTCAGTGACTGATTTGTACGCATTGCAACATGATGAGCAATTGTTGGAGCAGTGGCAGCAAAAGTTTTGGCATTATCAGCATATCTGGGAGCAACAGGGCGTGCTGCCGCTGGTACGCGTTTGGCTGCATGATTTTGCCTTGTTGCCTTATTTTGCACAGCAGTCGCAGGGGGAGCGCTGGCTTACGGATTTATTGCATGTGGCGGAGTTATTACAGCAAGCCGCTGCGCAATTGGACACCCGTACCGCCTTGTTAACTTATTTGGCAAGCGCATTAACCGAACAGTACGCGGTCGAGCAAGAATTGACCAAGTTGCGACTAGAAAGTGACGAAGCGCTTATAAAAATTGTGACCATTCACAAGTCTAAAGGTTTGGAATATCCGCTGGTGTTTTTGCCCTTTATTTGTAGTAATCGTGGTTTTGATGCTAAGCAGCGCCCCTTGTGCTACTACGATCAGCACGGCGTTCGCCAACAAAGTGAGCAGCCTGATGCGCACATGCTGGCGTTGGCGCAGCAGCAATGGTTGGGCGAGGAGCTGCGAAAATTATATGTGGCCCTGACGCGCGCGCGCCATTATTGCTGGTTGGGATTGGCGGAAATGCGCGAACCGTCAGCGATGGGGTATCTGCTAGATGCCAGCGGTAAAGTCGCGCCAGGACAGTTGGTGGATCGTTTACAGGCAATTTTTACCCCATCGTGTGCTGATCCGGACATGGCTGAACCCGCCGCGGCCATGATTCCGTCCCGTGCCATGCTGGTTTTATTACCTCAGATGATCGCAGCTACCACCGCGCAAGACACTGTGGGTGATACCGCGCTTGATATGCCTGCGCTGACATCAAGCGAGATGTCTCGTGAGTTTTCTAGTGATATGTCTCGTGATAGAGGCAACGACGTTGACCATATCCACCGAGACCAGATGGATAGTGCTGCAGGCCAGTCGACCGTAATGACCACAAACTTACCAACAACGATAGCTGCGTCGACACCATCACAAGTATTAGAGCCCTATCGGCAAATGCCACCACGACCGCGTCGACGGTGGTGGATGTCCAGTTATAGTGCGATTGCCCAGCAAACCGACCCGGATGAAGCGGTAACTAGCTGGCGTCGTGATGGTGCTAAAACCAGTGAATTAGCCGCCGAGTTGGTGCACGATGTGCCGCTTGTCTCGTGGCCGCAAGAACCGCAGGATACGGCCAGCGTGGTAAGTCGACTTCGGCAGCAGCCTGGCGCAATTTGGCAACAGCTTCGCCGTGGGGCAGAGTTGGGGACTTTGGTGCATGATGCATTGGAGTGGGCGGCGAATAATGGTTTTAGCCAAACCCTGGCGGACCCTCAGGCATGGCAGCAGTGGATCCTCCAACAGTTGCAAGCGCTGGGTTGGCTTCAACCACAGCCGGAAGGGGGCTGGCGGCGTTGGCTGTACCAATTTGATCTCCCTGATGGCAACCGCTTTGCTGACGAAAACCGCGCATTAGCGCCATTCATGAAGGCTTTACTCGGTGTGCTCCAGCAACCACTACTTGCGCCCGATGTTGCCGAGCCGACGAACATTACCGAGCCACAATGTTCACCGATAACTGCATCTGAGCTGCATCATATGGTTGGGGTATGTTCCTTGGCTACGCTGAACCGGTATAAAGCGGAATTGGATTTTACCTTCAGTGCCAGCCAGGTCCAGAGCCGAACGTTGGATCGCTTGGTGCGGCAGTATCTCTGGCCTGAATATAGCCGCCCCGTGTTAAAAGCACAGCAGATCAATGGCATGCTTAAAGGTTTTATCGATTTATGTTTTGAGCTTGATGGCCGTTTTTATGTGGTGGATTATAAATCCAATCAGTTAGAGCTTGAGCAGAACACATCGGTCGAATTGCCAAGCCTGGACAGCAACTCCGTAGCTAAAGACATCACACACAGTGATGGACACCCACACGAAATGCTGACGTCAACCACGTTATCAAACACGGACTCCCATTCTAAGAACGCAGTGATGGACACCCACAGCGCGGCCAGCGCTATGCCCCCCCATTTACAAATCATGTTGCAAAAGCGATATGACCTGCAAGCGGCGATTTATGCGTTAGCCTTGCATCGACTATTGCAGCAACGTAAAAAGGATTATCAGCTCGAGCGCGATATTGGTGGTGCGATGTACTGGTTTTTACGAGGCGCGAACGCGACGCAAAGTCAGTTTTGGTTTGCCATTCCTCCTGCATTAATTTGCGCGTTAGATCAGTTATTTAAAGGTGATTATGTCCCAGTATCTGCATGAACATCAAAAGCCTCATCCGCTAAATTCCTCTGTTATTTCAGATATGGAGAACACCTTACAGCGTTGGCAACAGCTGAATATTATCCGGGCTGTTGATGTTGCGTTAGTCCGAAGTCTTCGAACACTTCGGCAATCGCCGGTGCGATGTGTCGCCACGCCACGAGTTGGTATGGCGAGCATGGAATGTACTGATGTAAAAGAAGGTATTGCTGTGGACGGTATTGCTCTGGACAGCCATAGCTCTAGCACTACATGGTCGGATAACACTGACGATTGCGTATGGTCTTGGCTTGCGTTAGCAAGTGCCCAAGTCGCGCAAGGCCATCTATGTTTGGACTTACCGGCGGTGCTTGCGGAACCCGGGCTCATGCTGCCTAGCAGCAGCCGCTTTGGTGTGTCACTCTCGCTCTTGCAAGGGTTTGTTGCTAAGCAGCGATCGTCTTTACGGCCGTTGGTGACTGCCGACATAGGGCCACGTGGTGTTAGCCAAGATAGTGTGCAAGACCCGTCAACATCTGTTTTAGCGCCCCATACGATCCCCCCGACAAACGACAAAGATCACCAGAATGTATCGTTATGTCATCACGTGGACTTGTATGAGCGACTGTTGTTACAGTTTCGTACAATACCTGATGTAGTGTGCGTCATCGAAGGAACACAACTGAACGTTGCAAACCTTGGAATAACACCTTTTGTTTTATGGCATAAACGACTTTATTTACGCAGATATTTTATCGCAGAGCAGGCCATTGCCGCGGCGTTACGTCAGCGTTGTCAACCTACTGTGGCATTTTTAAGAGCGTCAACTGGATTATCAACCGAAACAACTCGTGAGGCAGGAGATGTTTTGGCCGCACCAGAAGCCTTAGAGCCAGCAGCTCACCATCATCAAAAGGCAAACCTGCAAGCGGCATTGCAGCAATGGTTTCAACTTGGTGGCGATTTGAATTGGCAGCTACAAGCCTGCGCCATGGCGTTGACCCAAGCATTTACAGTGATTACTGGGGGACCTGGCACCGGCAAAACTACCACGGTGGTGAAGTTGTTGCTGGCCTTGCAATGGTTGCAGTTAGAACAGAAATTGGCACCCCTTCAGATTGCATTGGCAGCACCCACGGGTAAAGCAGCAGCGCGACTTGGCAGCTCCATAAGCCACGCGTTACAACGTGAAGCGGGTAACCCAGAACTGACATCATTGCTAGCATCGATCCCAAGTCGTCCTGTGACCTTACATCGGCTCTTGGGGATCTCCGGCGGTATGTCTGGCGCCAAATTTAATGCCTATCACCCGTTGGCTCTTGATGTGTTGGTGGTGGATGAGGCATCCATGATCGATGTTGAATTATTCAAGCAGTTATTGGAAGCACTGCCGACTCAGGCGCGGCTGATTATCTTGGGAGATAAAGATCAGCTGGCGTCGGTAGAAGCGGGGGCTATATTGGCTGAGCTTTGCCAGCATGCGATTCATGGCGGCTATAGTTCTGAGATGCTGAAACATTTGGCATCTATCACTGGGCAGCAGATCCCAACAGAGTTACAAGATCCATCCCCCTCATTATTGTCTCAGCATGTGGTGATGCTGCGGCATAGTCATCGTTTTGCAGGGGATAGTGGCATAGGCCGCTTGGCTCGTGCCATTAATCAAGGTGATGCCGCTGAAGTACAGACCTTATTACTTCAGCCACCGTCAGACTTACGCTGGTTGATGCAACCGGCGGTGGGGGCGGCATGGCAATCTTTATTGGCAAAGGGCTATCAGCCATTACTGTCATTGCTGCAGCAAGCCCCAGCTAGGCTCGAAGATGATATTACATTGCAGCAAGTTGCTGCAAAACGGCAGGTTGATTTGCCAAATAATGATCGTCAGACATTTTCGCCTGAGGAGCCAAATTATAACTCGGAAGTTCCAAACGCAGATGCTCACTATTTGATCCAACAAGACCTATGGGCGGCATCAATTTTAGCGCAATTGTCTGCTTTTCAAGTACTTGCCGCGCTTCGTCAAGGGCCATTTGGGGTGGAATCGCTCAATCAGCAAATCGCAAGTTGGCTACAAAACTATGCCGGACTTGATAGCCAAGAGACGTGGTATCACGGCCGCGTGGTGATGGTTGCGCAAAATGATTACAGTAGCGGTTTGATGAATGGTGATATTGGTATTTGTCTTTGGTACAGAACTCTGCCATCAGGCATGCAAGCGTCTTTACCTGTGCTTAAGGTGGCGTTTTTAGATGAACTTGGTCAAGTTCGATGGTTTTCGCCGGCAAGAGTACCGCCAGTTGACACTTCGTTTGCTATGACGGTACATAAATCACAGGGATCAGAATTTAGTCATGCCGTATTGGTGTTGCCTGATTACGTCAGTCCGGTGTTGACCCGAGAGTTACTCTATACCGCAGTTACCCGTGCTGCACAGCAATTTAGTTTGGTAGCACCACAGTGGACAGTATTACGACAAGCCATTATGCAAAAAACACAGCGTCGTGGAGGTTTGCGCTTGGCACTTTAAATAAGCTGGCTATAAATCTTTGCAATCTGCTTTACGTCAAGCTTTTAAAACTGATGGGGGTTGAAAGCCCTCTTTAAATCTATGAAGGGTGTCGTTGGAATGAGGTGTGGACGGTGGGTGTCTTATAACTTTGCTTAACGTTTAGATGCAAAACGGTGGGTGTCTTTTAAGCCTTTATTTTAAGCCGTTTAAGCCGAGCCGGTAAGCCGGTGTCTTTTACGCCTTATAAGCCTAGAGTTCAATGTCAAAGTTTATATCAAAGCTTTTGTTGTCCTGTCATGGAGTGTTCAAGCGATGTTGATAGCTACATTGTTATCGACAGTGTCGGCAAAAGCCAACATAATAGCGCGGTGAAACAGTGCCTTGGCATGAGCTGTTGATGCATATTGTTGGTTTGATTTTGTCTTGAACTGGACTTTACATCATTGCTTATTCAAGATTTTTTAAGAGTTGGAGTAAACATGGATCTGTGGTTGTTGTTGCAAGCCTTCATTTTGGGCATCGTGGAGGGCTTAACCGAGTTTTTGCCTATTTCAAGTACTGGCCATTTAATTGTGGTTGGCGATTTGATTGGCTTTCATAATGATGGCCGTGTGTTTGAGATTGCTATTCAGTTAGGTGCAATTTTAGCTGTAGTATTCGAGTACCGTCAGCGTTTTATGAATGTCGCAACGGGAATGTTTCATGATCACAAAGCACAGCGTTTTATATTGAATTTACTCATCGCCTTTTTACCAGCAGCTATTGTAGGGTTAATGTTCATAAGTACCATCAAAGCATATTTGTTTAATGCGATCAGTGTGGCCGTGATGTTGATCCTTGGTGGTTTTATTATATTGTGGGCTGAGCGTCGACAACATCAGGTTCGTGTGCACGATGTGGATGACATGAGCTGGAAAGATGCACTGAAAGTGGGATGTGCTCAAATGGTTGCCATGATCCCAGGAACATCGCGCTCAGGCGCAACCATTATCGGAGGTCTGTTTATTGGTCTTGATCGTAAAGTTGCAGCAGAGTTTTCGTTCTTTTTAGCCGTACCGACCATGTTTGCTGCAACCTTTTATGATATTTTCAAACACCGAGATTTGTTGCACGCTGCCGATTTACCTATGTTTGCAGTTGGTTTTGTTACCGCCTTTATCAGTGCGTTACTCGCCGTACGGACGTTAGTACGGTTTGTAGCCAATCATAGCTATGAAATTTTTGCTTGGTACCGTATCGCCTTCGGGTTAGTCATTTTATTGTGCTGGCAACAAGGTTGGGTTGACTTTACAGTTCCTAAATAGTACTGGGTTTCTGAATTGGACACCCACATTAATGTGGGTGTTTTCGAAAGAATAAAGGTGGACACCCATAAAATGAATAAAGGTGGACACCCATAAAATAATAAAATAAAAGAGAATAAAAGAGGACACCCATAATGTTTATTTGGACACAGTCGCTTGCAGTGTCATTTATAATTACGTACTGATATTAAGAATAAACATTCTGAGATGAACTTTATTTCACCTTTTATGTTCAGATTAATTAAAATTTGAGTATTTGCACTAATTAATATCAGCCATTGAGTTTTTGGCTTTTACCAACATACGTGTTTTAAAAATCCTAACCAAAACTTCGTCGGCAAGCGGTCTGGCCATGCAACCATCGTAGCCCAATTCTTTCACAAAACTCTTTTAGCAAGCTGATTGGGCCAATCACATGGTAAAAGTTTTGTTCTAGCTGTTCGCAGTTATGCAACCATCCATTGGGTAAAATGCCAAGTCGGGAAAGAATAGGCGCGTGTTGTTTTGAAATTACACCGTATTTCTTTGCGCGTAGCTGGCGGCCTGTCCAATCAACAAGTTCAATATAATCAATGAAATGGAAGGGAATATGTTGCGCGCAACTACCTTGATGGCTTTGGCCAGAGAAAGGTAATAGAGGCCCATGATAGGCAGAATGAATGGTTTGGCCAAGCCGTTGCCTAATAACATCATGTCGATCAGCCAATAACATCATGCCGATCGCGATTTTTCTGCCCGCATTTACAACGTCTTTCTTTTACTCTGCTTGATCGGCATGCGTCAAGTTTGCACCTTGTTTTCGCA
>Ga0209812_10000400_pt1 | contig 40482 bp, 35 predicted proteins | sample JI71714BDNA_FD_187502 | JGI IMG/M metagenome (GOLD analysis project Ga0209812, IMG submission 187502) | Wastewater effluent complex algal communities from Wisconsin, to seasonally profile nutrient transformation and Carbon sequestration -... | ecosystem: Engineered > WWTP > Effluent > Algae...
ATATGAATATACAATTTACAACGCATAAAAAACTTATCCACACGACTCCGGTACCGTACCGGAGACGTGTGGATAAGGTTAAGACTTTGATAGATTATTAATATAAAAACGTATGGTTATGTCCATACCTTTGTCAAAAGGGGTGGTGGCTTGCCAGCTTAAGCATTGCTGAATCTTATTGCAGTTAAGCGCATAGCGTTTATCGTGGCCGGGTCTGTCGGTAACAAAGGTTATAAGGTTTTTATAACATTCGCCATTACGTGGTACCAGCAGCGCTAAGGTATCGCAGATATGGTGCACAACTGCCAAATTACTCAGCGGATTATTCGCCCCAATATTGTAATTCTCACCTATGTGCCCTTTGAATAATACGGTAACCAATGCCTTAGCGTGGTCTTCTACAAATAACCAATCTCGAATTTGTAAACCGTTACCGTAAATCGGGATAGGTTGGCCATGCAACGCACGTTCAATCACCAGTGGTATTAGCTTCTCGCTATGTTGATAAGGCCCATAATTATTGGTGCAGTGCGTCATTAATACCGGCAAATTATAGGTTCTAGACCATGCCATCACCAAGTGATCACTGGCAGCTTTGCTGGCTGAATAAGGGCTGCTTGGGGCATAACGATTACGCTCGTCGGCTGCAGGTACTCCCTCAGCCAGATCGCCAAACACTTCATCAGTAGACACATGCAAAAAACGAAATAGCCTTTGCTCAGGAGTATGTAATGAAAGCCAATACTTTCGAGTTGCTTCAAGTAAGCTAAAGGTGCCAACAATATTACTGTAAATAAAGGGCTGGGCACTATCAATAGAGCGATCAACATGGCTTTCAGCTGCCAAATGCATTACATATCGTGGTTGATACTGCGCAAATAACACCGATAACGCCGTCTCATCAGCGATATCCTGTTGATAAAACGCATAACGTGGATGCGCCTGAACGTTGGCTAACGCTTCTGAATGCACAGCATAGGTTAATTTATCAATATTAACGATACGAAGTGACGTGGTTGCAAGTAAATGCCGAATAACGGCAGAGCCAATAAACCCCGAACCGCCGGTAACGAAAACACATTCATTCATAACAACTCACTACTATTTTATTAATACGCTAAGTGTCGGGTTGGCTTCATGTATAATGCAAACCTAATGATTTGGGTTGGCATAATGGCAACGAGCTACTAGCAACCTACAACTCAACAAAACAACTCTGGCTAAAAAAAGACGAACATGCAAATAACCCACACCCAGCTTGCTGGCTGCGTAATCCTGCAATTACCGATATATCATGATCAGCGTGGTCACTTCCAAGAGCTATATGTAGACGCGCGCTACAAAGACGCAGGCATCCCCGATACCTTTGTACAAGACAATTTCTCAGTATCGCAAGCGGGTGTCATTCGCGGCATGCATTTTCAGCGCTTTAAAGCGCAAGGTAAACTGATATCGGTGCTTCAAGGTGAAATTTATGACGTGATGCTTGATCTTCGCCCAGATTCCAGCACCTTTGGGCAATGGCAGGCCATTACGCTTAATGCCAGCAGCGGAAAGCAGCTATATATCCCAGCAGGTTTTGCGCACGGTTTTCAAGCTTTAACAAATAATACCCTGGTGATGTACAAAACATCTCAGTACTACGATGCTAAAGACGAAGCCGTTTTCAATGCCTTAGATCCAAAATTATCCATAAACTGGCCTGCATCCATTACTAAACGTTCTGTAAAAGATTGCACTGCGCCAAATTTCAGCGATATTGTTTCTTCGTTTTTGTAAGTAAGTCCAATTTATACGGTTCAAAATACGATAAAGAATACGGTACAGAAAATTTTGACAAAAATAGACTTAAAAAATAGACCAACTCAAATCCATAGCAACGAAGTTAAACCTGCTTATGGCAATATTGTAGTCTTAGGTGCGGCAGGGCAACTAGGTATAGCAGTTTGCCAAGCGCTTTCTAAGTTACAAATAGCTTATCAAGCAAAAACATCCACAGAGCTCAATATTACAGATCACAACGCAGTTTCACAGCAATTAGCCAGTATAAAACCCGCGATAATTATTAATTGTGCCGCTTACACAAACGTAGCGTTGGCAGAGCAAGAACAAACGCAATGCTACGCCGTAAATCAGCATGCAGTTGCAAACTTAGCCCGTTGCTGTAAAGCGCAAAATGCACTACTTATTCATTTTTCAACTGATTATGTTTTTGAGGGAGAAAAAGGCAGCCCCTACAACGAGCAAGATCCACCAAATCCAGTTAATCATTATGGTGCAAGCAAGTTAGCGGGGGAGCAAGCGATAATAACTGCAGATTGCCAACATTATATTATTCGAACAAGTTGGTTATACAGCACAACTGGCAATAACTTTTATACAACGATGCAAAAACTCTCAAAGCAACCCAAAACTGTAAGAGTTGTTTTTGACCAGCTTGGCGCACCAACCCATGTTGATGAACTAGCGTTACTTGTAACAACGCTGATCCAGCAGTATCAAAGCGCAAACGCCTTACTAAATGGGATTTATCATTTTTGTGGGGACAAAACCCAGAGCTGGTATGAATTTGCACAACAGATTTTCAAAGAAGCAGGCAGCAGCACACCACTAAAAGCTATCTCTACAGCAGACTACGGCGCTGATGTAAAACGGCCGCGTGATAGTCGTTTAAATACAAGCAAAATTAAAAACTGGCTAAAAAGCCTGCCCTCTCTGATGCTAAGTAATGAATAAAAAGACAACTTATCCACACGTCTCCGGTACGGTACCGGAGTTGTGTGGATAAGTTCGTGCGTTATTTACGGTGTAGAGGTTATTTGCACACCTACAGTGGAATAAGTTGCCCATTTCCCCGTAGTGCGATCAGCAAACGATAAAGTAGACCGCTCAGATAAGTCAGCCAAATATTGCTGATAGGTTTGATTATCGCCATAGCGAATAACACTAGCATTAATCGTTGCTGCCGCATTTTCATTTAACCGGCTCTCAATATTATAGTCGGCAGGCACAATTTCATCAGGGTAGGTACCTTGAAGTGGCCCAACAAAGCTCTGCAAATAATTGGTGCCATCGGTAAGTGTCGTTTGCGCATACAAATAGAAAGTATTAAAGCCTTGTACACCACTTAGGTTGTAATTGTTATTATTAGAAGACAAATCACGTACCAAAAAAGATTCTAATGCTTGCTGTGCATCGGTTGTAGGTACAGTAAATACCGGCATATTGTTCAATGGCGGTTTGAAGTTTTGGCGCTGCGTAGCAGAGCGGAATATATATCCTTCTCCGGTCGATTCAATTACGTTATTTGCGGCCCGCAACGAAATAACCTCAACACCTTCAAGCTGATTGAAAATATAAACATCGTTTGCACCAAAGCGCGAGCGGAAACCAAAACCCCCTGTTGCCGTGTAGTGCGTTTCTGATAACGACACATCAAAATTATTTAAACTTACTGGCAGAGGCGTAGCATTTTGATTGAGCGATAATAAAATCGTATTTGCCGTATTATATTGTTTAACGCTACCAGCCGTAGCCCGAGGAGAGCCATTATTGGCGACTGCGGCTAACACTGGCCACGCGTCATTAGGAACACGACAAACCTCAACTTGCTCAAACCGCACCTCATTAAACGACATCTGAACGCGGTTTTGCTCCCCCGTGTTGAAGCCCGTTAAAATTAAATCCGACGCCGATAACGAACCAAAAGGAGACGACACAATCACATTAACATTCTGACATTCGCAGCCTTGTTTAGACGAGCCTGGTACATAAAAGGTGCCCAAGTCGGTTACAGGATGCTGTGCATAAGACACTACAGAAAATTCTGCATTCTGGCCCGTACTAAAGGTAATAGCACTGATATTTGCCGTATTTCCCCCTGAAAAGCTTGCTGTAACATTGCCATTACTGTCGGGCTTGTGCCGACTAATCACCCGCCAGTTTTGATCATGAATCAGTAATTCACCATTCGTTGAGGCTTGCGTAGTACCGCAATCAGACGCCGAAATAAATGTAGCCTTGAAGCTAGCCGGGATAACACTGCCACCCCCACCAGTACTTCCAGAATCACTGCTACCACCGCCACCGCAAGCAGTTAATACGCTACTGGCAATTAAACAAGCAAACAACCGTGTTTTAAACATAACATTTCCCAAAACAGATGATAAAAAATATATAAGCCAATGACAGCGAAATACCATCGCTATTCTGTTAATTATGTTACCAAGATAAAATTCAAAAATATATTAGAGATTAATAACTAATCCAAATAGGTAATTCCAGCACAAGTCAGAGACAACGCTCATATAGGGTAGGAAAAATCTAACACTATGATTTTACTTATTTAGTTTAATCTTAAGCTAAGCAGGCAGCGCGTATTATGTTGCTATAGCCAAGGGGCTTTGATAGCATTGCGACGTTATTACATTTTCCACAGGATGTCGGACATCATCATGCGCTTAATTTCTTCAGTCTTTTGGGTTTCAGCTGCGCTTCTTACCGCAAATACCGCTTTTGCCGCGCCTTGGATTAAAACCGATGATCAGTATCTTCAGCAAAGCATTCAGCAATTAGCCAATGCGGGTTTACTTACTACGCCAGTAAATACCTGGCCCGTCATGTGGGCTCCGATTTTACAAGATCTCGCCAATATAAATGTTAATACACTTACCAGCGCCCAGTTACATGCCTATCACCGCGTAAAATCGGCAGCCAGCTTTAATCAAGCCACGCAAATTCAAAGTGTTGCGCTTCAAGGGAGCAGCGATCCTTTGGGGCAAGTGGGTATTGGCCAGCAATATCAACAAAAAGCAGCGATCCGCCTTGGTACTGAAGCAAAGGGCAATAATTGGAGTGGTGGCATATACAAACAATTTAGACAAGATGCCTACGATGCAAACAGCGTCTCTGAAAACGCCAGCAACTGGGATGGCAGCTATGGCGCCTACACAGCAGGAAATTGGGTATTCATTAGCGCAATACACAATCAATGGTGGGGGGCAGGGGTTCAAAGCAGTTTTAATTTCAATAACACGCAACGCCCCACCCGTAGTTTGCAAATAAGCCGGCTAAACCCGCATGAAACGCTACACGAAACACTCGACTGGCTTGGCCCAATAAGCATGAACCTGCAATATGGCACCTTTGCAGGAACAGCACCTTTGAGGCATGCCACCTATTACGCTGCTAGGGTTGGGTTTAAACCAATATCAACAGTTGAAGTGAATATCACCGCGCGTAGAATTAAACCTGAACAAGACACCCTGCAGTTAACAGAGCCGTATAGCTACTTACTGCCCACAGAAAACGTGAATACCTTTGGTGCTGATATCCGTCATCATATTACCCCGCAGCTAGCCTGGTACGGTGAAGTATCGCATCAAGCAAAAGGGGATACGCGTGATGGCTTGGCATCGCAAATGTCGCTTTTAGACAGCGCAACAGGATACATTCTGGGCACTCAATACCATATCGGTAATCAATCGGTACTATTACGGTTTTTTGCAGAATATCAAGCTATTCCCAAAGCGTATAATCAATGGGTATTTATCGAGCCTGGTAAGCACAATACGCCGTTAAAATCGCAAGCGGTGCTTGGCCTGCAAGTGTCCGGTGTATCTGGCAAAGCGGGCTACGTTACATTCAGCCAGCGTAAATATTCTGACCAGTATAACGTGCTAGACACTAATCCCACTTTTATTGATATTGCAGGTGCGTTTAGCAAAGGTAATCAACTTACACTGGGGTATCAGCAACCCTTATTTAAGGGATTATTGCAGCTTGATTATCAATTAGAAAAAGGCCAACGTGTACAAGATGCAATTCTTTTAGAGAATAACAGCACCGATGCAAATATGGCACAAACCGCGATCAACAGTAGTAATAGCAACAGCGATTATTCACATGCTATTGGCGCGCGGTGGGAATGGCGTTGGTAAAGCTGTCTAAAAAGTCATCAATTATGGATATTCTAAGTCTAAAACGTTTGACCCCAATAGGGATCAGCCTTATCATCGCGCCTGTTTTAAGAGGATAGCAAAAACGTTATGGATAACTGGTATCTGCTTTACAGCAAGCCGCGGCAAGAAAGCCGTGCACAACAGCACTTAGCGAATCAAGGTTTTGACAGTTTTGTGCCGCAAATTACACAGCGGAAACTGCAAGCGGGTAAAATTATTGATAAGACCGATCTGCTGTTCCCTCGTTATATTTTTTTAAAAGTCAACAATACCGTTAATCTTGGGGTTATTCGCAGCACCCGAGGCGTGGCAGGCTTCGTTAAATTTGGTGATGTTATTGCTACGGTGCCAACAGAATTAATTACCCGCTTAATGCAGCAGCAAATTACCATGCAACAACATGCCCCCGCGCATCCATTTACAGTGGGTGATGTCGTGACTATCCTTGATGGGCCTTTTGCTGGTTTAAATGCGGTATTTCAGCAAGCTGATGGTGAGTGCCGTAGTTTTATTTTGTTACAGTTTTTAGGGCAAACCCAGCAGGTGTTAATAGATAACAATAATCTAGCGCAACCGCGCTAAACACAATTTTGCTTGGTTAGCTTTAGCGATATGGCGTGTCATAAAAAAACCATATTCGCGTAATATATTTGCAGGCTTATACGTTATAATGCCGCTTTTACAATAAACCATTTCAGTCCTGGGGCGCATAACTCAGTGGCGGTAGCGTGCCTAACGCAAGCTAAATTAATCATAATTGGAAACGGAAGCATGTTCATGAGGTTTTCTACAGGTTTTATTCGTAACATTGTACTCAGTGCTTCGATAGCACTGTTAACAGTCAATGCTTATGCCCAGCAACCTTCAGCAGCACAAATTGAACAATTTAAGCAGCTGCCTCGGGCTCAGCAAGAAGCGCTGGCCAAACAATACGGTGTTGACTTATCCCAATTGCAAGGCGGTGCATCGTCTAGTCAATTACAAGAACCTGTAGTAAGCACCTTGCAACAGGGGAGTGCTAGAGCACAAAATGACCACGAACGTGTGAACTTAAACACTAATACCACAAAGTCAGCGGAGTTACAGCGTTTTGGTGAAAGTTTATTCGATGCCAACATCAGCACCTTTGCGCCAGTAAGCAACGCCCCTGTGCCAGCAAATTACCGGCTTGGGCCTGACGATACGTTACTCGTTCAGGTATACGGCAAACAAAATAATGATTATGAATTAGTGGTAAGCCGCGAAGGCAATATCAATTTACCCGACCTTGGCCCCTTAAATGTGGCAGGGCTTACGTATGCTGAAGCCAGTAGCTTAATCCGCAATCGGTTAACTGAAGCCAATATCGGCTTACAAGCGGCGGTAACAATGGGGCAGTTACGCACCATTAATATCTTTGTGGCAGGCGAAGCCCGTAATCCAGGTATGTATGCGGTATCCGCATTAACCTCTATAACGCAGGCATTATTTGTATCGGGTGGCGTATCAGATATTGGTAGTTTACGCAATATCAAAGTAACGCGCGCGGGCAGCACTGTTGCTCAGTTTGACTTATACGATTTATTGCTCAAAGGGCAAAACAGCAACGATATTATTTTACAACATGGCGATGTGGTGTTTATTAGCCCGATTGGCGATTTAGTGACTATCGAAGGCGAAGTTCGCCGGCCTGCACATTATGAATTAGCTAAAGGTGAAAATTTAAGCCACTTAATTGCCATGGCGGGCGGCTTACAGCCACAAGCACTAACTAATGCGATTAGTTTGCAGCGTGCTACCCCTGCGGGCAGAGAATTACTTACTATCGATTACACCATTACTGCGCAGCACAACTTAGCATTAAAGGCCGGCGATAAAATTTTGGTTCCGCAATTATCAAATCGTATTCGTGAACAAGTCAGTATTGTGGGTGCTGTTACACGCCCTGGTACGTTTGCATGGAGCAATGGTTTACAGTTACACCATGTATTAAGCAATGTATGGGCAGATTTACTCAACACCACCGATACCGATTACGCCTTATTATTGCGTAAAACAAACTTCCGGGGTGATATCGAGGTTATCGAGTTCAACTTAATCAATGCCTTGCAAGCTGAAGCAGGCTCACCTTTTACCAGTATCACATTACAGCCACAAGATATCGTATTGGTATTTAATAAAGAAAACAGCACCTATCAGCGCGAGGTATTAAATAACTATATTCGTTCTGCAGTACAGGGTGATCTTTCACAATTTGCCAGTAATGCCTTACTTTCAGGTGATATTGCAGCTGATAATTTCAGCACTATTCAAGCACGCAATGCTGTAATTGGCAGTTCGCAATTTAATAACACTGCGCAGGCCTTAACAGCTGAAAATATCGTCGAAAACTTTGTCGGCAATATGCTAGAGCAAATGTATAGCAATAAAGATTTTATGGCGTATTCAAAGCATTTAAACCGTCGTGAAATGTTATACCCACTGTTACAAATGCTGCGCAAGCAAAGCAATAATCAGCAAGATGTGCCTATTGTGTCTATTAGCGGTGATGTAAAAGTCCCTGGCGAATACCCGTTAACACAAAAGGGCGATATTAGAAGTTTAATTACCGCAGCCGGTGGGTTAAATAGCTCAGCATACTTAAACCGTGCCGAATTAAGCCGCTTTGTGGCGCAGCAAAGCCAACAAATTGGTATTCAACAGCAAAATATTAATATCGACTTAGCTAGTATACTAAATCAGCAGCAAAACGATATTGCGCTAACGAGCCGTGACAGATTAAATGTGTTTAGCATCCCAGACTGGTCACAAATTCGCCTCGTTAATGTGCAAGGCGAAGTGCGTTTTCCGGGTACTTATCAAGTATTAAAAGGTGAAAAACTATCTGATGTAATTAAACGTGCAGGCGGCTTAACCGATGATGCTTATGCTTTTGGTGCAGTATTTACTCGCGACAGTATTAAACAACGTGAACAACGTCAAGCACAGCGGTTACTGCAACAATTAAAAGCCGACATTGCCAGTAAGGCCTTAACCAACTCCGGTGGGGTACTAGGCGGCGCGTCAACGCCACCGCCACTAGGTCTAATAGAAGAGCTACAAACTATTGAGCCAGTGGGTCGTATGGTTATTAACATCGATAATATTCTTATCGGCCGCAGTGAGTTTGATTTAGAGCTTGAAGCCAACGACGCACTCTTTATTCCGCGTAATCAAACCTCTATTACCGTAATGGGTGAAGTACAGCACCCAGGTTCGCACCGCTTTCAAACCGGTTTAACGGTGAACGATTATTTAGCCCTAGCGGGGGGCAGTCGCAAACGCGCCGATTCAGAAAGAGCCTATGTAATTCGTGCTGATGGTTCAGTGATGATCCCATCACAAAACCGGTGGTTTGGGGCAAGTAGTGAAGCGCTGAAACCGGGTGATACCATTATTATGCCGCTAGATACTGAATATAAAGATAGCTTAGGTATGTGGGCGCAGGTAACACAAATTTTCTACCAAACTGCGGTGGCAATTGCTGCTTTAAACTCTTTCTAATTAGTTTAGCTACCATACAATAATAATGAGATTTTAGGGCATTTATGATTGAGCAAAAAACAATAGAGAATCAGATTGAAGAAATAAATTTTTTAGAATTATTTTCTGAAATTTGGAATAAAAAATGGTTAGTGATAATTGTAACAGTGTTGTTTTCTTTAACTTCTATCATTTATTCTTTAACATTACCTAATGTGTACAAAAGCGAAGTAACTCTTGCACCTGTTTCTGACGATAGCTCTTTACGTCTTCCTGGTCAGCTTGGAGGTTTAGCGGCACTTGCGGGAGTTAATTTAGGGGGATTAGGAAATGGAGATAAAACAGGCATTACGCTTGAAATATTAAAATCTCGTGATTTTATGGGTAAGTTTATTGAATATAATGATCTTTTTGTTCCAATAATGGCTTCAAAGGGATGGGATATTCATTCTGGTGAATTAATAATCGATCCCCAAAAGTTCAATATAGAAACCCAAGAATGGGTAAGAAAAGTAAAACCACCGTATAAACAAAAACCTAGTATATCTGAAACCTTAGAAGAGTTTCAGAAATTGTTTTCAGTGAATCAAGATAAATCAACAGGTATGATAAGGATTTCTGTCAAACATCATTCTCCATTAATTGCGAAAAGTTGGGCAGATAAGTTAGTAATTTCTATTAACGAAGAAATGCGAGCAAGGGAACTCAATGAAGCCAATAAAAGCATAGATTATCTATCCACACAGATATCTCTGACTAATATTGCTGATGTACAGGCCATGCTTTATTCACTTATCGAAGAGCAAACAAAAACAGTAATGTTAGCTAATGTAAGAGATGAGTACATTCTTCAAACAGTTGATCCAGCAATTATTCCTGAAAAAAAATCGGGACCAAAAAGGTTTATTATTGTATTTTTGACAACTGTACTTGGATTTATATTTGGGTTTATTACAGTTTTGATTGTTATCTTTTTTAAAAACTTGAGAAATTAAAGCTGTGAAATCACCTATAAAAAATCTTATTATTAATTCAGCTGGAGTTGTTTCAACAAGTGCAATAACATTTTTGATGGTTCCCGTTTATACAAAAACGTTTGGAGTAGAAACATATGCAATATTTGCAACTTGGATTTTTGTTACAGCTTTACTTCAATTTTTGGATCTTGGTTATTCAACAACAATAGTAAAATTTTCTGGTTTTGCAGATGAAAAAAAACTATTCTCTGACAGAGTGGTTTCTTTCGAATTAATTATATTGTTATTTTTGTGCATTATAATTATCTTTTCGTTAGTTTTTAGGTTGCCTGATGTTGGAATTTACAGCTCTATTAACAGCGAACTTGGAAAATATTCACTGTTAATATTTCTGATACCCACATTAATATTTAATTTAGTCAAGTTTTACTCATTTGCTTTTTTAGCTAAAGGACATTTTGTTATATATAACTTTGTGATAGTTTTCTCAGAGATATTGAAACAAATAGGTGGTTTTTTGATCTTATACTTTAGCTCATCATGGTTCTACTTTTTTATCTATCAATTTTTTACAGCTTTAGTTTTATATTTTGGAATTAAACTGCTTTTTAAATTTATGTATTGCTCATCATGGATTCCATCACTTAAAACTGTTAAAGAAAGTTTTTTAATAAGTTTTTCTTTCAATAGTGTCATACTTATATCAGCCTTTATAGGTGCTTTAATGTCAACTTTTGATAGATTAGTTTTAAGTGTTAATTTTACTGAAAAGGAAATTGCTTATTATAGCGTATGTTTAATAGTTGCTGGTGTAATTAACATGGCAATTCAGCCTTTTCATCGGTTGAGTCTACCATTGTTTATAGAATTTTTTGACAAAAAAAAATTTAAAGACTTGGGTAATATCTTGATATCTCTCTCCTCACTATTATCAGCTATTTCATTATCTGCTGGTGGATTGATGATTATATACTCAGAAAATTACATACCGATATTATTGAATGATAATATTGTTGATGATGTTAAAATTCTTCTCGTGATTTTGGTTTTTAGTTTTTGGTCTGTTGCCTGTGGTTGGTTACCTTCAAATTTAATGCAAGCTGCAGGACTACCAAATTATCAAATGCTGAATATGATACTCGCACTTTTCTTGGGAGGAGGTGCAACAGTCTATTTTGCTAATTTAAACATTCTTTGGGGCGTTTCTGCAATTTGGTTTGTTCATGGTTTAATCCAACTGTTTTTGACTCCGTATTTAGGTTCTGTTAAAACACAATGCTTTAGTTTTATAAAATGGTTTAGTACAGTTGTTTTGAGAAATTTAATTGTAATTAGTTTTTTTTCAGTTGTTGCAGTAATATTAAAAGAAAAAGTAGGTTTATTTACTTCTATTATTTTCTATGTGCTAACATCGTCATTATTCGTTTTAATATATTTATTTGGATTTAAAAATGTCTACTCCAAGATTTAGTATTTTAATACCATCATTCAACAGAAAAGAATATTTATTTCACACGCTTCAGACTTGTTTAAATCAGTCATTTTTAAATTGTGAATTTGTTGTAATCGATGATTGTAGTCAAGATGATACACATTCTATGATGGTAGAATTATCAAACCAGGACTCAAGATTAAAATATATTCGTAATGAAAATAATCTTGGTATGTTATTAAACTTTGAAGAAGGCTTAAAGATTTGTATCGGTGAGTATATTATTGTTCTAGGTTCAGACGATGGATTGATGCCCGACTCTCTACAAAGTTTAGACGTGTTAATTACTAAAACTAATGCTGAACTTATAACATGGCCAACTCCTGCTTTTTTCTATGAGGGTACTAAAATGTCGACTAGTCAGCTCGTCTATCCAAAGGCTCTTAAAAAACATGCAGAACCGGTATGGTTAAAGTCATCTGATTTCTTCGAGAGAAATGCTGATGAACTTGCATATGTTGGTGATAAAATGTGTCCCATGTTATATGTAAAATCAGTTGCGAAAAAAGAATTAATAACATCAGTGATTCAAAAAAGTGGCGGTAAGTTTTACTCATGCAGTACTCCAGATGGTTACTCTGCTTTTGCGCTTTTATGTGAGGTTGATCAATATTTATACTGTTCTACCGCTTATAGTTTGCATGGTGTTTCACCGTCTTCTGCAGGTGTAAATTATGTGAAAGCTATAGATCCAAAAAATGATTTATCTGAAAAGTTCTTTAATGATTCCAAAAATAGGAAGTTACATCATTTTTTGGCAAATAGTGAATATTCCCCTTTAATTTCAGTAATGACTGCTGATTTTATTTTGACTTCTCAAGATATTGTAGGCACTAACAAATCAAAAGTATCTATAGATATTGAAAATTTGCTGAAAAAAGCATGCAAAGAATTATGCGATGGGTTAATGGATGAGAAAAAGATACCAAGAGAAATTAAAATTTTAGCGAAAATTGCGGAAAAACATAACCTATCTGCCTTTCTAGATAATCTATTGGAAAATTCATATAGAAATAAGCGCAAGACTTTAGAAGGGGATGCTATTAGTCCTTCTGTTTTCTATTTAAATATGACAAGTAAATCAATACTTAACGTTTATGATGCATCAATCTATGTAAAAGAGGTTCTTGAAGGCAGTAAATCATTAAGGTTTAGTAGTTTGTATTTCATTTTTAACTCACTCAGATATTTGCTTTTAGGAAAACTAAAAACAGATAAAAATTTACTTTACTTTGCCGATTGAGTTTCAATTGAATATTCAAGTTGTTAAGTTTTTAAGTCGATTACTAGCATTAAGCTTGGCTAGTGTTTTTCTTTATCTGATTGCAGTTTTGTTTGATCTGCCAGATAGGTTTTTTGGCTTATTAATTATTTTGTTTTCTGTATGTCTTTCTGCTTCATGTTACATGACAGTATCTAAACAACTTGGCATATCAGATCCTGTATTTATTTTTAGCTCATTCTTGACATTATATACAATTACTCCGGTTGCTCAAACAGTAGTTGGTTTTAATTTTTTTGCTTTAAATTCAATTTATAGTTACAGTGATTTTGATGTTTTTCTTCATGCTTCAAGATTTATTTTATTTAATTTTGTTGTTATTTTTACTTATTTTATATTCATAGATATATTCAACAATCATCAGAGCAGGTTTTCTTTTAATATTGTAATTTTTGAAAGGAAAAAGTTTTATAATGATAAATATGCACTTTTTGTGGCTGTATTTATTTTTTTATTATCCTTTTTTACTCTTACAATTCTTGCTGCACCAGTTGAAACTTATTATGATAACTATACTAAATACGATCATCTTCCTTCTTCTATCAGGACTTTAGTCTCTGTTTTGAAAAGGTTGTATTGGGGAATACTCCCAATACTCGTAGTTTTAGTTTTATTTAACTTCAAAGAAAAAAAAATTATTGCTTCATTTTTTATTGTTTTAATATGTGCTGTTGATTTAATTGTTTCTAAAGGCTCTAGAATAAACACATTGATTGTGGTTGTTCAGGCCTTAGTAGTATATAATCTTCTTGTTAGTAGAATTAATCTTGCTAGACTTTTTTATCTTGTATTACCTTTTATTTTTTTCATGGCTTTAATCGAATTAGTTAGATTAAGTTCAGGTAATTTAGATCTTCAAGAATTATCATTGGTTCCAGGTGAATTTAATGCACTGTTTTTTCCTAGCATAGAGCTATTTAAAATGCGAGAAATAGGGGTTTTACCTTATTACAGCGAATTAATGTTATATAAAGATATATATTATTTAATACCATTTTTTAATAACCCTGATGCTGATCCTATGAATTGGTATTGGGTAAATTTTCATCCACATGCTGAGGTTGCTCCTTTCACAATGGGACCAATTGCTGATTCCGCTTTTTTTGGGTCTTGGTTTGCTATTTTTTTTCGTGGTATCTTGCTTGCCATAAATATATTTATTTTGAGGTGTATTCTTCTTTACGTAAGCAAAAGCTGGCTTAGTTTTCTTATTTTTTCATATTGCGTTTCTATTTCGATACTTGCGCTTAAATACAGTGTTTTTACCTATCAGGAACAAATGATTAAAAATTTATTACCTACTTTACTAATTTTTCTAATTTGTTGTCTGATTCTAAAATTCTTTATTAAGGTAATGCTAAATAATAATTCTTGGAGTAAAAATGTTTCAAAATAAAACCTTGCTAATAACTGGTGGAACTGGTTCTTTTGGTAATGCTGTTTTACGACGCTTTTTAAATACTGACATTGGCGAGATTCGTATTTTTAGTCGTGATGAAAAAAAACAAGATGATATGCGTAAAAAGTACAACCACCCAAAGCTAAAATTTTACATTGGTGATGTGCGTGACTATAACAGCGTCCTAAATGCTACAAGAAATGTTGATTTCATTTACCATGCAGCTGCCTTAAAACAAGTACCTAGTTGTGAATTCTACCCAATGGAAGCAGTTAAAACGAATGTTCAAGGTACTGAGAACGTTTTAGAAGCCGCTATTGTTAATGGTGTTTCTCGTGTTGTGTGTTTAAGCACAGATAAAGCGGTTTATCCCATTAATGCGATGGGTATTTCAAAGGCTATGATGGAGAAAGTTATTGTAGCGAAATCACGTAACGTTCCTGCTAACACAATGATCTGCACAACACGCTATGGCAATGTAATGGCTTCTCGCGGTTCAGTTATTCCGTTATTTGTTGAACAAGTATTGAATGATAAGCCTATCACTATTACTGATCCTTCTATGACACGGTTTATGATGACCTTAGATGATGCAGTCGATTTGGTATTGCACGCCTTTGAACATGGTTCCAACGGTGATATTTTTGTGCAAAAAGCCCCAGCCGCAACAATTGAAGTGCTAGCAAAAGCCGTTTTTGCGTTAATGAAAAAACCAGAACATGCCATTAATATTATTGGTACACGGCACGGCGAAAAGTTATATGAAGCACTTTGCAGTCGCGAAGAGATGTTAGTTGCAGAAGATCAAGGTGGTTATTACAGGATTCCCGCTGATAATCGTGATTTGAATTATGGTAAGTATTTTGAGCAAGGCCGTGCTGAGCTTAAGAATTTTGAAGATTACAACTCGCATAACACGGAACAGCTCTCTATTGATCAAATGCAGCAATTATTATTAAAACTTGAATATATGCGCAAAGTTGCAGCGGGTGAGAGGGCGCATCCAGATGAATAAACGCATTATTGTAATTGGTGCAAATGGTATGCTAGGTGGCAGTATTTTTCGTTACTTTAGCCAACTAGAAAATTTTGAAGTGTTGGGTTCAGTTCGTAACAATGCTGCTGCTGATTTACTAGCAAAGCAAGGTTTTAGAAATGTGATTTCTGGCGTTGATGTTAGAGATCATAAACGTTTACACGATGTGATAAATGAGTTTAAGCCAAATATTGTATTTAACTGTGTTGGTTTAATTAAGCAACTTAACGATTCGAAAAACCCAATTTCTGCCATAGAGATAAATGCGCTACTTCCACATCGCTTGGCAAGTCTAGCTAAGCAAGTTTCTGGAAAATTAATTCACTTCTCCACGGATTGTGTTTTTTCAGGTAAGAAGGGGGGGTATTTGGAAACTGATACGCCTGACGCATCTGATATTTATGGTCGCTCTAAATTGTTAGGTGAGGTTGATTATGATGGGCACCTTACTTTACGTACTTCGATTATTGGTCATGAAATACATTCTAATCTTAGTTTGATTGATTGGTTTTTATCACAATCAGGTACGGTAAACGGTTTCTCTAAGGCGGTGTTTTCCGGCTTGCCAACGTGTTTTGTTGCAGAGTTTTGTCATAAGTTTATTTTTGAGAAAACCGATTTAGCAGGTTTATATCATTTGAGTGTTGATCCTATTGATAAGTTTACTTTACTGAGTTTGGTTAAGGAAATTTATAACCATAATATTAATATTACAGAAAAATCAGATTTTGTTATTGATAGAAGTTTAAATTCAGATCGTATTTCAAACGTTACTGGTTTTAATTCACCTTCTTGGCCTGATTTAATAAAACGGATGCATAATGAATATCAGCAATACTTTGCCTAATCAAAAAAAACTAAAGGTACTAACAATCGTTGGCACACGCCCAGAAATAATTCGCTTGTCGCGTACCATTGCAAAATTAGATCTCTATTGCGATCATGTCTTAGTTCATACAGGTCAGAACTACGATTACGAGTTAAATCAGATATTTTTTGATGATTTAGGTATTCGTGCCCCTGATATATTCTTAGAGTGCGCAGGTGCGTCCGCTGCTGAGACAATGGCGCAGGTTATAGCAAAATCTGATAAGGTATTTGCAGAGCAGCAACCTGACGCTGTGCTAATTTTAGGTGATACAAATAGCGCAATGGCAGCAATTTCTGCTAAACGCAGAAAAATCCCTATTTTTCACATGGAAGCTGGCAATCGCTGTTTTGATTTGCGTGTCCCAGAAGAAATCAATCGAAAAATTGTTGATCACATATCAGATGTTAATCTTCCTTATAGTGATATTGCTCGTGAGTATTTATTAAGAGAAGGTATTAGGCCAGATTTTATCGTTAAAACAGGCAGCCCAATGGATGAGGTTTTAGCGTATTATGCAGATAAAATCAAAGCTTCATCTATTTTAACAACGTTGAACGTTGGCCATGGTGAATTCTTTTTGGTAAGTGTTCATCGTGAGGAAAACGTCGATTCAGTTCGCAATATTACTGCTTATGTGGAAGTGTTAAATACGCTAGCAGAGAAATTTTCTTTACCGATTATTGTGTCAACACATCCGCGTACAAGAAAAAAAATTGATTCACTAAATTTAATTTTCCATCCTTTAGTTCAGTTACTTAAGCCATTAGGATTTTCTGATTATGTGAAGCTTCAAACCTCTGCAAAAGTGGTATTAAGTGATAGTGGAACAATTACAGAAGAATCATCAATATTAAATTTCCCAGCGCTAAATATACGAGAAGCACAAGAGCGGCCTGAGGGTTTTGAAGAGGGTTCTGTTATGTTTACTGGTATGAATAAGGACAGAATTATGCAAGCTATTGATGTATTAGCCATGCAAAAACGCGGTGATGAAAGAAGTATTCATGTTGTTAAAGATTATGTTGCGCCAAATGTCTCTGAAAAAGTTGTAAGGACAATTCATAGTTACGTTGATTATGTAAATAATAACGTCTGGCGAAAATATTAAAGGTAATTTTAATGCTTTATATTGATGGAATTGTATTCTCGTTGCAGAATTCCGGTGGTATTACAGTATATTTTTGCGAAATTATCAAGCGTATGAATTTTTCATGTTTGGTAAAGCTTTTTAATAACAACAATAATATGTTGTTAATTGAGAAGTCATCTTTCCCTGGGAATGTGAAATTTCTTTCAAGTCGGTTAAATTCACTTTTACTAAAAATTATAAGATATCTTGATGTTGTCGTACCTAATGATACTGAGATATTTCATTCTTCCTATTACAGACTACCTGTGTTCTGGCAGAGAAAAAATGTTAAAATAATCACAACTGTTCATGACTTTACTTATGAGCGTATGCGTACTGATATTTTTTCTTATGTCCATCGTTATCAAAAGAGAAGAGCTATTCTATTGAGTGATAGTATTGTATGTATTTCTGAGAGCACAAAAAAAGATTTACTATATTTTATACCTGAAGCTTCTAAAATGGATATTCGAGTAATATATAACGGGGTTTCTAATGATTTTTACCAACTAGATGAAAACAGTGATAGTGCTTCAAGTGACTACATACTCTTCGTTGGTGCTAGGCCTGGTTATAAAAATTTTAGTGATTTAGTTGAAGCTATTCAGAATTTACCTAACATGAGACTTGTTGTCGTTGGAGGGGGAGTTTTTAATGAAAAAGAGATTAAATTCTTAGATTCAAGAATCTTTGGAAGATACAAACATCTTAAGTATGTAGAAAATAGTGAGCTTAATCAACTTTACAATAATGCATTTTGTTTAGTTTATCCTTCATTGTATGAGGGTTTTGGCATTCCTGTTATTGAAGCTATGAAAGCTGGGTGTCCTGTAATCGCATCTAGTTCTTCATGTATACCAGAAGTTGCTTCTAATGCCGCAATATTAATTGACGATATAAATCCTTTAACAATTACAGATGCAATAAATAGTTTGAAAGACATTGAATTAAGAAAAAATTTGATTTCGCTTGGACTTACTAATGCTAAGCGATTCAATTGGGATTACACATATAAACAATTATCACAGCTATATTTGGAAAAAAAATGAAAAAAGCACTTATTACCGGAGTTACTGGTCAAGATGGTTCGTATCTAGCCGAGTTTTTACTTGAGAAGGGATATCAGGTGCATGGTATTAAGCGCCGAGCGTCTTCTTTTAACACACAGCGAGTTGATCACATTTACGAAGACCCTCATGTAGATAATCAACATTTCATTTTGCATTATGGTGATTTAACAGATACCTCTAATTTGGTTCGTATTATACAGCAAGTTCAACCTGATGAGATTTATAACTTGGGTGCTCAGAGTCATGTTGCTGTTAGTTTTGAAGCTCCTGAATATACAGCAGATGTTGATGCAATGGGTACTTTACGCATTCTTGAGGCTATTCGTATTTTGGGTTTAGAGAAGAAGACTCGTTTTTATCAAGCATCAACGTCAGAGTTATACGGCTTAGTGCAAGAAATACCTCAAAAAGAGACAACACCATTTTATCCTCGCTCACCCTATGCGGTAGCAAAGATGTATGCTTTCTGGATTACTGTTAATTACCGCGAAGCTTACGGTATGTATGCCTGTAATGGGATTCTATTTAATCATGAAAGTCCCCGTCGTGGTGAAACTTTTGTTACTCGTAAAATCACTCGTGGTTTATCTAATATCGCCCAGGGGTTAGAGAGTTGTTTATTTATGGGCAATATGGATGCTCTTCGTGACTGGGGCCATGCAAAAGACTATGTTCGTATGCAATGGATGATGTTACAACAAGAAAAGCCAGATGATTTTGTTATTGCGACTGGGGTACAGTATTCTGTTCGCGAGTTCATTACATGGTCAGCTAAAGAATTAGGGATTTTATTACGTTTTGAGGGACATGGCATTAATGAGATTGGTATTGTTGATGCTATTGAAGGTGATAATGCCCCAGCGTTACAAGTTGGTGATGTAATAGTAAAAGTTGATCCTCGCTATTTCCGTCCTGCTGAAGTAGAAACTTTATTAGGTGATCCCTCTAAAGCAAAAGAGAAATTGGGTTGGGTGCCTGAGATCACCACACAAGAAATGTGTGCTGAAATGGTTGCAGAAGATCTGAAATCTGCTAAAAGACATGCTTTATTGAAGCTTCATGGCTATGAGTTACCTGTTTCTGTAGAGTGATGAGTTCATGTTATTAAACCACCATACTTAGCATATTTCGTGCTTTTATTGTGGTTTTCTGTTTTGAGGTTGTTATGAAAAAAATCTTTGTAGCAGGTCACAATGGCATGGTTGGTTCAGCTATTTTGCGTCAGCTCAAGAAACGCGATGATGTAACTATTATTACAAAAGATCGCAATGAACTAAATTTGTCTTGCCAACAAGATGTTTTAGCATTTTTTGCAGAGCAGCAAGTGGATGAAGTCTATCTTGCTGCTGCAAAGGTGGGTGGCATTATTGCTAATAGTACTTATCCTGCAGATTTTATTTATGAAAATTTAATGATACAAGCAAATATCATTAACGCTGCACATGTTTATGATGTACAACAATTGTTATTCCTAGGTTCAAGTTGTATTTATCCCAAATTGGCGTTACAGCCAATGAAGGAATCTGCACTTTTAACTGGCACACTTGAACCAACAAATGAACCTTATGCAATTGCTAAAATTGCCGGTATAAAGTTGTGTGAAAGCTATAATCGGCAGTATGGCCGTGATTATCGCAGCGTCATGCCAACAAACCTTTATGGTCAGAATGATAACTTTCACCCTGATAACAGTCATGTTATACCAGCGCTTATACGTCGCTTTCACGAAGCTAAAATGCTGAACTCTTCAGATGTTTTTGCTTGGGGTAGTGGCTCACCTATGCGGGAGTTTTTACATGTCGATGATATGGCTGCAGCCTGTATTTTTGTTATGGAGTTGGATAAACCAACTTATTTAGCGAATACAGAACCAATGCTCAGCCATATAAATGTTGGCACTGGTGTTGATTGTACAATTAAGCACCTTACTGAAACAGTTGCAAAAGTTGTTGGTTACAACGGAAATATTAATTGGGATACAACCAAGCCTGATGGTGCACCACGCAAACTTATGGATGTTAGTCGATTAAAAGCATTAGGTTGGCAATATAGTATTAAGCTTGAGGACGGGCTTAAACAAACATACGATTGGTTTATTGCGAACCAAGATACTTTTAGAGCTTAGCTATGTATCTTGATAATGCAACATTTACAACTGTTATAGCCAACACACCACTAGTTTCTATCGACCTGATAGTTAAAAATCAACATGATAAAATTCTATTGGGGAAGCGTATAAATCGACCAGCTAAGGATTTTTGGTTTGTTCCAGGTGGAAGGATATTAAAAAATGAAACACTTTCACAAGCTTTTACACGACTTTCTCACGTTGAGCTAGGTGTCAATTTTGCTATTGTCAATGCTCAACTTCATGGTGTGTATGAGCACTTTTATAATGAAAGTGTATTTGGCTTAATACCTACAACCCATTATGTGGCTATTGCTTATTGCCTAACTGTACAAGATTTAAATTCATTACCTGATAAACAGCATAGTGGGTTTGGTTGGTTTTCTATTGATGAGATTTTAACAAATGCTTTTGTACATGAGCATACAAAAGCCTATTTTTTATCTAAGGATTGATTATGATACTTCCAGTTATCATGGCGGGTGGCTCTGGTAGCCGACTATGGCCATTATCACGTGTACTGATGCCAAAACAATTTTTAAAGCTCGACGGCCAACAAACTATGTTGCAAGCCACTGTGAACCGTTTAAACGATGTTGATGCTTTGTCGCCTGTAGTAATATGTAATGAGGAACACCGTTTTATTGCAGCTGAACAACTTCGCCAAATCGGTCAATTAGATCACAACATTATTTTAGAGCCTGCTGGGCGTAATACTGCACCTGCGATAGCTTTAGCTGCTTTTGCTGCAGTCAAAAAGGGCATTGATCCTTTGTTGTTAGTGCTTGCAGCTGATCATGTAATTGCTAATACGGCTGTGTTTACAAAGGCTGTTAACGATGCAGCTCACTTCGCAACTTCTGGTAAGTTGATCACTTTTGGTATTGTACCTAACGCAGCTGAAACCGGTTATGGTTATATAAAGCGCGGTGAATCTGTATCAGCAGTTTTTAAAGTAGATAGCTTTGTTGAGAAGCCCTCGTTAGCTGTAGCAGAGCAATATGTTGCAAGTGGTGAATATTACTGGAACAGTGGTATGTTCATGTTTAAGGCTAGCGTTTACCTTAATGAATTAAAGCAACACCGCCCTGATATTTACAATGCTTGTGAAAGCGCGATGAAAGAGGTAAATCCTGATTTAGATTTTATCAGAGTTAATAAAGAAGCTTTTTTAGCTTGCCCCGATGATTCTATTGATTATGCTGTTATGGAGAAAACCTCATCTGCTTTAGTTGTACCGCTAGATGCCGGTTGGAATGATGTCGGTTCTTGGTCGTCACTTTGGGAGATTAGTGAAAAAGATGTGAATGGTAACGTACATTATGGTGATGTATTTAATACCAATAGTCATAATAATTATATTTATGCTGAGACAAGTTTAGTTGCAACTGTTGGCCTTCAAAATGTAGTAGTTGTACAGACTAAAGATGCGGTATTAGTTGCTTCAAGAGATAAAGTTCAAGATGTAAAAGCAATTGTTCAGCAACTTAAAGCTGCAGAAAGAACAGAATTTAAAATCCATCGTGAAGTTTATCGGCCTTGGGGAAAATATGACTCGATTGATAGTGGACAGCGTTATCAAGTAAAACGAATTACCGTTAAACCAAATGAGAAATTATCTATACAAATGCACCACCATAGAGCTGAGCATTGGATAGTTGTTTCTGGTACTGCAAACGTTACTGTTGATGGCAAAGATACTCTGCTTAGTGAAAACGAATCAATATATATTCCACTTGGTGCAATTCACGCCTTGGAAAACCCAGGAAAGATCCCTTTAGAATTGATAGAAGTGCAATCAGGTTCTTATTTAGGTGAAGACGATATAGTCAGGTTTTCAGATCGTTATGGTAGAGCATAATTTATGTTACTAGTTTTAAAAAAGATAATTGCTCATAGCGGCATATCATTTGGTACAAGTGGCGCGAGAGGACTTGTTGTAGATTTTACAGATGATGTATGTGCTGCTTTTACTCAAAGTTTTATAGTTTCGATGCGCGCTGATTTCAACTTTAAGCGTGTTGCACTTGGTATAGATAATAGACCCAGTAGCAAGCGCATGGCCGCTGCTTGCGCTGGTGCATTATTTGCCATGGGTTATGAAGTTGATTACTATGGTGTTTTACCTACACCCGCACTTGCATATCAAGCTATGCTCGATAGCGTGCCAGCAATAATGGTTACAGGTAGCCATATTCCATTTGATCGAAATGGTTTAAAGTTTTATCGCCCAGATGGTGAGATCAGTAAGGATGATGAAAATAAAATTATAAGTCTCAATGACTATTTGATAAGTTTTTCACCGAATTTACCTCCAACTAGTTTACAAGCATGTCAAAACTATATTAAACGTTACTTAAATTTTTTTCCTGAAGGTTTCCTATCTGGTAAAAATATTGGTATTTATGAGCATTCAAGTGCTGGTAGAGACTTATATAAAATTGTTTTTGAGAAACTTGGTGCTGTTGTTACCTCGCTTGAGCGAACTGATAATTTTGTTCCAATTGATACTGAAGCTGTATCTGAAGCCGATCAGGCTAAAGGTCTTTCTTGGTCAAAAAAGTATAGTTTTGATGCGATATTTTCAACTGATGGTGATGGTGATAGGCCTTTGATTGCTGATGAAATGGGCCGTTGGTTACGTGGTGATATTGTTGGTTTACTTTGTGCTAAAGCTCTTGGCATAAAAGAGTTAGCTATTCCTGTAAGTTGTAATACAGCAGTTGAACAATCTGGTTTTTTTTCTAAAGTTATTCGTACTAAAATTGGATCACCATACGTTATTGCTGCTTTTAGTTCACTAAATAATGCTGTTGCAGGTTTTGAAGCTAACGGTGGGTTTTTGCTTGCGACAGATATCCATTCATCAAGTGCTTCTTTAACAGCATTACCCACTCGCGATGCTCTATTACCTGCTTTAGCATTACTAAGTCTTACCGGCAAAAATCCATTATCAGAGTTAGTTGCTTCTTTGCCGCAACGTTTCACTTGTAGTGACCGACTTCAGAATGTTTCAAACACACTAAGTAGTGTTTTTATAGAGACTGCTTTGTCAGAACCTCAACAGCTTATGATAGACTTGGGTTTATCTGAAAAGATGATAGTTAATTTAGATCAAACGGATGGTTTAAGATTCACATTTGTTGATGGTGATATATTACATTTCAGACCTTCTGGTAATGCCCCAGAACTTAGAGTTTATGTTGAGTCAATAAGTATCGAAGGATCTTTAGTGCTGTTAAACACGGCTTTAAAAGGATGTACTAAATTGCTCAAGGACGTTACAGTAAAATGAAAATTTTAATAGCTTCATGTGTTTTTCCTCCAGAGCCACTTGTAAGTGCTAAAACTAGTTATGATTTAGCCGAGTTTTTTAGTAAACGCGGTGATGATGTAACAGTCGTTTGCTCGAAACCAAATAGAAATATTAATATCAAACAAGTTGATTATTCTAGTTTAAATTTTAAAGTAAGGAATTTATTTACATACGTGTCCAATAGTGCGAGTTTATTTTCTAGATTTGCTGAGAATTTTACTTTTGGTTTTTCTTTATTTTTTTACATTCTGTTTTCAAAAAAGCCTGATGTAGTTTATGGTAACGTTTGGCCACTGTTTTCTTTATCTTTTTTGGCCTTGGCATGTAAAATTAAAGGCATAAAGTTAATTGTCAGTGTTCAGGATTTATATCCAGAGTCTCTTGAACAGCAAGGTAAACTGGATAAAAATCATTTCATATATAATTTTTTACTGAGAATAGATAAATTTGCTGTTAGTCTTTCAAGTCATGTTATTGTCATATCTCAAAGTTTTAAAGCAGCTTATTTTGAAAAGCGTAATGTTGATGAAAACAAGATTTCTGTAGTCAAAAACTGGCAAAAAGCCTCTGACTATATTTGCATTGATAAAAAAATTGCAAAAGAAAAACTCAGTTTGATAATTAAAGAAGATGTTTCTAATGATTTTACCTTTGTGTATGGTGGAAATGTTGGCTTAGCTTCAGGTGTTGTAGATCTTGTGAAGGTTTGGATTGACGCAAAAATACAATCCAAGTTAATAATAGCTGGTGGCGGAAGTTTGGTTCCACAAATTCTGAACTTAATATCTGTTAATAATTGTAAAAATGTAGTTTTACTTTCTCCATGGTTGCCAGAACATACTTCTTTGGTTTACTCATCAGCTGATGTTCTTGTCTTACCTATAGCAACTGGCCAAGAAAACTCATCTGTACCTTCAAAACTGATGGGATATATGCTTTCAAAAAAGCCAATATTAATGAAGTCTTCTACTTCAAGTCCTGCATCGGCAGATCTCGAATCTGCTGGTGGAGGATATGTTATTAAAGATTTTAGTGAAAATGTAGTTAAAACAGGTGTGAAATTTTTTACTGAGAAAACTCATGAGGATTTAGAAAAACTAGGTGAATTAAATTATGGCTTTGCTTTGAAGAATTATGATTCTGTAAGAGCTCTGAACAAAGTTGAAATGATTGTAGATGATGTACTGAGATATTAATTATGATTATTCGTAATGCAACTGAAAAGGACATACCTGATGTAATAAGAATTCATCTTAAAGCTTTCGATGGATTTTTTTTAAGTCTATTAGGACCATCATTTTTGAGATTACTATATGTGTCCTTTATGAATATGGATTCTGGTGTCATGAGAGTTATTGAGAATGACAATCTTGACGTTATTGGATTTGCTGCTGGAACAACAACCCCGCAAATTTTTTTTTCACAGTTGCGTAAAGAAAAATGGTTACAATTTGCTTTATCTGCATTGCCCGGAATGCTGAGAAACCCTGTAATTGTTACAAAAAAACTTTACCATGCACTTACTTACAAAGGTGATAAACCTGCCAATTTAGATAATGCTGCATTACTAAGCAGCATAGCTGTTTTGCCAGAGTTTTCTGGGAAATCTATTGGCAAAAAACTACTTAATGATTATGAACTAAAGATAAAAGAAAAAGGTTCTAACTTACTTTATCTTACAACTGATAAATTTGGTAATGATAATGTGGTATCATTTTATAAACGTTGTGGTTACCAAATTGATAGTGAATTCAAACAGCCTAATCAAAGGCTAATGTTGCGCTTAACAAAATATTTATAAGTTTACGAGGCATTATGTCTAATATTAAATTTTTACCTTTTGCTTTACCTGATATTGGTGATGAAGAAATCAACGAAGTGGCACATGCTTTGCGTTCCGGTTGGGTTACTACCGGGCCAAAAACCAAACAGTTTGAAACTGATTTCACAGCTTTTTTAGGGGACAGTACGCTGGAGTCTATAGCAGTTAATTCTGCCACATCTGGGTTACACCTTGCTTTGGAAGCAGTTGGTGTTGGTATTGGTGACGAAGTGATTGTCCCTACTTACACATTTACCGCAACAGCTGAAATTGTTAGATATCTCGGTGCTACGCCAGTTATGGTAGATGTCGACCCTCTAACATTTAATATGACAGCTGAATCTTTCTTATCAGCTATTACCGACAAGACTAAAGCAGTTGTACCAGTTCATTTTGCTGGGCTTGCTTGCGATATGGACAGTATTATAGACGTAGCTAAAAAACACAACATTAAGATTATTGAAGATGCTGCTCATGCACTACCTACACGTTATAAAGGTAGATTAATTGGTACACTTGATACTGATATTACTGTTTTTAGTTTTTATGCAAACAAAACTATGACTACAGGTGAAGGAGGTATGGTTGTTACTAGAAATCAAGAGTTAGCAAAACGTTGTAAAGTTATGCGTTTACATGGAATTAGTAGAGATGCTTTTGATCGTTACACCTCTACAAAACCTGCATGGTTTTACGAAGTAATTGCTCCAGGTTTTAAATATAATATGCCAGATATTGCTGCTGCTATAGGTATACATCAATTGAGACGTTTACCGTCATTTCAAGAAAAGCGTGAACAAATGGCAAGCATATATTTTGATGCATTTAAAGATTTACCACTTGATATGCCTGCGTCTGCGAAAGAAAATGATTCACACGCTTGGCATCTTTTTCCGGTTAAAATAAAATCAGAAGCAGGAATTGAGCGAGCTCGTTTTATTGAAAAAATGGCTGAATTAGGTATCGGTTGTTCAGTTCACTTTATACCATTACACTTGCATCCTTATTGGAGAGAAACATATTCTCTAACTCCAGAGATGTTTCCTGTTGCACAACAAATTTTTGAGCAAGAAGTTTCATTGCCCCTTTACACTAAGATGACCTATGATGATCAGAAGCGTGTTATAGAAGCTGTTAAACAGGTTCTGTTGGATGTATAAACGTCTTTTTGATATTTTTTGTGCGACTTTAGGATTAGTCGCACTTTTCCCTTTACTAATCTTTATATCCATCTGGATTAAAATAGATTCTAAAGGGCCCATTTTTTTTCGGCAAGTTAGAGTCGGTCGTTTTGGTGTGCCTTTTCGAATTCACAAGTTCAGAACAATGCGTATCAATTCAGAGCAAAGTGGAAGACTCACTGTTGGTAGAGATAATAGAATTACAAAGTCTGGTCACTTATTACGTAAAACAAAACTTGATGAATTACCTCAGCTTATTGATGTATTAATAGGGAAAATGAGTCTTGTTGGACCGAGACCTGAAGTCCAAGAGTTTATCGATTGCTATCCTGATTTAATCAAGGACAAAGTACTATCTGTAAGACCTGGTATAACTGACAGAGCATCAATTGAGATGGTTGATGAAAATGAGATTTTGTCGAAATTCGACGATCCTCATAGAGCATACATAGAACAAATACTTCCTATAAAGCAGCGTTATTATCTTGATTATGTGGATCATCATAATTTATTAACTGATATAAAAATTATTTTTGATACAATATTTAAGATTGTAAAAAGGGGGTAGTGTGATATTTTAACCTCAGTATTCCGTATAAGCAGTTTATTTGTTAAATAAAGTCAAAAGTAAATTTGCAAATTTTTTATGGCTATAGGAGACAAGGATGTCGACATTCCAAACTCCCCCCATTTTTATCCACCATGGTGCAGTGGATGGCGTTACGGGTTCTTGTCATGAATACCAATTATCACCTGATTACAGCGTGCTTATTGATTGCGGCTTATTTCAGGGTGATGAGCAAGGTAGTGGTTCTAAAGCCAATCTAGCCATTAATTTCCCTATCGCACACATTCAAGCGCTTATTGTCACCCATGTTCATATTGATCATGTTGGTCGTATCCCTTATTTGCTAGCTGCCGGTTTTTCGGGGCCTATTTATTGCTCTATCGCCTCCGCCCATTTATTACCCCTAGTGCTTGAAGATGCTTTAAAAGTGGGTGTTACGCGCGATGAGCAGTTAATTGCTGGCTTTTTACGAGCGGTTGGCAAGCAAATTGTGCCTTGTGAATTTAAACAGTGGATCCCGCTTCCTGACATCAGCGGTAAAGCAGCAGGGCAGTTTCGATTACAAAAAGCGGGTCATATTTTAGGCTCGGCCTATGTAGAAATAAAACATAAAGTTGCTAATAAGCCTTTTATCACGGTATTTTCAGGGGATTTAGGCGCACCTTATTCACCGTTGTTACCTGCCCCAAAGCCGCCTTATGCTGCTAATGTTGTCGTGTTAGAAAGCACCTATGGCAATAAATTACATGCTAATCGACGCGAGCGACTGCAGCGCTTACAGCAGGTGTTACTTAAAGCGTTACAGGATAATGGTACTGTGGTTTTTCCCGCGTTTAGTATTGGCCGTACCCAAGAATTATTATACGAGCTAGAAAGTTTACTGCATAAACTAAAAGGGCAGGCTATACACAGTAAGCTGCGTTGGGACGAACTAATTGTCATTGTTGACTCCCCTTTAGCCGCAAAATTTAATGTGGCTTATCAGCAATTAGTCACGTGCTGGGATGACGAGGCACGACATCGTGTGGCTAAAGGACGGCATCCGCTGAGTTTTGAGCAATTGCACACGATAGACAGCCATGCTGAACATCTTGCCGCAGTAAAGTTACTGGCCAGTACCGGTAAACCCGCTATTGTTATTGCTGCCAGCGGTATGTGTGAAGGTGGCCGTGTTGTTAATTATTTAAAAGCCTTATTGGGTGGTCCCATTCATCAAATTGTGTTTGTAGGTTATCAAGCGCGCGGTACATTAGGGGCTGATATTCAGAGATTTGGCCCTAGTAAAGGCTATGTCAATATTGATGGCCAACGTATCGATATTCTAGCCGATGCACTGACATTAAGCGGCTATTCAGCGCATGCTGATAAAAAGGGGTTAATACAGTTTATAAAGGGGATGCATAGATTACCGCAGCAGGTTAGGATAGTGCATGGCGATAACGATGCAAAAGCAGAATTAAAGCATGCGTTAAATGCCTTAGACATTAACGCAATTATTGCTTGAACATATTAATGTAAACTGAGTTTTTGTAATATGCTGCATTACACATGCTGTAACTAGCAACTTTCTTACAATGGATAAAATATGAAAGTCACAGTTTTTGGAATTGGTTATGTTGGTTTAGTGCAAGCTGCGGTGTTAGCCGAAGTCGGCCATCAAGTATTATGTGTAGATGTGAATGCAGAGCGGGTAGAAAACCTTAAAAAAGGCATTATTCCAATTTATGAGCCGGGTTTAACGCCCTTAGTTGAAAAGCATTTTGCTAGTGGCTATTTAAACTTTACGACTGATGCCGCTGCGGGTGTTGAACATGGCGATGTGCAGTTTATTGCAGTAGGTACGCCACCTGATGAAGATGGCTCTGCAGATCTGCAATATGTATTAGCTGTTGCTACGACTATTGCCACCCATATGCAAACAGCAAAAGTGATTATTGATAAATCGACTGTGCCAGTAGGTACTGCAGATCGCGTAAAAGCCAAAGTAGCAGAGGTGCTTAAACAACGCCAAGTTGCTATTTCGTTTGATGTAGTCTCTAACCCTGAGTTTTTAAAAGAAGGCGCGGCGGTGAGTGACTGTATGCGGCCCGACCGAATTATTGTTGGTACGTATGACGATCAGCCAAAAGAATTAATGCGTGAATTGTACGAGCCGTTTAATCGTAATCACGATAAATTAATTTTTATGGATGTACGTTCTGCTGAGCTTACAAAGTATGCTGCAAACTGCATGCTAGCGACTAAAATCTCTTTTATGAATGAAATGGCAAATTTAGCTGAATTGCTAGGTGCCGATATTGAAGCCGTTCGCAAAGGCATCGGTTCAGATCCGCGCATTGGTTATCATTTTATTTATCCTGGTTGCGGTTATGGTGGCTCGTGTTTTCCTAAAGACGTTCAGGCATTGATTCGTTCGTCTGAGCAAATGGGCTATACGCCAAAAATTTTACAGGCAGTTGAAGCCGTAAACGACAAACAAAAATTTAAGTTACCTACCTTGGTGAAGCAACATTTTGGCGAGAACTTAGCCGGTAAAACCATTGCGCTATGGGGCTTAAGTTTTAAACCCAATACCGATGATATGCGTGAAGCCAGTAGCCGTGTATTGATGGAAGCATTATGGGCTGCAGGTGCTAAGGTACAGGCGTATGATCCGGAAGCCATGGAAGAAACACAGCGAATTTATGGTGTACGAGACGATTTAACCTTAGTCGGTACCAAAGAAGCAGCATTAAAAGGTGCTTCAGCCTTAGTGATTTGTACCGAATGGCAGCAATTTAGAGCGCCTGACTTTGATGTGATTAAAGCGCAGTTAGTACAGCCTATTATTTTTGATGGTCGTAATTTATTTGAACCGCGTCGCTTAGAAGCACGTGGGTTTACCTATTACGCTATCGGGCGTGGTGAAACCGTAGCAAAAGCTGCGGCGAATCTTAATGCTAACCTTGTGATATAAGCTGATGACAAAGCAACACTTTTTGGTAACGGGCGCAGCCGGTTTTATTGGTTGTTTTGTCTGTTTGCGTTTGTTGGCCGAAGGCCACAGTGTCGTAGGAGTTGATAACCTTAACGATTACTACGACGTTACCCTTAAGCAAGACCGCTTAGCCTTACTCACTGACAAGCCTGCATTTCGGTTTTTAAAGCTGGATTTAGCTGATCGAACGGCGGTTGCCGAGTTATTTGCCAAAGAGCAGTTTAACAAGGTTATTCATTTAGGTGCGCAAGCAGGCGTACGTTATTCGTTAGAGAACCCTTTCGCTTATGCTGATAGCAATATCATTGGTACCCTCACTATTCTAGAGGGATGTCGGAATAACAAGGTCGAGCATTTAGTGTATGCGTCTTCAAGCTCTGTATATGGTATGAACGCGAAGATGCCGTTTAGCACCACAGATCGCGTCGATCATCCCGTATCACTGTATGCCGCCACTAAAAAAGCCAATGAGTTAATGGCGCATACTTACAGCCATTTGTATGGCATTCCCACTACAGGATTACGGTTTTTTACCGTATATGGCCCTTGGGGTCGCCCTGATATGGCACCGTTTTTATTTACCAAAGCCATTTTAGCCGGTGAGCCAATTAAGGTGTTTAATCATGGCCAAATGATGCGCGATTTTACCTATATAGACGACATAGTTGAAGGGATCATCCGTATTCAGGCAAAGCCACCTGCTGCGCAGCTTGTATGGGAGAGTAGTAATGCCTCGGAAAGTTTTGCGCCGTATAAAATTTTTAATATTGGCAATAACCAACCGGTAAAGTTAATGACGTTTATTGAAGCGATTGAACAGGCGACCGGAAAGACAGCGATAAAGCAGTTTTTGCCGATGCAAGACGGCGATGTGCCAGCAACCTATGCCGATATCGACGATTTACAGGCTGCGGTCGGTTTTACCCCTGCCATGCCAATTGCGCAGGGGATTGAGCAATTTGTAGAATGGTATAATAGTTATTATCAGTAACATGTGTTTAGTAACAGCATATATTTTCGGCTTTTTGAGCTTGGCGTACAAACGCAAAAGCTAATTTTATAGAGTACATACTATGTCAACTAAGAATGTGGTTCGTAAAGCAGTCATTCCGGTCGCGGGCCTGGGCACGCGTATGTTACCGGCAACTAAAGCTATCCCCAAAGAAATGCTACCGGTGGTGGATAAGCCACTTATCCAGTATGTGGTGCAAGAATGTATTGCAGCGGGGATAAAAGAAATTATTTTGGTTACACATTCTTCCAAAAACAGTATCGAAAACCACTTTGATATTAGTTTCGAGTTAGAGTCGATGCTTGAAAAGCGGGTTAAGCGGCAGTTACTGGATGAAGTACAAAAAATTTGTCCGAAAGATGTGACTATTATGCATGTTAGGCAGGGCCAAGCAAAAGGTTTAGGTCACGCAGTATTATGCGCTTTGCCGTTAGTGGGGAATGCACCTTTCGCCGTGTTATTACCCGATGTGCTAATTGATGGTTACGACAGCGATTTAGCGCGTGAAAACTTGGCTCATATGACGAAATTATTTAGCGACACAGGTATCAGCCAAGTGATGGTTGAACCCGTACCGATGCAAAATGTGTCAAGTTATGGTGTGGCGGATGTGCAAGGCCAAGGTTTAGCATCAGGTGAGTCTGTGCCAATGTCTGCCATTGTTGAAAAACCGCCTGTTGATGAAGCGCCTTCTAACTTATCAGTGGTAGGGCGTTATGTTTTTTCGACAGATATTTGGGAAGCGTTGGCATATACCCCGCTGGGCGCAGGGGATGAAATACAGTTAACTGATGCGATTGCCATTTTAATGAAAACCCAATCGGTTAATGCCTATCATATTAAAGGCCGTAGCCACGATTGTGGCAATAAACTGGGGTATATGCAGGCATTTGTTGAATATGGTTTGCGTGATAAGTCTCTTGGCCCTGATTTTAAGCAGTGGCTGTTCCAGTTACTTGACACACAAAAGTAATCTTTGCTTGTATTTGATGCTATAATTGAGCAGTTTTTTGGGTTTTAAGTTGTAGTTTATGCATTGATAACTGATATCGATGTAGTGGAGTTTTAAGATGCTTGCATGGTTGCTGGCGCTGCCTCGCTCGGTTAAGCGCATGATTTCAGTCTTTATCGACACGGTTTTTTTAGTGTCTTCTATTGTAATTGCCTTTTTGTTAACCCAAAACGGTGATAAGGCACAGTTGCAAGAGATTGGCTTAGCTTTTGCGATTACCTTGCCAATTACTATCGCCATTTTTACCCGTTTAGGCTTATACCGAGCGGTTATTCGCTATGTAGGCCAGCACGCTCTAGGCGCTGTATTATTTGGTATTGTAGGCAGTGGCTTAGTTCTGGCAGGTCTATTTGCTTTATTGGATGTGCAAGAGCGTACAAGTTTAATAATTGTTTATGCGTTAGTGGCGTTGGTAACGTCGGGTGGTGTTCGGTTAGCTGCGCGCATGTTATTACAGCCCAATAATAATGGGCATAAAACGCGGGTATTAATTTACGGAGCGGGTTCGTCGGGTCGGCAATTAGCGCAAGCGTTAATAAATGGTGAGCAATACCACCCTGTGATGTTTGTCGATGACGACAATACCTTACAGCGCTCTACTATTTTGGGCATTCCGGTAAGTAGCCCTGAAGGGATCACTAGCGTGATCAAACAAAAGAACATTGCAAGGGTATTATTAGCCATGCCTTCTGCAAGTCGCTCGCGCCGCCGAGAGGTTTTAGATAAGTTAGAAGATTTACCTATACCAGTGTTATCTATACCCGGTATGAGTGATTTAGTTAATGGCAGTATGCGCATTGACGAGTTACAAGATGTTAAAATTGAAGACCTGCTTGGTCGTGATCCAGTAGCCCCTAAAACAAAACTCTTACATGCTAACATTAAAGGTAAAGTGGTTATGGTAACTGGGGCGGGGGGATCAATTGGTTCGGAATTGTGCCGACAAATTGTTCGCTGTGAGCCTACTACGTTATTATTGTTTGAGTTGTCTGAATTTGGTTTGTACGCTATCGAGCAAGAGCTCAGAAATTTTATTGCCCAAGAGGGGCTTGATGTAAATATAGTGCCTGTTATGGGCACTGTGCAGCGACAAAGCCGGCTAGAAACTGTAATGCGTACCTTTGCGGTAAATACGGTATACCATGCCGCCGCTTATAAACACGTGCCCTTAGTCGAATATAATGTGGTCGAAGGCGTTTATAATAATGTGTTTGGCACCTGGTTTGCGGCAGAAGCAGCGATTAAAGCTGGCGTAGAAACCTTTGTGTTAATTTCGACTGATAAAGCCGTGCGCCCTACCAATGTTATGGGGGCGTCAAAGCGCTTGGCTGAGTTAGTACTTCAAGGTTTGGCGCAGCACCAAAGTAAAACCCGTTTTTGTATGGTGCGCTTTGGCAATGTATTGGGGTCGTCGGGCTCGGTTGTGCCACTCTTTCGCGAGCAAATTCGCAAAGGTGGCCCAATAACCATAACCCATACAGACATTATTCGATACTTTATGACTATACCAGAGGCTGCGCAACTCGTTATACAAGCGGGTGCGATGGGCAAAGGTGGCGACGTATTTGTGCTTGATATGGGGGAGCCGGTAAAAATTGTTGATTTGGCTACGCGTATGTTGCACTTAATGGGCTTAGAAGTGCGTGACGAAGCACATCCTTATGGTGATATAGAAATTAAATTCACTGGCCTAAGACCAGGTGAAAAATTATATGAAGAGTTGCTTGTAGGGAACAATGTAAGAGAAACAGCACATCCGCGTATTATGGCGGCTGATGAGGTGTTTTTAAGCTGGCAAGAAATGCAGCATTTGCTTTCTCGTTTAGATAAAGCCTGTGCCAATTTTGCGGTTGAAGACATTATAGCGTTGATGCGCGCAGCGCCAACGGAGTTTAATTATACCAACGCCACCAGTGATTTAGTGGTGGCGGCAGCCTGCTCGTTAGAATTAAAACAGCAAATTAAAACTGTGTCGGGTGTTATGTCGGCTGCAGGTATGGTTAAAACGTTATCTCAAAGCCTAACACAAGATAACATCAAGGAGAGTAAATATGATGAAAAGCCAGGATTGGTAAATGAGCATGCCAGTGATAAAGACAGGCAGATAGCATAACAGGGGTCATTAGTTACTAATAGGTTTCTGTTTTTATTAATGAGTAATAAATAATACATAACCTAGCCATATACTGTTTGAAACATTATCAAGCTTTAGCAGGTAAATAGGCTAGGGATAAGTTGTAGTGTTAATCAATAAGTAACTTTTGCCATAATTTTAGGCTGTGGCAGGTTAAAAGTGGTTTTACACGTTCAGTAACGGTTAACGTGATAAATTTACACTATCGTAATATGTTAATTGCTTCTGAACACAGATTGCGTTAAACTTACACCCAAATGGGTTTTTAAATGAGGGACGATAAATGAAGAAGCTTGCTATTGCTGCTTTAGCGCTAACCATGACTATGGGTGTTAATGCTCAAGAATCTACAACTATGTCAGCTGCTGGCACAGGTGCCGCTAACTTAACCGCATTCGGTATCGCCGGTGCAGCTGTTGTTGGTGTAACCGCTGCTGTTGCTGCAGCCATTATTTCTAATGCACAAGCTGAAGGTGTTTTACCAACAACACCACCAGTAACACCACCAGGTACGAGCACAACTACGGTAACTGCTCCGCAGTTCACCTTAGTATGTAATGCGGGTGATGCAGCGCCTGTAGCTGGTGTCTGTACCACAAGCAGCTCTACCGTTACTGTTACCGGTACTGGCACTGCCACCAGCACTGTTACTGTGCCAGTTACAATTACGTATCCTGCGATTGTTACGCGTGTGTAATTAAGCCTTATGACAAAACCGCCTTTATTGGCGGTTTTTTTTTGAAGATTCGAATGTAAAATGAGCACTTTAACCGCTATTTTGCAGGTTTTTTTACAGGGATTATCTGCTTTATGATCGCTTTTAAACCGTTATTATTAGTAGTTTTGTTGGGTTTTTTAACAGGTTGTGCGGGTACTTACCGAACTTATACAGAAATGTTTCAATTGGCGTTAGCGTCTAAAACCGATGCCGCTTTACCTTTTTCAGAATTAACGGCTGATAAACCCGATTATTTATATGCCAAGTTAGGTGATCAACCCAGATCAATCATGGGCTTACTGTTTATTGAGCAAGGGCAATTTAAATGGACCTCAGCGAATAATGTTCTTTTAGTTACCGAGCAGGGGCGTTTAGTTCGTACTGCGGGTTTAGCTGATGACTTATTGCATACAACGAATACCTTGGCTGATCCGTTAAAAACAGGCAATTTTACCAATACCAGTTGGGGCCGGATGCTTGATTGGCGTGGTGGCGAATATGGCTATATAGTACGTTCAACCTTTGCTGTTTCAGAGAACGAGTTATTAACCTTTTTTGGTCAGTCGGTACCCGTTAGAAAAGTGGTTGAAACCTTAACGTATGATACCTCCTCGCCCTATTGGCGCTTTGATCAAGATTGGCAAAATATATTTTGGTTTCATGCGGATACGGGTAAATTATTACAAAGCCAACAACAATTAGCCCCAGGAAAACCCGTGTTAGAGCTGATATTTATCAGTGAGGTCGCCCGACAATTACGTCAAGCGGGTATCGACATTGCTGGAGATGCAATATGAACCATTTATTCACAGTAAAAAGTGCTTTATTGTTCTGCCTTCTTGCAGGGACTTCTGTTTGGTCTGCAACAACCATTACCCTAAACCAGCAACAGCTAACATATGAAGACACTCCGCCTAGACTGGCCGAGATTATTGCTCCCATCGCCTTTGATGCACAGTGGTATTGGTCTGCCAGTAGGTTGTATCGTTTAAATCCAACTGCAGAGACGCTTTCTCAGCAGCAGCAAGCCTTAGTGTTACTAGCGCGTTTAAAAGATGCAGCAAACGCAGAAGAACAGTGGATATTTGAAGCCTTAGCAAAGGATATTGCTACTTGGCCATTGGCTGAGAGAATTGCCATTGATATCGACTATGACCGCGCCAGAGCAAATTCTGCAGCCAATCCTCGTTTTGAACCGGGGCAGTATCAACTCACCTTAGAACCTCGCCCAGATTATGTTTGGCTTGTTGGTGCGGTTAATATTAAAACCAAGATGGCGCACAAAGCCGCTACTGCAGTCAGTCAATATGGCTTAGACAGTTACTATACGGCGTTAGCTGATACACAGCGGATATATATTATTCAACCCAATGGCAAGGTAATTGAAACAGGCTTACAAAGCTGGAACGCCAGTCATGTCGAGGTGATGCCGGGCTCCGTTATTTTTGTCCCTTTTGCAACCGGTGTGTTCTCTTCTGAGCTAGCAGAGCTTAATGCGCTATTGCTTGCCCTTGTGGTAAATAGGATTTACTAATGCTAAAAAAAGTACCTTTATTTAAATTATCTGCGCTGGCTTTGCTGTGTATGCCTGCGGCGGCTACAGAGACTGTAAAGTGGCAACAACATCGCTCAGATGTTTCACAAGCTGTGCATGGCGGTATTGGGCTTTTGCAAACGCCCACCGCGCGCATGGCAGATGCGGGCAATTTATCATTTAATTATACCGATAACGAAGAATATCGTTTTTGGTCGGTTAGTATTCAATTATTTCCATGGTTAGAAGCTACTGCCCGTTACGCTGATGTAAGGACACAGTTGTATAGCGAGTTCCCTGGCTTTAGTAACGATCAAACCTACAAGGATAAAGGCTTAGACGTTAAATTTCGGTTATGGCAAGAAAGCCAATATTTGCCTGAAGTGGCTGCTGGTTTGCGTGACTTTGGTGGTACCGGTTTATTTGAAAGTGAGTTTGTTACCTTAAGTAAACGCGTAGGTGATTTCGACTTTCATTTGGGTTTAGGTTGGGGCTATTTGGGGGCGGCTGGCAATATAACCAATCCCTTTTGCGAGGTACGTGATAGTTTTTGTGTTAGACCTGGTGAATTTAGTGGTCAGGGAGGCAAAATTGAGTATCAGAAATTTTTTAAAGGCTCCACTTCCGTATTTGGTGGGGTAGAGTATCAAACACCATGGCAGCCACTTAAGTTAAAGTTAGAGTACGACGGTAATGATTATATTAACGATTTCGCGGGAGAGTTAGCCCAAGATAGCCGCTGGAATTTAGGCGCGGTGTATCAGTTAAATAACCTTACCTTTGATCTAAACTATCAACGCGGTAATACCTTGGGTTTTGGTGTGCATTATAAGTTTAATATGCACACCATTGCACAACCACAAATTAAACCAGCACATATTGCGGTATCTGCCGAACGGCCTCCTATTTCCGGCGGTATGGATTTTAATAATGTGGTGCGTGATTTGTACTTTAACGCCGGTTTTGTGCCAAGTGCTATTCGGTTAATGGATGATCAATTTATCGTACATGGTCGTGCTATCAGTTATCGTGATGACGAAGAGGCCACTGAACGTACTGCCAGATCAATAATTGCGCACTTACCGGCTAATGTTAAAACCGTGCGCGTAGTTGAGTATCGCGGTACTTTACCGATGGTTGAAAAAGTGATTAATGTAGATGAGTTTGTTGCTGCGGCAAATCATGAAGTTTTACGACCTGATTTACGTTCAACTTACGTAAGGCAACAGCCCGATCCAGAGGCGATGGCGCTAATGGATATACCCGATAATAAAGGGTTTTATACAGGCGCAGAAACCTTCTGGGTGCAATCGTTTGGTAATCCTGAAACCTTCTTTATGTATCAAGGCGGGTTTTATTTAGGTGCAGGTTATCGCTTTAATAATAATTTCAGCATTAACTCCACGGCGAAACTGACCTTATTAGAAAACTTTGATGAGTTTAACTTTAAGGTGGACGCGTTAGAGTCAACATTACCCCGAGTGCGTACCTTTGTACGTGAATATGTAACGCGCAGTAAGGTTGGTGTAGAAAACTTATACGGTAGTTGGCAAGACGAAATTGCCCCCTCGTTTTTTGCCCAAGCGTATGGCGGTTATTTAGAAACCATGTATGGCGGTATTGGTACTGAAGTACTATACCGGCCTGTTGATAGCAATTTTGCCGTTGGTTTTGACCTAAACTATGTAAAACAACGTTCATTTGAAGATGATTTTAGCTTCTTTGATTACAGCGTGTTAACGGGGCATGTCAACGTGTACTGGCAGCCTGAGTTTTTACCCGATACGCGCTTAACCTTTAATATCGGACGCTTTTTGGCTAAGGATGTTGGGGTAAACTTCGATTTTGCTAAGCGTTTTGACAGTGGCATGATTGTGGGCGCTTATGCAGCTATAACCGATGCCTCAGCGGCAGATTATGGCGAGGGTAGCTTCACTAAGGGCTTCTATATCTCGATACCGTTCGATTTATTCTCGTTAAAGCCGGCTAAAGGCCGTGGTCGTTTACCCTGGGTACCGATTGGCCGTGATGGTGGTCAACCGCTGAATCGCCCAATCAAGTTGATTGATGCCACAGAGAGCCGTTCACCGTTTAATGACTAAGGGTTAGCTGATTTATTCAGCAAGGCACTAATCCTAAGCGCTTCACACTGCGTACAATATCACACAGTGTGTAGCGATTTTTTATCCACACAACTCCGGTACCAACCCCGGTACGTGTGTACAATATAGAAAATGTGCAGCATTCTTATCCACACAACTCCGGTACCAACTCCAGTACGTGTGTGTAAAGTTTATATGTAGTAGGGTGGTTTTAAATGATTTATTTTAATAGCCAAAGTATCCCTGAGCTTCAGGGCTTAAATTTTTCACAGCGTATGCAGGTAGTAAGAATGGCGGCTGATAAGTTGGCTGTTCCCGTCAAAATTTCTTTAAATATCTTAAAGTTAATTATTTTGTCCGTTTTGTTTATCTTGGTTGCTCGCGCCGAGGGCTGGGCTATTTTAGGCTATGCTTTGCTACTCATAGTAGTATATCCATTGATTACGCGTCCGATCACCTTCTTTTTATGCCGTGATCAATTTGACAAAATTCGTCGTCAGCAGTTTCCTGATAGTTTTTTATAATTTAATAGTATTTACCATAAAACTTATTATATTGAGATTTTTAATCTAGTAAATTTGTAGGCATATTTTTGATTATTTCCTTAGCTATTTTTTCATGACCTTTTTTGTTAAAGTGCGAATCAAGATCTATATAAAACTGTTCACTTTCATTAAAAGTATGCATTAAATTTACAATTTTTGGTGAGTTAAGATTCTTTAAACGTGAATCTAGCAACTCATAAACTAATGAATAATTTTTTTGTAATTCATAAAAATTATTATTTGGGTTCAATTCAGTTAGATTCGGTGTTCCATATAACGTGACTGGTGGTATAACAATTAATATTTCTAGATTGTTCTTGTCTGCATAATGTATAAATAGCTCTATAGAGTTCAATATCTTTTCAACAACTATATTAGCATCTTCTTTTTTTTCACAAACTCTGTTGTTAAGAGTTAAGTTGAATCTTTTTTTTAGTTTGTAATAGAAATTTATCAATCCTATGTTACTACTCATCTGTGTTGTTCTGAGGTTATAGTCTAAATAATCTAGGCTACAGTAATTTACAACATCTGCTACACCTCCAACAACAAGTAAGAAATCCTTTTTATTTAAATTTTGTTTTACAGCTTGTAAGTACTGAAAGCTTTGCTCGAGTGTTAGCCCAAGTAGGGAATAATTGTCTAGGGCGATAGTATCTATTTTTTTCATGATTTGATGTGATAGTGTTTCCTCGTCCTTAACAAAGTAGCCCTAA
>Ga0209812_10000401_pt1 | contig 40459 bp, 33 predicted proteins | sample JI71714BDNA_FD_187502 | JGI IMG/M metagenome (GOLD analysis project Ga0209812, IMG submission 187502) | Wastewater effluent complex algal communities from Wisconsin, to seasonally profile nutrient transformation and Carbon sequestration -... | ecosystem: Engineered > WWTP > Effluent > Algae...
GCTCCGAAGAAGCATCGAAAATTGGCGGAGCGGACGGGACTCGAACCCGCGACCCCCGGCGTGACAGGCCGGTATTCTAACCGACTGAACTACCGCTCCGCGCTAGTAACACAGCGTTTTCAGTTGGGTACGCTGCGTTGCGGAGCGAATAATACGGATCCGCCAGATAGTCGTCAACAGCTTTTTTCGTGCTTTTGCCTATTCCTTAATCATCCGGTAACGAAAGATCGAGAATATCGTTCGAATCGCCGTTTTTTTGTGCTTTTGCGCGTGCCGCGGCAGCTAATTCTTCCGCTGTGGGCTCCGGCGGGTTGTTATTCTTTTTCGGCAAAAAGCGCATCGGATTGGCTTTTTGCCACAACCCTTGGCTCATTTCTTTCGCGTTGGGATTCATCGCAATAAATACGCCGCCGCCACCCAAAAGCAAAATGGCGATATTTATACCAATCACCAAGCCGACGGGGAATTCGTCTGCCGACGGAGTGGCTGGCTCGGTCAAGGCATCTTGGCTTGCCGCCGCATCGGTGTGGGTAGCGATCGCACCTTTATCAGTCGCCGCTGTCGGCTTGGCATCGCCTTTCGTCGCACTGTCGGTAGCGGTCGACGCGCTGGCTGGAGCACCATCCGTGGACGGAACATCAACCTTTGGCCCGGTCGCGGCAAAGGTGATTTCCGGTAAATTCAGCACAAAATCCCGACCGGCTTTGGTTTTGCCAAATAATTGCTGTTCAACGCGATAGGTACCTGTGCCGGTGTTGGCGATCTGTAACCGTCGCTCGTTGCTATCTTGTTCTGCGAGGGTAAAACTTTGCACTTCATTGGTAGGGAAGCGGATCCGTCCTTGCAGACTTAAGCTTTTCGCATCAATAGGCCCGTCGGTGATTTGGTAAATTAGCTGGTGTTTATCGTCATCCGTTGGCGCTTGCTCAACTTTATGCGTCAATGGTGTTCGCAGAATAATAATAGGGTCATGCAATAACTCACGGGTATAGAGTGGTGTTTTCACCATATACTTTGGGATCCACTCCCCTGCCGCAAAATCGAGCTGCAGCCCCGCGGTAAACACCGCATCTCGAGGTTTTTCGTCATATTTTTGCCCATCGTCCTTGTAGGCACCTAACTCTTTGACGGTGTCAGTAAAATTGTCGAACTCGGCTTTTTGTGTACTGATCAACAGCATATCCAGCGCCAACACATCGCGAAAATCGCGTGCATTGATGGGTTTGCCGCCATTGGCAAGTGTGGCTGTCACTTTAATACTCTCCCCCACCATCAAATCCGTTGGCAGCGGGTCTACCTTCAATTCAATGTCGGTGAGTACCATAATTTTGCTATCAGGCTGGATTTGCCCAATCGCTTGCCACGGCCCTGGCATGGGATTTTTCATTTTGATGAGATCAAAGGTTTTATCGTCGTGCCATTCAATCGCGTGATCACGCGCCGTACGGGCATAAATTTTACTGCCATCGGGTCGGACCAAAATAATCGATGGCGCGCCTTTTTTTCGGAAAAATAGCAAGGTAATTTCATCAACGGCAAAATCAATGCGAAACCGATTATCCAGCAATGGAATTTGATTTTGCGCCTTGGGTAACGCGGGCGTAGTTGCAGGTGTTGATGCAGGTGTTGATGCAGGTGTTGATGTTGGTGCGGTCAGTGTTTGCGGCGTTTGCAGTTGTTGCATCACCTCAGGTGTGGCAGCGGCAACCGGCGGGGTCGCTTGCTGCGGCTTGATATCAGGCGAAGCCGCCCCAACCACAGGCGCACACAGACTGATACACCATAACAAAGCTACATATAGTTCACGCCGCATGCGTCCTCCCCTGTACTTGCCACCCGCGCCGATGCCTACGCATCAGAACCATCATGTTCAGCCTTACCTTTCTCAACTGCGCCATAAGCAGCTCCCGCCTTTCTTCTGCACCAAATCCAGCCGCGTTTCATGCGCCGTTAACTCATCATCTGACGCATAAATTACATTCAGGCGACCTTGTCGCACCAACTGCTGTGGCCCATCGCCTTGCTGTTCATGGGCATGTTCATTCACCGCCGCAAGATTCAACGAGACTTGACCGCCCGTCATCGCTAAATAAACATCGGCGAGGATTTCCGCATCCAATAAGGCGCCGTGGAAGGTCCGATGGCTATTAACGATATCGTAGCGACGACAAAGCGCATCAAGATTGTTTTTCTGTCCAGGATGCAAATCACGCGCCAAGCGCAGCGTGTCTAACACGCCACAGATATCAGCGACTTTCGGATAATTGGCGTTGAGCAGACTAAATTCGTGATTGATAAATCCGACGTCGAAGTCTGCATTGTGGATCACCAGCTCTGCGCCTTGGATAAATTGTAAAAATTCGGCGGCAACCGCGCGAAATAGCGGTTTATCGGCCACAAACTCATTGGTGATACCGTGAACTCGGATCGCGTCGTCTTCGATAATCCGCTCCGGATTTAAGTACACGTGAAAGGTATTGCCGGTCAAACGCCGGTTGATCATCTCAACGCAGCCAATTTCAATGATACGGTGGCCTTCGAGGGGGTTAATACCTGTGGTTTCGGTATCGAGGATAATTTGTCGTTTTGCCATCTTTATTTCGTTTTCAGCTCGGTTTGCGTTAGATTATACGCCGTTTCAATGAAGAGGAAGTGTGGATGCGCAAAAGCGTGCAGATCTTCACCGATGGGTCCTGCTTGGGCAATCCGGGCCCGGGGGGTTATGGGGTCGTATTAAAATACCGTGAACATGTCAAAGAGATGGCAGCCGGTTTTAAGCGCACCACCAATAATCGGATGGAGCTGATGGCCGCAATCGCAGGGCTTGAGTGTTTAAGACAACCCTGCGATGTGATCCTCACCACCGATAGCCAGTATGTCCGGCTTGGCATTACACAATGGCTGGCCAACTGGAAGCGCAATCAATGGCGGACCAGTCAAAAAGAGCCTGTCAAAAACAAAGATTTATGGCAGCGTTTGGATGCGGCCAGTCAGCAGCATACGATTGATTGGCGCTGGGTGAAAGGCCATGCCGGTCATCCTGAAAACGAACGTTGTGACGAACTAGCGCGCGTTGCCGCCAGCAGCGATCCACAACAGGACGACGTCGGCTTTACCGACGCCACTTAATTGATATCGCCTGCATTCACGGCTCCACAATAGGCGAGTGCTGACGCCTCGCCACGGCGCATCTATCCACCCTAACGTAATATCAGCGCATAAAATGTAAAGTATTAAAAAAGCGCCCTAAGATTGCCGTGCCAATTCCGCTTCGGTTTTCATACCCAAAAAGCGTCGCATGACGATGGCGGCCGGACAAAATCCGGTAAAGGCACTTTGCAGTAAATTCACGCCAACAAACACGGTGAGCCCGACAAAATAATGATGCACCGTCAGCGTTAACACCACCGACAACAACACCATAACGCCAGCAAACGCCATAATGGCTCGTTCAACACTCATGATGATCTCCTCGTTGTTAAAAATAGATTGACCACAATTGACAGCTCAATGCAGCGGTACTTGCTGCCACTGTGCCAGCGCCAGCGCTGCTGAAATCATCAGTAACAACAGCGCAAACCCACGCCGAAGCAGCAATTGTGGTAAGCGCGCCGCCAGCACTACACCAACCATACTTCCCACCGCGCCCATCCCCGCAAACAAGGCAAACATGGACCATGCAGGTTGCAAGCCTTGCTGTGTTAACAAGTAATAATGGCTAGCAAAACCAGCCAAACTTTGTAATGAGACCAGCAATAAACTACAAGCAACGGCGTGTTGCATCGGTAGTGCGGTAATCGCCAACAGCACGGGCAACAATAAAAAACCACCGCCAATCCCTAACAATCCTGTGCAAAACCCCAACAGTGTTGAAATCAGCAGTGCCGGCCAAAGCCCCGGTAAATGCCACTGCCACGGCTGTCGGCGCCACATATTCACACTACTGATGAGCATCAGCCCCGCCAACAGCACTAATTGCAAACGGCCATCAATGCCCTGACTGACCCAACTGCCCAGCACGGCGCCAATTAATGCCGTAGGGATCCAGCGCAGCGCCAAGCGCCAAGGTAATTTACCGCGCAGTGCATAGGGCATCAGCGATACCATGCTAATAACACTAACCACGCCAAGCGCAGTGGCAATGGCAATTTTGGTGGGTAAACCCAATACATAAATAAAAACTGGCACGGTTAAAATCGCGCCGCCAGAGCCAAAGATCCCCAAACAAACGCCGATTATCAGCGCCAATAGTAAGGCCACCATAACACCTGCCTTTTGCGATAATGTAAGCAACTGACGCCATAAACGAAATGCCTGGCGCTTTGTTGGTTGGATGCAAATACCATGTTCCTTTATCCGTGTCGCGACCTAGCGGGTTGCCATCACAAACCATGGAGACATGCTTGAGCGCGAGGCTTGAGAACGGCTGCGCCAGCTACGTAACTGACGTCATAAACTTTATATTCGATAAAGGAATATGCTAATAACCAAAACAATAGTATGCCTTCGCGACTGCGCTGGCAAGCGGTTACCGCAAAAGTTTTAGAAATATCTAATACACATATGCATAGCTTGGCATGCACAGCAACGGAGGGCAGGTCGCAACCACAATGGATCGAGCAGATGGATGTTAAACGAAAAACCCAGAACCAATGGTTCTGGGCTCTCTCATGGCATGCAGGCAGATATATAAGTGATATTGCGCGCAATCGGTGGTGCGACTCAAGCTATGGTTTATGAACCTAGCTATGACTGTTTGATGCCACCGATCAGTACTGTAAAGAACAGTGTTTCGCCTACACGGTTCTCTACCCATCTCTACCCACTTATTTTTTTGCTAACATTTTTTCAACAGCGGCGACAAATTCAGCATCTTCGGGCGAGGTGCGACTGCCAAAGTGTAGTACTTGCTGCTCATCCGCGGACACTAAATATTTGTTAAAATTCCACGATGGAGATTCACCCGATTTGGCGATCAGCGCTTTAAATACCGGGTTAGCATCATCACCACGTACCGCGCTGCTGGCAAACATAGGGAATTTTACGCCGTAATTCACGTAACACACTTCAGCCGTCTTGGCGGCATCGTCATGCTCTTGGCGGAAATCATCCGAAGGAAACCCCATCACCACTAAACCTTGATCGGCATACTTTTCTTGCAGCGCTTGCAAGGCTTTAAACTGTGGGGTGAAACCACATTGACTGGCGGTATTCACGATTAACAATGTTTTATTTTTAAACTGCTCGCAAAGGTCGATACTTTCTTTGCTATGTAACTTTGGCAGATTGTGGCCAAGAATAGCACCACAGCTGTTGGCGAATGCGTTATGACTCATGGCGACCACTCCTGCCATCAGTAGGGCTTTTAATGCTGTTTTCATATGTTCCTCATTGTTTTACGTGATCCGCGCTAACCTGAGCGCAAGCTGAACGCGAGCTGGCCATCACCAACCCTAAGTTTGCACACTATACGCCCTAGTCCCCAAGCTAGATCGCAATCTGCCGGTATAGATGCCTAGATTGCGACAAATTGGCCAAAAATTACGGTTAATCGGGTGAAAAATAGATAGTGTGGCAATAACTTAGAGACAACAACAAAAACAAATAATCGTGACAATCAAAAAATTTTTCTTTTGTCTATACACAGAACAAGGTAAAACCAAAGGGCAACAAGAGATGCGCAACAATAAAAAAGCAAGGAAGTAACCATAATGGCGGAAATGTTAAGTGGGGATTATCGCATGCTAGATCTAACCGCAGACATAGTGTTGGCAAAACCAACGGCAAAAGAGAGTGCGAAAGATAGTAAAAATAAGCACAAACTGGAAGCCAGACGCCGAATTGACGATTTGCTCGAGCAAAAACGACTGCGTCAATTACTTGATTTAGATGAAGACGAAATGCTGGATTTGGCCGACTGTTAAATCCATCTTCAGTGTCGCCTCACTAGGATGGCATCGCGACGACTGAGCGTTTAAATCTGATATACAACAAGGCCTGTATGTTTACAGGCCTTTTTTTATCGCCCCCTACCCCAATACGGAGCAAAGCAGCTGCTCGCACATGCGTGACAGCGCTCTTGAGCGTTAAGGCAATGCAGCTTCAAAACTCAGCGTAAAGCCTTCACGTAATTTGTCGGCTTGTGCCGATGCGACATCGGTCATAAAACTGCCTTCAAGTAAATAACGACCCGGTGTCGCTGGGGTAAAGGTAAACTGACCGGAGGCATCGGTTTTATGCTCAATGCGTCCTGGCTCGTTGCGATACAACTCGCCGTCAAACGACAAGTGCAATTCCACACCTGCCACAGGCTTACCATCAAACAGCATGGTAACCGTCACCGGCTCGGTCGCCACAATATCCGCCGGATGTTTATCAAAACTAAATTCTAAGCCCTTGCCGGTCACCGCCAACACTTGATCCGATGGTTTTTTCACCGTGACAAATGCCATAGCACGATTGCGACCTTGTGTAGTCACCACATTGGTTGCACCCTTTGGCAATTTGGCGGCAGCCTCTTGCTTGTTGCCCATCAAACGTTCACGTTTACCATCCAATTCATAGCTGGTGAAAAAGCGCGGCATCCCGCCAAGCTCAAGCCGATAAGTGCCTTCTTGCTTTAATTCCACATCCGCTTGCGACTTACGTTTACCTTGGTAACTCGACAGCACTTTACCGGCAGTATTGTCGGGATTCACCACATGAAACGCTTTTAAATCAATGCCTTTGTCGGCTTGAAATGTCATGTTACTTGCAGAGACATCCACGCTAATAAAGCTACCCGTTTTTGATTGCACATAATGACTTGGTACCACGGTCAAGGTGTGCGCTTGTACGCTTAGGGTCAAACCGGCAAGCATCATGCCTAGCACTAATGTTGTTGTTTTCATCATGACTTCGCTCCTCGCGACAAATGCACCTTGCCAATTTCACTGCCTGCTTTGATATCCAATGCGATGGCAGAACCATCCCAATCAAAGGCTTGCTTGACCATATTACGGCCACCATGTTCACGCGCCGCCTCGATCACCAGCTGATATTTACCAGCCGGCACGGCTTTACCGGCATCGTCATCGCCTTGCCATTGCAAACGGTAACGACCAGGACCTTTGGTGGCGCCAGTGCGCGCATCCACTAAAGGTTGATCCGCGCGCGCTGTTTTCCGCCAGAAACGCCGTAAGTCTTTGTCCCAATCTGGTTTTTCTCGCCAAACTTCGATCAAACGCACCGGTTTCTCTTGCGCATCTTCGATCCAGACGGCGACATAAGGCCGATGATATTGACCTTGGGTGATCGTGGGTAATTCAAATTCAATCTGTAGCGGTGCAGTGGGTGCGGCATGCGCAGCACCAAGCAATCCAAGGCTCAGTGGTAACAGCAGCCAAGTTTTTACGGCCATAACGTCCTCTTCTAAGTTACATCGACCCAAACGGCGTGGCGCCAACCACCGCCATCCATCATGTTCTGCGAGGAACATCCGCGACATAGGTGCCGGATGTCCATCTGCGAGTTACATCAGTGCAAGGCCCACACATAGGCCAACAACATACACACCACCCCAAATACCGCCGCATTCACACCTGAACGACGACGTGACGGCTGGCGCCACAGCAAATAAAAACCACTGAGGCAAAATAACAAACAACAGATAGCCGTAATATCAATTAGCCATTTCCAGCTCTGGCCGGCATAGCGCCCTTTATGCAAATCATTCAAAAGTGCCAAGGCGCCAGCAAATTCATGCGATAAATCCGCTTGCTGCGTCGCAAGATCAATACTGATGTTGTAAAAACCGGCCGGCTGCTTAAAATCCAGTTCCAAAATGCCTTCTTCAACATCAAGATTGAACTGCATGACCGCACCTTGCACCGCATGCTGCTGACGAAACCAATCAGCGATGGGTTGAATTTGTTGGGCTTGGCTCAGCTCGTCGTCCGACCATTGCACCGCCAATAACGTGGATGGCACTTGGACCTGCAGCTCTTTTGTCTGTGCGCCAAAGCGCCACTGCCAATCTGGGTGATTCAGCGTAATGCCGGTGATGGCAAAAAAAATCATTAGGATCAACACCAGCATCGAACTATAAATATGTAGCGTACGAAACAGCCGACTCACATAAACTCCAGCACAACTTAAGACATGTGCGGCACCAGCACGATGCCCTTTGCGCACGCATGTTACTGATAATCACTCTCATTTGCAACCGCATCATACCTAAATCGATTGCTCTTTACCTGAAATTTACCTTTCTCGCCCCTAGCAGCAAGCCCGGCGGCGGTAAGGTGCCAAAATAAGCCATGCCCCCTATTCATGCGAGGTTATGATGTTGTGATACATCAAACGAAAGCTCACCACATCAGGGTATACTGAGCACATCAACCACACAGTGCTTGACGAGGTGTCTGTCATGGCAGCACATCTCTTGCAAGCATCACCACCGAGCTGAATTATGACAAAAATGCAAGATCCGCTACGATGGCGGCAAGATCAGCTGGCGTTGTTACAACAACAAGCCAGCCAAGCCGGTATTGGCGTGATTATCGTGATCGAAGGCAGCGACTGCGCCGGTAAAGGAGGTTTGGTACGTCGACTGTGCTGGAGCTTAGATCCACATCGGATCAACGTGCATGGTACCAGCGCACCTGATCCGATCGAACAGCAACAACATTGGTTACAGCGCTTTTGGCAACGCTTACCCCCCAAGGGGCATATGGCGATTTTTGACCGTTCTTGGTACGGTCGGGTGTTGGTCGAGCGCGTGGAACAGTTCTGTACTGCAGCCCAGTGGCAAGCAGCCTACCAGCATATCAATCAAACCGAGCAACAATGGCAAGCGGAAGGCTATGTGCTTTGTAAACTATGGCTGGACATCAGCGCGGATACGCAGCGCCAACGCTTGTTAGAACGGGCGGCCGATCCAGCCAAACATTGGAAGTTGAGCATCGAGGATTTTCGCAATCGACAGCATTGGGATGCCTATCAAAGCGCTATTGCGGATATGCGTCAGGCGACCAGCACGACGAACGCGCCTTGGCATTGGATTGATGCCAACGATAAAGTGCAAGCACGACTTGTTGCAATGGATATCATTATTGACCAGCTTTCCGCGGTACTCGGGCCAGCACGCGTAACACCGCTGAGTGATGACATTCATCAAGCGATAGATGCACTTAAAAAGTGCTAAAGAAGAGGTTACGACAAAAATGTTGAGGCGTGACGTTCTTTGCCACACAAAAAACGCCACGCGAACGCCTAAATTAACCGTCGAAATTATTGCACTTGCGCCAGAGCTTCTAATACTTCGCGCGGCTCCACTTCTGGGCCATTTAACGATTCATCCCAATCAGTACCGATCAAGACACCATCGTCATACATCTCTTTTAACCAACCTTCGCAAAATACATCCAATGCAATGGCTTCCGGTTTGTACTCCGCCCACTCTTCGGTGCAGTGCAGCTGCGCGGCGGCTTCGCTGGACCAAAATGGCATCACATCAGTGTCTTCAAAATCGACGGATTCGACCACCAATAAATCTTCACCTTGTGCGAGGACCCACACTTTGCCTGCTTCACGGGCTGTTGCGATAAACGCTTGAAAAATTGGATCGTTTTGAAATTCTGACATAGGTTCACCTTTGAATGAGCTCACAAGCTGGGTCTATGCAATATGCACAGGTCTTTGTCTATTAGAGCAGAAACTAGCGTGCGGCGCGACTGAATTTACCATTTTAGCTGGTGAATCCTATGGTTTTTATTGGCAAAAATTACCGCCGTGTTACAGCTGTAGCTCATATTTCATCGCAAGCCATCGCCGAAAGAAAGGCGATGGGAATAGTTCACTTGCACAAAAAAAATGGCGTACAATTCATGCCGATAGTGCAAGTCTTGGCAGAGGTCTACACATCAACGCCTGTTTGCGCAAAAAACCGACGTGATGCTGTAATGGCTTGCCCCCATCAACCCACAATTGCAACCAAAAAGAGTGCATATGGCCCAATATATCTATTCGATGTATCGTCTTAGTAAAGTGGTGCCGCCCAAGCGGACTATTTTAAAAGACATTTCATTATCTTTTTTCCCTGGCGCCAAAATTGGTGTGTTAGGTTTAAACGGCGCCGGTAAATCCACCTTACTGCGTATCATGGCGGGCGTTGACACCGAATTTGATGGTGAAGCCAAGCCGCTGGCTGGCACCAAGATTGGTTATTTACCACAAGAGCCGGTGCTGGATCCAAAGAAAACCGTGCGCGAGATCGTGGAAGAAGCGGTTAGCGATGTGAAATATGCCCTCAGTCGTTTGGATGCAGTCTATGCCGCATACGCTGAACCCGACGCCGATTTTGATGCCCTTGCCCGTGAGCAAGGTGAGCTCGAAGCCGTGATCCAAGCCAAAGATGGTCACAACCTGGACAATATTCTAGAACGTGCTGCCGACGCCTTGCGTTTACCGCCATGGGATGCCGTCATCGAGCACTTATCCGGTGGTGAACGTCGCCGGGTGGCCATCTGTCGTTTACTGCTCGATAAACCAGACATGCTGTTATTAGACGAACCGACCAACCACTTAGATGCCGAATCGGTCGCGTGGTTGGAGCGATTCTTACACGACTACACAGGTACTGTGGTTGCTATCACCCACGACCGTTATTTCTTAGATAACGTCGCCGGCTGGATTTTGGAACTTGACCGCGGTGAAGGCATTCCATGGCAAGGTAACTACTCGAGCTGGTTAGAGCAGAAAGAAGCGCGTTTAGAGCTGGAAGAGAAAACCGAAAACGCGCGCCAACGCTCGATTAAGCAAGAATTAGAGTGGGTACGCACCAATCCAAAAGGCCGTCATGCCAAGAGCAAGGCGCGGATGGCGCGCTTTGAAGAGCTGCAAAGCCAAGACTATCAAAAACGTAACGAGACCAACGAGCTGTTTATTCCGCCAGGACCTCGTTTAGGCGACAAAGTTCTGGAAGTCAGCAACTTACGTAAGTCTTACAATGGTCGCGTCTTGATTGACGATCTGAGTTTCTCAGTACCCAAAGGGGCGATCGTCGGGATCATCGGTGCCAACGGTGCCGGTAAATCGACCTTGTTCCGCATGATTACCGGTCGCGAGCAACCGGATTCAGGGACGATTTCTATTGGTGAAACGGTGCAAATCGCCAGTGTTGACCAGTTCCGCGACAATATGAACCCGAAAAACACCGTATGGCAGGAGATTTCCAATGGGCAGGATATGCTGCAAATTGGCAACTTCACCATCCCAAGCCGGGCTTATGTCGGTCGCTTTAACTTCAAAGGTAACGACCAACAGAAGTTTATCGGTGAATTGTCCGGTGGTGAGCGCAACCGTGTGCACTTGGCGGCATTATTAAAAGCCGGTGGCAACATGCTGCTCCTCGACGAACCGACCAACGACTTAGACGTTGAAACACTGCGCGCACTGGAAAACGCGTTGTTAGATTTCCCTGGCTGTGCCATGGTGATCTCGCATGACCGTTGGTTCCTCGACCGGATTGCCACGCACATCCTTGATTATCGTGATGAAGGTAAAGTGAACTTCTTCGAAGGGAACTATTCGGATTACGAAGCCTGGGTGAAAGCAACGTACGGTGCTCAGGCACTTGAGCCACATCGCATTCGTTACAAAAAAATCGACTAAGTGACGCAGCTCGATACGAGGGAAGCTGTGCTGGCCTAGCCGGTCTTGCGCTAGGCTCGTCGTAGGGAGAACCTTGCATCAGGTCCCTCCCCTAAAACCAAAGGCCTAAAACCAAAGGCCTAAAACCAAAGGCGTCAATCCGACGCCTTTTTTATTATCTCGACCTGAATAATCTCGACCTAAATAATGCGGGGCTCGACCACGGCTTTTGGCGGCGATTTTTTATCGCCATGTTTTTTGATAGCCGCTTGCAAAGGCGTTGGCTAAATCATCTCACTTGGCACGCAATCTGCGACCACGCTCTGCAACACCGGCTGTGCACGACCTGTGTAACTTAGCGCAGTGCTTCCGCTATCATCACCCGTGCAAAACAGTTAAATACCAATAGGCATGATCTGGATTGGTTGTAACTGCGGCTCGCCTACCCCACCCGGTAACTCGGCGGCAGGTGCGCCAGGGAGCTTTAAAGCGGATTGATAGATGGTCTCTTGGGTAACGCGGGCAAACGCCTGTTGTAAACGCGCCACTAACGCCGGATCGCTGGATTTATGCAGCGCTAACCAGGTTTTTTGTGACAGCGCCGGTAATGGCATCACCTGACGAATATCCTCTGGTTGTAAGTGCATGCGCTGCGCCATATATGTGGCTGCAAAAGGATCGTCGACCACCAAATCAACTTTACCATTTCGCAGCAAATGCCAACTCTGCTCGATATCGATACTCTCATGCAGTTGCTTGGTAAACCCTTGCTGTTGCAACCATTGGCAAGAAAAATCATCACGCGCCGCCGCAATGGAATATGCCTTGGCATCCTCGATGGAACTCAGCGCAATATCAGTGCGGGTCGCAAGGGTGAAAAAACTCAGCTGATAACAATTGACTTCGCCAATCCAAATAAAATCATCTTCGCGATCTTGGGTGCGGGCCATATTAAAAATCAGCATATTGGGCGTATTTTTAGCCAATTTAAAACCGCGCGCCCAGGGATACACTTCAAACTGCGCCGGCAAATCCGCCAGCTGTAAAATTCGTTGCACTAAAGATGTGGTAATTCCAGCGGGCTGATCATTCAACCACATTTGATGCGGTGGGGAAATCTCCATCACCACGCGCACAGGCAGGGTAAACGCCAAACTCGGTTTGATCGAGGAAAGATGCGCGCCTTTTGGGTCTAATTGCTGCAAAACCGGGTGTTGTCTTGCTATTGATGGCATCGGTGTTGGCACTTTATTTGATTGCGCATAGCGGTCAGCGCTGCCCAACATGGGGTGTTGCGCTTGCAGCTCGAACGCAGCACCATAACCACTTACCAAGCTGCATAACAAAGGCAAGTAACATACCACGTTACGCCACTTAAAGCGTTGCAAAATTGGCTGGATTTTTACATTCAGAACACAAACTGCCATGAAATCACTGTCATAAAACGTCGTCTCGCCCGTGCCGGTTGCTCGAGATCAATGACGACAACTAGCCCTCTTATCATGAATACAAGACAACGAGTAGCGGTTAAAGAATGCATGATCTCAGCAGATCAATCACATCGTTAGACTTGCCAACGCGGGCTAATGTATGCGTAATTTAGCCAAAACACGAACAATTTTACCTAAATTAACACCATCTAATACGAGATTTACCCTATTTTCGGCGACATAAAAACAAAACGGCAGCTCAGGATCCCTGGGCTGCCGTCGACTGGCCGCGAAGTGAATCTTAAGGCTTCAATACTGCCGCAACCGCTTTGGCAAAATAATCGATATTGCTATGATTGAGGCCTGCAATACTGATACGACTGGAGCCAACCATATAGATACTATAGTCACGGCGTAATTGTTCGATTTGGGCTGGCGTGATGCCTAAAAACGAAAACATTCCATGTTGACGCGTGATAAAACTAAAATCCTGTTGTACCCCTTCGGCGGCTAATTTATCAATGATGAGCTGACGATATTGATTGATGCGATTGCGCATCGTCGCCAACTCTTGGTGCCACAGCGCAGTTAACTCTTGGCTATCCAAAATATGGCTCACCACAATAGCACCATGCGCCGGTGGCATCGAATAAATACTTCGTACCACGCTCAGCAACACAGAACGAGCCGTCTCCAACACCTTGGCATCCGCCACCACCACAGATACGGCACCAATTCGCTCGCGATATAAACCAAAGTTTTTCGAACATGAGGTACAAAGGATCAGCTCTGGCACTTCATTGGCAAGATGACGTAAGCCAGCGGTATCTTCATCCAAGCCAAGACCAAAGCCTTGGTAGGCCATATCGACCATCGGGGTAAAACCTTTGTCCTTGGCCAGCGCAGCAAAACGTTGCCACTGTGCAAAGTTTAAATCCATACCACTTGGGTTATGGCAGCACGCATGCACCAGCACGACATCGCCAGCTTGCACCTGCGCAAGCTCAGTAAACATAGCCTCTTCATTTAAGCCTTTGCTGCTGTAGTCGTAATAGGTATATTCTTTAACCGTTAAGCCCGCCGCTTGGAACATGGAAATATGATTGGCCCAGGTCGGTTTACTCACCCAAATCGTGGCGTTTGGATTGGCTTTTTTAATAAATTCGGCAGCAACACGAAGCGCCCCTGTACCACCTGGCGTATGCGCTGTCGTGGTACGGCCTTCCAGCAACACTTTATGGCTACCAAACGCTAGTTTTTCGATATGCGCATTAAAACTTAAGTCGCCCGCCATACCAATGTAGGTCTTGGTGGTTTCTTGCGTTAAGCGCAATTGTTCGGCTTTTTTCACACAATCCAGCACCGCCGTATGGCCTTGCTCATCCTTATACACACCAACCCCAAGATCCACCTTCAATGGGTTTGGATCCTCTTTATAAGCGGCCATCAGGCCTAAAATGGGATCAGTTGCTACTGGTTGTAATTGCGAAAACATAACAAGGTCCTGTCGATTGCTGATGGTTTGCCATGGTACACCACGGCTGTTATAAAAAACGTAGTCCGCCACGCGGATATGCTTAAGTTGGCTTGGCGCTTATACGTTGCCAGCAAAAATGGCTGGAACCACAAGCACCACAGCCGCCAATAATGCTAATTCGTCGGCCTGATACAGATCGCGCGTAAAAGCTTCGGCATCCACAATCCCGACAATGTGCGCATCGTTACTGCCGTGCTGTGTCGCTAGCCCATCGGAGACGAAAGCCGCATCCGCTAAACGTGGCTCTGCAAAAAGTGGCACACAAGCTTCCGCCAACACTTTAGGATCACAGGTGTAATATTCGCCACCTTGGTTTAAATAGGCGGGCACGTCGTTGATGATACGCGCTGTACCTGACAAGCCAACACTGCTGTTGTTACTAATGGCGGCAAATTCTGGCGTTAAAGGAAACTCAGCGCGTGACGGCGCTCCATAATACGCCATTTTAACCAAGGAAAAACCCTCGCCACTGGGCATTTTTTTGTAAATACCAAACCACTGACTCGCACTACGGGCCTGATACCACTGCGCCACAACCGTTAGTTTTTGTAACATCGCCAAATTCGCCGCATTGATGCCCCCCAGCCGGGTGGCAAGGTCAAACGGCTCAGGATCTAAGGCGTCAAAAATGCTGCAGGCACCGCCTTCACCGAGCTGCGGAACAAAATAATACCAATCCACAGCCTGCGCTGTTGATGATGCCATTAACCCCAGTAAATCAGTGACATGCGCCTGCACCTGAGATTCAAGCGCCGCGGGTAATGAAAGTTGGCTACGTTGACAATAATCGTGAAGCGTTTGCATAAAAACCTTAATTAAAATAGCTCGTCTCTGACAATTGTGTTTCTATAGCTGTCACAGATAAGCATGAATCACCCTCGAATGTATGGGGTCTCACCCACCCGTGTAGGTTAGGCTCCCTCACCTACAAGGCGGGTCTGCGCAGCGTCAACGTCGAACAGAGCACAACGATTTAATAACAGACATCCAGATTGCTAAGAAACCACAGTCTATCAGACTGCACTAAAAAACCAACCCTTTGTAAAGGGTTGAGTCAATCAAACGCAGCTGCCCCATTTTCGGCACTGCAGCTATAACGCCAGTGCGCGATGAGGCACTTGCCATGTTGCCTTCCTGAACCATGGATTCGGCCAGTCAGCACGAAGTTTCAGCATTACCATAATTTCAGCGACCATTGCCGTTTCGTTTCAGCGTGTTAGCATATGCATATCGCATTGATGAAGGCCCTATCATGGCAGGACAAAAAATATCATTAGCCGACTTGCAAGCACAATACCGCGCGCAGTCGACCAACACGACAGATCCGGTACAAAGCCCAGCTGCGAGTACACAAAACCGCACAGCAAATGCTGACTTAGTTTACAGCACGGCGACCGGCCGTGTGACATCCCCCCCGCCAACCGTTACCGAATTTACCGCCGCTAGCGATGGCATTGTTCGGCTTAAACGTGAGCGTAAAGGGCGAAATGGCAAAGCCGTGATCTGTATTTACGGCCTCGGCGGCACCGAAGCCGAACTGCAACAAATCGCCAGTCAATTAAAGAAAAAATGCAGCTGCGGTGGCAGTGTTAAAGATGGCGTGATCGAAATTCAAGGTGATCAACGCGAGGTTATTAGCCAAGAACTTAGCAAAATGGGCTATACCTTGAAGTGGGCTGGTGGTTGAAGAAGGTAGGTGGGTAAACCGCGTGCATCACGACACCCTCTAATCAAGCACCCTCAACAACCGTTTTAGCTTTGCTTTGTTCTGATACGTTAACGGGGTTGCTCAGTAGTTCAGCCTGAGCATCCTCTACCGTTGTAACCTGAAGGAGCGCCCCATGCGCCAATTATCGCCATCTGATTTATCGTTGTTGTTGGTCGAACCCTCTGACATGCAACGCAAAATCATTATCAAACATTTGATGGATGAGGATGTGCAGCATATCGAAGCTGCCGATTCATTACAAAGCGCGCTGGCCGCCATGCGCCGGCACAAACCCGATTTAGTCGTGAGTGCACTGCATTTTAGTGATGGCACCGCACTCGATTTACTGACGCAAATAAAAAATGACACCCAGCTGGCCGATGTCCCTTTTATGTTGGTGTCCAGCGAGACACGGAAAGCACAGCTGGAGCAATTCAAACAGTCCGGCATAATTGCCATTTTGCCAAAACCCTTTCATCGGATCCATTTAGGCAAAGCCTTAAATGCCGCCATGGATCTGCTCTCGCCGGCAGAACTGCAGTTAACGCTCTACGATATTACCGATGTGCGCGTGTTAGTGGTGGATGATAGCCGCTTAGCCCGCAATCATATTAAACGTGTGCTAGGGAATTTAGGCATCCAACAAATGACCGAGGCGGAAGATGGCCAGCAAGCGATGCGCATCCTACAACAACAAATGTTTGATTTGGTGGTTACGGATTACAATATGCCAGAGGTCAATGGCCAGGAGTTAACCGAGTTTATCCGCCAGCACAGTACTATTTCGCATATTCCGGTCCTGATGGTCACCAGTGAGGCCAACGAGTCGCATTTAAGTAATATTGCACAATCGGGCGTCAATGCCATGTGTGACAAGCCATTCGAGCCGGAAACCGTCCGCGCCTTATTGTTTAATTTGCTGGAACATGGTGAAAACTAGGCGTTGTGTTAATAACAAGGTCGCGTCGTTTAGTATCGAAAGATAAACCTAAGCGAAACTCTTCAAATAGACCTCGTCAACAGGCACAACAACCAACAACATGGGCATGCCGCAGCCCTCGATGTTGGTGCGACAACCACCAATTCCACAGTGAAATAGCACTGCTCGATATGCAGGCTAAGTCAACATCGGCAATAAAAAGTGCAATAAAAAGTGCAATAAAAAAGCCAGCCTGATGAAAAGCTGGCTTTTTCTTCAACGATTGCCGCAGTTTAGCTACCATCGCACACCTTTAGTCGCCGAAACACGACGACCAACCTGTGCTATTTTGCAGCCGCTTGATCAAGTTGCTGGTAACGCTGCTGATATTTATCATGCAACTGCTGATGACGGTTGTTTAAATCCACTTTCCGACCATCGATCCACATGTCACTGACTTGATGTGTGAGGTAATCAAAAATATCACCCGATGACACCACAACCGTAGCCGCCTTGCCAACCTCCAGCGAACCGAGCTTTTGTTCAACACCGGCAATTCGCGCTGCATTAATGGTGACGCTTTGCAGTGCTTGCTCTGGTGTTAAGCCATAGCTGATGGCTTGCCCTGCACCAAACACCACATTTCGCGTATCCCAATAGCCGTCTAACGATAAGGCAAAGGTCACACCTGCTTTTTGCAACAACGCCGGCGTCCGGTAAGCCACATTGGATGGCTCGTCGTCACGCTCAGGAATACCATACGGCGCCGTAAATACCACCGGCACTTTCGCTGCGGCTAATTCGCTGGCGACACGCCAGCTATCACGCCCACCGACGATCACCAGCTGCAAGCGCTGTGTTTTGGCAAACAGCATGGCTTGACGGATTTGTCGCTCGTCATCGGCATGTACAAACACCGGACGCTTGCCGGCCAGCACAGGCTGCATGGCTTCTAACCGAGAGTCTAAACCGCGATCGTTACCTTGTGCTCGCGCTTCGCCATAAGCTCGCGCTGCCGCGAACCATGACTCCAATTGCGCTAAAGCGTTTTGGTTATCTTTGGCTAACTCTTCCGGTGTTTTTTTATTCCACCACGGCGCAATTAAACTGGCATTCGGCCAACGGACATGCAGACCAACGCCATCGTGCACCAGCGCATCTTCATAAGTCCAACTATCCAACTGCACCAGCGCCGATTGCCCCATCAACAGCGAGCCTTTGGGATACACCAAGCTGTAACTAAAACCATTACGACGAATGGTTGGGATCACTTCAGAATCGGCATTAAATGCAATGCTTGCGCGCACGTCAGGATTGAATGCCGTCACTTCATGGGTATCATCGGTGGCACGTACCGCTTCGATCTCAATCAAACCAAGTTGGTTAATAAGAGCCACCAAACCAGGGTAAATATGCTTACCTTGCATGGAAATCACTTCGGCGTTGGCTGGCGCGGCTAAATCAACACCAATAGCGGTAATTTTGCCGTTTTCCATCAAGATATCATGCCCTGCGAGCACGCCATTGCTAGCCGTATGCAAGGTGGCATCGGTTAATAAAATCGGCTTGGTTTGCGCAGCACCTGGCACAATATCGTGCGCCCATGCGGCGTTTGACAAACTCAACATTAGCAGCGCCGAAGCCAGCGCGGAACGGGTAAATCTAACTGTCATGGCGGTTCTCCTAGTGGCTATGGTGTTCAATGGCGTGCTGACCAAAACGGGCTTTTAACCAATCGCCTTGATCTTCACAGTGCCAAATCGGGCCATCTTGTTTGTAACGACCACCAGACCCCGCGCGTTCATCATCCGCCGCGGTTAATACTTTTTGGATCAGCGCTTGTTTCTCTTGTTGTGCTGACTGCTGCCAGACCAGATCACGTTCAAGATCATAATAATTTACCCCATCGATCCAGGTTTGTTCTGCTTTGCTGTACACCGACAATGGATGACCGCTCCACAGCACAAAATCGGCCTGTTTGCCACGGCTAATCGATCCCACATGCTCATCAATCAATAATTGTTTTGCCGGGTTGATAGTGACCATATTCAAGGCGTCTTGCTCCGACATACCGCAATACTTCACCGATTTTGCTGCTTCTTGGTTTAATCGACGCTGTAAATCTGGACTATCCGAATTCACAGACACTAATACCCCGCGGGATTGCATCAAGCAGGTGTTACTTGGAATGGCATCTTGCACTTCCATTTTATACGCCCACCAGTCGGCAAAGGTTGATGCACTGGCGCCGTGCTTTTTCATTTCATCTGCGACTTTATAGCCTTCCAGAATATGCGTGAAGGTATTGACCTTAAAGCCCACTTCATCGGCTAAGCGGATCAACATCAAAATCTCAGATGCCACATATGAGTGGGCATGAATATGACGTTTTTTCTCTAAAATTTCGACCAAGGCTTGCAGACGGTAATCGACCCGTGGCGGTGCGGTCCGCTTTTGCTCACTGCGAGATAAATCATTGTATGCCGCCCATGCCGCTTGGTATTCTTTGGCGGCTTGGAAGGAATCTCGAATGATGGTTTCCACCCCAATCCGACTTTGTGGATAACGCTCTGTGTAAGCTTCACCCCAGTTGGCTTGTTTGACGTTTTCACCAAGCGCAAATTTAATACTCGGCGGTGCTTTGGCAAACTTTAAGCCATTGGCATCGGTCCCCCAGCGCAGCTGGATCACTTGCGCTTGACCGCCAATCGGGTTGGCACTGCCATGTAACAGTTGCGCCGTGGTGGTACCACCGGCTAAGCCGCGATAAATATTGATGTCATCCGGTGTGATGACGTCACCAATGCGCACTTCGGAGGTAATGGCATCCGAGCCTTCATTCACCCCTAAATCAATCGCGATATGTGAGTGCTCGTCAATCAGGCCTGCCGTTAGGTGTTTACCGGTGGCATCAATCACCCGCACACCGCTGGGCGCAGATAGGTCTTTGCCAATGGCCGTAAAGCGACCTTTTTGCACCAATACATCGGTATTTTCTAACTTACCGTCTTTATCCGAGGTCCATACCGTGGCATTTTTGATCAGCACATCTTGCTGTGGCAACGGCGCCGCCACCCCAAAAGCACGATCCGGGAATGTGGTTTTGCTAATGAGATTCAGTGGCTTATCCGCATCATCTTTTTTATCTGTTGCGGCCGCGGTGGTGCGAGTTAACGTCACGGCTTGCTTTTCACCACTTGGCAATAACACAGCCCCTTGCAGAAGCTGACCATCCAACTGCAGGCTAAATTGCAGTACACCTTCGGTCGGTAATGGTGCCGTGGTTTTTAAATCCGCAATCGCCAGATTAAACTGTAATTGTTGTTTGGCTTGCGTCAGTTGCATCGCCTTGGCGGTAGTTTCGCCAAGTTTCACCTCGCCACTTAACGCACCATCATCACCACTGAGTGTGACGGTCAGCGTTTGATCGGCCCAGCGCCATAAATAGGTTCCCGCCACGCCGCTTTGTGGGTAGTCTTTTACCTTCAGCTCTTGACCTTGTGCCCAGGTCGCAACAATAGCGCCATCGTCAAAAATATCGCCACTGGCAATCACTAAATCGGCTTGGTAACCTGGCGCAATTTTACCTAGCTGCTCCGCCATGCCGACCATTTGCGCTGGCGTCGTCGTTAATGCTGCTAACGCTTGTTCGGTGGTTAAGCCATAACGAATTGCTTTACGTAAATTTGGTAAAAATTTGCTTTTGTCTTCCAAGCTCTGCAGTGTAAAGGCAAAAGGTAAACCTGCGTTGGCCACCGCGGCGGCATTGCCTGGCGCTTTTTCCCAATGACGTAAATCAGCTAATTTAACGTCAAGCTGCTGATCCAACTGCGATACTAGCGGTGCCGCAGGGAAGCTCAGTGGCAGAATCAAACGCTGGCCATTGGCTTTAAATTGGTTGATTCGGGCATATTCATAGCCTGAGCCGACATAACTGGCGTTGCTGATACTAAATTCACCAAGCAACTGCTGAGCACGTAACAGCGATTGGTCATCGCTGGACTCAAACACCACCCCATGTTGATTCAGTTGACTAAGTGCCGCCAGCGCCGCATTAAACTCAACCTTTTGGCCATGAAAACGAACATCTGGTTTGCCATAAGCCAGTTGATACCAATTGGCATCGGCTAACGTTTGACGAATAAGTGCAATACTGCCCATTAAGGACGATGGGTAACTTTGCGTCGAGCTGCCTTTACTAAACGACATAAAATGGTTGGCATCGGCATCGAGAATTAGCTCGCCAGGTAGTCCCTCAGCCAGCGAAGCCACCACCGCTTGCCCTCGAAAAATACCGTCTAAACGTGCGGACTGTACCGTGGTAAACCCTTGCTCTCGATAACCTTTCGCCAATTTTTCATCGGGTTTAAATTCATCGACCCAGCGGCGCTGGGCATGAATGGCGCCGTTACTGGCATTGCCACCTTTGCGATCATTCACATACACAGGTTTTTCAGAATAGCTGGCTTGCTCTGCCGCAGGCACACCATAGTTGCTGAAGGGATCGATAAATCCCGGGTATACGTGATAGCCTTTTAAATCAATCGCGCGATATCCTTTAGGGATCTCAGCGGCACCAACCTTAATAATTTTGCCATCAGCGACCAAAATGGTGGTGTTTTGTAATTGTTTGCCTGGCTCAGTGTGCACTGTGGCATTGGTGAAGGCAAAAAGCTGTGGTGTTTTGTCGCGGATCCCATGGACGGGTGATGTCTGATCGGCATAGGCAGCCGACATCGCCATCACCACCGCAGTGCTTAACAGCGACTGGCGAAATAGAGTCATGTTGTGTTCCTGATTAATCCAGCCCTTGAGTCAATCACTCGAAAAGGAGCTATGTTTTGCTAGTTTCCGTACCTCAGATGATGAGAGCATCAGCCTAGATGGAAATCGATTTATAGGTTAGCCGCGACAATTCTTGCTCGGCTAACGGCATGCTGTAGTAATACCCTTGTACCAAATAACACGCATTTTGTTGTAAGAATGTCACTTGTTCCGCCGTTTCTACCCCCTCGGCGACAACCCGTAAGTCCATCTTTTGCGCCATCGCAATGATAGCAGCGGTGATGTCCATATCGTTCTTGTCATCAGGGATATCTTTGACAAAAGAGCGGTCGATTTTGAGCTCATCCACCGGGAAACGCTTGAGATAACTCAGCGACGAATAGCCTGTACCAAAGTCATCAATAGATAAAGACAATCCGAGCCGTTTTAACTCATTTAACTGGTTAATAGCCGCATCGGTATCGCCCATTAACATACTTTCGGTGATTTCAAAGATTAAATGACTGGCTGGCGCCCCAGTCCGTTTGATAATGCGATCGATAAGGGCAGGTAAATCGGAGTCGGTAAACTGACGCGCTGACAGGTTAATCGATACCGTGATCACGTGACCTCGTGCATGTTGCCGGGTTAAAAATCGGCAAGCTTCCCAAATTATCCATTCGCCAATCTGCACAATAAGCCCCGTTGATTCCGCCACTGGAATAAATTTAAGCGGTGGAATCATTGAGTTATCAGGCCTTAACCAGCGCAGCAGAGTTTCATAACCCACAATGGTTTCGGTTCGGATATCTAACTTCGGCTGGTAATACAACATGAATTGTTGTTCGCGCAATGCTTCACGCAACTGACTTTCGATTTGCAGTCGCTCGTTAGCTGCATCATTTAAATCTTGGCTAAAGAAGTGGTAGGTATTTTTGCCACGCGCTTTGGCTTCATACATCGCCAAGTCGGCATGCTTCAAGAGGAGCTCTTCGTCGATGGCATCTTCTGGTGCCAAGGTGATGCCAATACTGGCACTGATTGCCATATCATGCCCGGCAAGCTTTACTGGCAAGGCAAATGATTGTCGTAAGTTTTCCGCAATACTGGCGGCTTGTTTACGGTTAGAGATGCCGCTTAAGATGACTGCAAACTCATCGCCGCCCAAACGAGCTATAGTGTCCTCTTCCCGCAACCGGCTGGTCAAACGACGAGATACCTCTTTAAGTAACTCATCACCGGCATCATGTCCTAGCGTATCATTGATACGTTTGAATTCATCCAAATCAAAATATAGCAACGCAAAATGGTAATAACCGCGCGATGCCATGGCGATGGCTTTGCGCAATTGGTCGCGGAAATAACTGCGATTGGCCAAGCCGGTTAACACATCAAAATATGCCAATTGCTCCATTTTGCGCTGGCTTTCTTTGATAAACGAAATATCTTGCATCGCACAAACATAATGACTAACGACCCCACGATCATCACGAATGGGCGCAATGGCCAAACTCACCCAAAACTGTTTTAGGGCAAACTCTAACAACATATCACCGCGCCAATGCTGCCGCTCTTTTAGGCTAAGACGAATATCATCACTGACAAACCCCATCTCCCGCGCATACAGCATACTCAGATCTTTGTGCATTACATCGTCTGGCGCACAACCAAGCATTTCAAGTAAAAACGGGTTCGTGTACTCGATGGCCAAATTGTGATCGGTGATCACAAGACCTGAACTGGAAAATGCCACAGCCTTGCTGAGTTTGCGCGCTTCACGCTCCGCACCTTCTTTTTCTAAAATACGATGGTTAAGGCCATCAATAAGTTGCTTCATTTCATCCGACATTCGCAAAAAGGCACGGTTGAGCATGCCAATTTCATCGGTATGGGTATCGAGCGGGATCTTAAACTCACTGCCATTGGCAAAGCGTTGTACCGCATGTACGAGTGCATACAATCGCCTTAAAATAAGTTTATACACAAACACTTGCAATGCTGCGGCCACCACGATGGCCACCAGCAAAAACACCAAAATGACCTTATTACGATTATCACGTAAATTGGCCAAGATCGAATCGTAGTCGTGATAAACCAACACATGCCAGCCTAGGCGGTCAATGGTGGCACTAGCCACAATACGATCTGCTATTGCACGACTCAGTAAAGGACGTTCCGCAGGGTTGGCAATCACTTGCTGCATATAATGGCGAAGTTGTGTATCTGGTAAGGGTTCAGGTTCGAGTGCCTGATTCATTTTGAACTTACTGCTATTTTTTTGACGCTTTTCGCTTAGTAGCAAATTTCCTTTAGGATCAAGCAGCAGCGTTTTCCGACCATGCTCCCACTGCCCAACACGTGATAAATGTTTTAAGAGCTCATCAAGCTCTAAATCAGCCCCTGTGATGCCGATAAATTTATCCTCAACATAAACTGGGATAATCAAACTGATCATCCATTTCTCCCAGATATTGTCGTAGTACACCGGCGTCCAGCGCGGCAATCGCGCTTGGTTTTGTTCGGGGCTGGCAATACTGAAAAATAAATCGCGACGAAAATCATGATTCACATCCACTTCCATCGCCCATTCAGCTGGCGAAATCCGCACGAAACCATCATTGGAAATGAAGTAGAAGGTAAAAAAGTCCTCAAGCATGACTGGGGATAGCGTTTGCCATAAAATAGCCGAACGCTGAAAATAATCATGCGGCTGACGTAAAAACGCCTGCTCGGCTTGGAAGGCACCCGAGGTGTCATCTTGGGTACGCAAACTACCATCTTTTAAACGAGTTGCTGGATCCAACACCGCCTGCGGCAACGCCAAGCGCTGATGTAGCGCTTGCGTCACAATTTGATTGGCTTTAATCGCTTTTTTTTCTCGTTGCCAAAATACCTTATCCAGCTCTTCAGCAAAACGCTGCGTGGCGGCATTTAGCTCGGTACGCTCTTGCTCAAGCAACACATCTTCTTGGATCTGCAACATGGCATACGCAATACAACTGCTGGCCACCACCGTCAACAAAAACACCAGAATGGCAAACTTTGCCCCTAGTGAATGCATATTTGTGGTTCGGTACATTGCATCCTTCACGAAGTTCCGCCTTAAACGTCGGTTGATACGCAGCTAAATAGACTTCCATTTAACGCTTGCATGACGCCATTGAACCAGCGCGACTTGACAAGTGATAGTCTTGTCTGAAACCTTAGACTGCTATAGCAAAAAAATACTACCTATTTTTCATCACCAATCTTTACAACAACAGCCATTAACCTGCAAGAGAAGCCACTATGAAAAAAATCATTCTCGCCAGTATCATCATTGCCTTGAGCGGCGCAGTTCACGCAGAAAGTGCCTTTACCAACGCTGACGATGCTCTGAAATACCGTAAAGCCAGTTTTAGTTTAATCCGCCATAACACCGCGGACATCGCCGACATGGTCGTCAAGGGCGCCGTGCCTTTTGATGCCAAACGCGTGCAGAAACGCGCCGATGCCTTGGCTGCGTTAACCACCCTGCCATGGGATGCGTTTGCCGTGCCAGGCGCAGAGCAAAAACCAGGCGACACCAAAGCCGACGCTTGGAAAAATAATGCAGATTTTACCAAACGAGCCCAAAGTTTTGTGGCGGACGCAAAAGCGCTGCAAGTCGCCGCCAATGGTGGTGACCAAGCCGCGATCAAAACAGCATTTATTGCGTTTAGCAAAAACTGTAAAGCCTGCCATGAGCAGTATAAAGCAGATTAAATCGCTCGTCGTACAATCTAAGAAACATGAGGGATGTTGTTGATGTGTCCACAGGAACAGATACCACAATAATATCGCAGCGCCCCCCAAGGTAGTCGTCTGCGATAGACCTCACAACCCTGCCCACATACCTATCTAAAGGGCTGACAGCATGTTGTCGGCCCTTTTGTTGAGTAGCTTGGGTTTGTTCAGCGCCGTAGGTTTGTTTTCGCCAGTTTTTGTCATCGAAGCAATGCACGCACACATCAGCGACCTCGTGCGGCCCTTGTGTGCAAAGCTATTGTATTTCTGTCTCACCTAAGTTCAGGGAGCAACACTACCACTGCCCTGCGATGAGCGCTTGCAACGGGATATACCCCTGCCAACTGAAGAGACCTGCAGCAATCACACCGACCAGTAGTACATACCATCCTACGGCTTTAAAACCGCCGACGGGCGTAGTTAAGGCTTTTTTACCATGCAGCATGGCGCTGATAATTTTATCGCCACGCCACTGATGTATCAGTGCCGCCAGCACGTGAATGGCCACCAATGCCAATAAAATATCTAAATTCCAGCGATGAAAAGCACTTGCCCACTGCACCCACTGGCTATCGACCACGGCCACCAAAGGTCCTTCCGTGAAGACATCATCGGTAGTCATTAATCCCGTCACAAATTGCGCCAACACCAACAGCAATAGCGCGACTATCATGTAACCCGATAGCGGATTATGCCCCTCGACTGCCGACGGTTGGCGGATAAATCGCCATACTGTCGCCGGTGATTTTACAAAATGGCTAAAACGGGCATTCTCAGAGCCCACCACAGCCCAAATCAGCCGCGCCAGCAACACGGAGGCCAGGCTATAGGCCAATACCATATGCAGGTTGTAATATTCTTGCTCAGCACTCCACCATAATCCGCCAAGGAGCGCCACTTGCGACCAGTGAAAGAGCCGAACTGCGCCATCCCATAATTTAAATTGTTGCATCTGGTTATCTCCGCTTTTGCGTATGTTGCTGTTTTTATTTTAAACTGAAGCAGTTATGTCATGACGACCCACATGTATCTTACCAATATATCAAGCCATCGCTGGAGCAACATCATGCAAATCTGGATAAAACGGCTCGTTTTTGCGCTTATTGGCCTGTTAAGTGTCGCCCTAGCGCTGAGTTATGTCCTGCTTCGTGCCTCATTACCGGACTACAATGCGGTGTTGCCAGCCAATGTGCAAGCGGAGGTCAAACTTAGTCGCGATGCACAAGGCTATGTCAGTATTGTGGCAAAAAATCGTGAAGATGCCGCGTTTGCGCTGGGGTTTGCCCATGGGCAAGAACGTTTTTTTCAAATGGATTTACTGCGTAAAAATGCCGCCGGTGAGCTTGCATCACTATTTGGTGCTCGCGCACTACCATTTGATGAAAAGCGTCGTATCCATCGTTTTCGTGATCGCGCTGAATTGGTGTTAAAACAAAGTCATAAAGCTGAATTGACGCTACTTCAGCACTACACCGCCGGGGTAAATCATGCGATGCAGCAGTGGTTGGTGCCGCCGTTTGAATACATCTTGTTGCAGCATAAGCCGGAGGCGTGGCGCGAAACCGACTCTATTTTGGCGATTTATAGCATGTATTTAGATCTGCAAAGCAGCCAAGGCATGGATGAACTAAGCCATGGCTGGTTAAAACAGCAACTTCCCGCCGATTGGTATCGCTTTTTGACACAGCACAACAGCGACTGGCAAGCCGCGCTTGACGGCAGTGAGATGGCCAAGGTTACGGTGCCAACGACACCCTATCCGGATCTGTTAAAGCAGCAGCGCACCAGCTGTCGCGATTGCAGTATCAGTGATGGACCTTATTTGGGCAGCAATAACTTTGCCGTCAGCGGCGCTATTACGCCCCATGGTAGCGCTATTGTCGCGGATGATATGCACCTCGGATTGCGCGTACCTGCCACCTGGTTCAAAGTCAAAATGCAATGGCAAGAACAGCAGTTTGTGGCGGGTGTTAGTTTACCTGGGAACCCTGCGGTGGTCGCAGGCAGTAATGGGCACATCGCGTGGGGCTTTACCAACAGCACCGCCGATTGGACGGATGTAGTCGCACTGGAGCGCTCTGATGATGGTCGCCAATATGCCACACCGGCAGGAATGCAAGATTTTAAGTACAACAACGAAGTGATCAAGGTGAAAGGCCAAGCCGACAAGGTGATCCTCATTGAAGAAACCCAATGGGGCCCGGTGTTGCCAGCGCCGTTCAAAAATTATGCACTGCGCTGGGTTGCGCATGATGTCGAAGGCTTAAATCTGCACTTATTGCGCATGGAAAATGCAAAAAGCAGCAAAGAAGCGCTTACCTTGGCTAGCAAGGTCGGTATTCCAACACAAAACCTGCTGGTCGCCGATCAACAAGGCCACATTGGCTGGACCCTCATTGGCGCTTTACCCAAACGCCAACTGCAAGACATGGACACACCGCAGTCTTGGCACGATGGCCAAAATGAATGGCTCGGCTATCTGGACGGCACCGACTATCCACGTATTGAGAACCCGAAGGACAATCGCTTATGGACCGCCAATGCTCGCATGATCGGCGGCGCATCATTGGCATTGATTGGCGATGGCGGCTACGATTTAGGCGCGCGTGGCTGGCAAATTAAACAAGCGTTGTTTGATAAACCACAGCATGATGAACAAAGTTTGCATGCGATCCAACTCGATCACCGAGCGCTATTTTTGCAACGTTGGCATGGTGTCTTACTGAGCGTATTAACCGATGAATTTGTCAATCAACATCAATTGCAGGACTATCGCCGCTGGGTGACCCCCGTCTTGACCACCGCCGCGGCTGATCAACAAAATTACCTGTGGGTTCGCCAATTCCGTCGTCAGGTATTACAGCTGTTGTTTGCGCCATTGAGTGCCGCACTGGATGCGCAGTCGCTAGACTTGTCCGACCTAAAATTTAATACCGAAACGCCGGGCTGGTTATTGTTGCAAGCGCGTCGCGCCGACACCTTACCGGCGGCATTTAGCAGTTGGGACGCCTTACTGCAGCAAGCGGTCCTCGACAGTATTACCGAGCAACAACGCCTAGCCAAACCCTTGGCGGATCAGCGCTACGGCGACTTAAACCTTGTTCAGTTACAGCATCCACTCAGCCAAGCCTTGCCATGGTTATCACCGCTATTGGATATGCCTGCACAGAGCATGCACGGTGATAGTCATATGCCACGCATTCAATTACCCGATCATGGGCAATCACAGCGCATGGTGGTCGCACCAGGGCATGAGGATAAAGGTATCCTCGTGATCCCGGCGGGACAATCTGGTCATCCACTATCGCCATTTTACCGCGCCGACCACCAGTTCTGGTTTGGGGAACAACCGTTAGGCTTTTTACCGCAAGCTGAAAAATATCAGCAACAACTGTATCCTACGCCTTGACTTTAGCCATCCAGACGGAATATTGTGCAGAGATGAAACAAATGAATGTGTTTGCCGCTACTTTTTTTAGCTTTACCACCCCACCGGGGAGGTAAGCGGCTGCACGTGTAAAAATACCGCGAAACCTCCCAACTGGGAGGTTTTTTTTTAGCAAAAAGGCGCACCACCATGAACATCGATCTACAGCACATTCGTGATGATATCAGTCACACCGACCAACAATTGTTAGCGCTATTGGCAAAACGTCGACAACTGGCGTTGGCGGTTGCCAATGCCAAACTGGCACAAAATAAACCGATCCGCGATCAAGAGCGTGAACAACGTTTACTGGTATCACTGATTGCGCAAGGGCAAGAACTGGGCCTCGATGCCAGCTACGTGACTCGACTGTACCATGTGATTATTGAAGATTCGGTGCTGCAACAGCAAGCCAAGGTGCAAGGTTTACTCAACGGGGAGCAAGGCCCTGTGGCGCGAGTAGCATTTTTAGGTCGTGCCGGTTCTTATAGTTATTGGGCGACGCAAAAATACTTTGCCCGCCGCGCCGAGACGCTGATCGAAATTGGCTGTGATAGTTTTCACGAAATCATCCAAAGCGTAGAGAACGGCCATGCCGATTACGCGGTATTACCCATCGAAAATACATCCAGTGGCAGCATCAACGAAGTGTATGATTTGCTACAACAAACCCGATTATCTATCGTGGGCGAGCTAACACATCCCATCGCACATTGTTTACTCGGCGTGCCGGGCACTGATCTGCGTCACATCAAACAAATTTGTGCGCACCCGCAAGTGATTGCGCAGTGCAGCCATTATTTACAGCAGCTGCCGCAGGTGAAAATTGAATACTGTGAGGCGTCGTCCGATGCTTTTAACCGTGTCCAACACGCCAATGATGCCAGTGTAGTCGCGATCGGTGGCGAGGAAGGCGGCAAATTGTACGGGCTAGAAGTGTTAGCTCGCGACTTAGCCAATCAAAAAGACAACGTCAGCCGCTTTATTGTGGTATCACGCAAAGCCATCTTGGTGGATAAAGCCATTCCCGCCAAAACCACCTTTATTTTATATACCGGTCAGCAAGCGGGTGCCTTAGTGGATGCACTCTTGGTGCTGAAGCAACATGGCATTAGTATGGCCAAATTGGAATCGCGCCCTATTCCAGGCAATCCTTGGGAAGAAATGTTTTATGTCGATGTCTGTGCCAACATTGATGACTATGCCATGCGCCGCGCCTTAGATGAACTGCAGCGTATTACGCGTTTTGTTAAAGTGTTGGGATGTTACCCCAGCGAAGATGTGACGCCGACGCTGCCCCAACGTGCGAGTTAACACTGCACCCTTGACCTGAGTTTTCGGGGAGCGATCGCGAGGAAGCAATGTATGTGATAAACACCGGCAACCTGACTGCAGTTATCGTTTTGGCGGTGCAGATCACCAAATCCACCGGCGATTGAAGGCAACGCCCCTGCCGCTTAGGCCGTCGCCTTTATCGCCATGCCCTTAATCGCCATGCAAAGCAGCGCGGATCCCCTTATCCGATTAAAGGTCCGGTTAAAAACGTAGCGGGACACGCTGTGCATGAACCGCCACCTCAACCTGCTGGCCACGTGCTTGCATACAGGCCTGCAGCGCGCGACTGGCGGCTGGCTCGCCATGCACCAGATAAAACTGTGTGCTCGCAGGAAAATGCTGCGCCCATGCCAGTAAATCACGCTGGCCTGCATGTGCAGAAAACCCGCCAATCGTATGCAGCTTAGCTTGGACGGTCACGCTTTGCCCCAGCACTTTGATATGCGTCTGACCATCGATGAGCTGCCGCCCTAAAGTGCCAGAGGCTTGATAGCCGACAAACACCACCGAGGTGTTGGGCTTCCATAGTAAATGTTTAAAATGATGCAAGATGCGTCCGCCGTTACACATACCACTGCCGGCAATGATAATGGCCCCCCGGGCAATCCGATTGATGGCCATTGACGCTTCGATGGTCGGGGTTGCATGCAAAATCGGCAAAAAATCAGCCAGATCACGGCCACCGCGCGCCTTAAGCGGCGCTATATCTTTGGCATCCAATGCATGTAGCTGCTGATTGTAAATCTCGGTAATTTCGATCGCCATCGGGCTATCTAAGACCACCAACGATTGTGGTAAGCGGCCTTGGTGATACAACAGCGCAAGATAATAAATCAATTCTTGCGAGCGTCCTAAGGCAAACGCCGGGATCAGCACATTGCCACCCGCGGCATGAGCCTGCTGCAGCACAGTGGCAAATTCATCCAGCGTGGCATCAATCGGCTGATGGTTACGATCACCATAGGTACTTTCCATCAACACCACATCTGCCGATGAAATCACGGCCGGATCGTGCATTAATACCGTCGCCGGATTGCCTAAATCACCGGAAAACAATATTTTTTTAGTGACATCGCCATGTTGAAGCCAGATCTCAACTTGACTTGACCCTAAAATATGCCCGGCGTCTTGCAATCGCAATTGCCACTGCGGCCATAATTCCAACTGCTGTAAATAGGGCAACCGCTGCACCAAACTCATCACACGATACAAGTCTTGTTTTCGAATAACCGGTGTCAATAGCGGCAATCCCTTGCGTTGTCGCTGTTTGTTTTGCCAATCCAGATCATGCAGATAAAGATGCAGTGCATCGTCGAGCAGTACGGGGAGCAGCAGCGCCGTCTGTGGTGTGCAGATAATGGGTCCATCAAAACCACGCGCGACCAACAACAGCAACAATCCAGAGTGATCCAAATGGGCATGTGACAACACCACCGCATCAATAGCGGCAGGACTAAAGGCAAACTGAAAACCTTGCAGTGCCAAAACTTGCTGTCGTCCCTGCACCATGCCGCAGTCCAGCAACAGCTGCCTCCCCGCATGCTCCACCATATGACATGACCCCGTGACTTCACCAGCGGCACCATAAAACGTAATTGCAGAGTTATTCATGTGCGTATCCTTAGCATCAAGACTTCATCTACTGTAGCCTGCGTGGTAAAAAAAAACTTATGCTAGGTCAAGATCGTGAGATTTACAGAGTAACATCTGTCACTCGATGTGCGTTGAGAGCTGTTGGCGGTGCGTGGGCATGTTCGTGATGTCATGCCCACATGAGGTGAATCGTCTCAGCACGACCGCACAATCGCCTGAAAAACTCCCTGTCAGCGCCAACAACACTCTATAATCAGCCGATTCGGATCAAGGAGTTTATGATGACCACCCCAGAAACCGCTACTAACGGTTGGCAACCTGTCGAGCAAAACACAACAGCCCCTTCCATTCATAGCCGTCATTTAGGTTCGGCTCTTGAAGCGAAAACGATTGCCGAGCAATGTGATTCACCCTCGTCGTCCTATCGATTAGCGTTTAATGATGCTGATTTTCTAATGCAAGACGAGCTGCGACACGTCCGACTGCAGCTGGAGTACTTGAAACCACAGCAAATTATGGAAAAATATGGCGTGGATGCCACCTTAGTGGTGTTTGGCAGTGCCCGCTTTTGTGCGCCGGAAGTTGCCGCCGCGCAGTTACATCAGGCTCAGCTGGCATTGGCGGCTGCACCCAATGATGACAGCGCGCAGCAGCAAGTGGTGTTAGCCCAGCGTAATGTTCGCAATAGTCGCTATTATCAACAAGCTCGCCAGTTCGCGCAGCTGGTGGCGCAGCATAATCAGCAGCACAAACGCCATGCGCTGATGATTATCAGTGGTGGTGGTCCAGGTATTATGGAAGCGGCAAACCGTGGTGCCGCCGATATGGGCGACAAGAGTATCGGGCTAAATATTGTGTTACCGCATGAACAGCAGCCCAATCCCTATATCACGCCGGAGTTTTGTTTCCGTTTTCACTATTTCGCTATTCGTAAAATGCATTTTTTACAACGCGCGCGCGCGTTAGTCGCATTCCCTGGTGGGTTTGGTACCTTGGATGAGCTGTTTGAGACCCTGACGTTGCTGCAAACGGGGAAAGCCAACAAAGTACCTGTGATTCTATTTGGTGAAGCGTTTTGGCGGCGATTAATCGATTTTGATCTCCTGGTTGAGGAAGGCTTGATCCATGCCGCCGATTTACAGCTGCTGCACTTCGTCGATGATGCCGAAACAGCTTGGCGCTATATTGCCGATTACTATCAGCTGCCGCAGGCGTAGTTTCGTAAACATTTAGACTTACATCGGTTGTACGTAAGCGCCAATACACCGTCACGAAAATACGTTTCTCACGTCAAATTAATGTCATCACGTATAACTAAAATACACTGGAAAGCCGCAATCTGAGTGAAGGCCTGCGGCTTTTCAGGTCATGGTGTAAATTCATTTTACACATGCACAGCTAGGATGATGAACAATCAATCTTGGCGATGTGTCTATCCATCAAATAATACGGTGTACTATGGAAAAAATTGCGCTAAAACATGTAGTAAGTCAGCAATTACGTTCTCGCTTGGCATTAGCCGGGATCCGATTTACCCGGCATCATAATGCGATTGTTACCTTATTTGCGGTGGTACGCTTACATCAAGATGGCTTGGTGCTGGAGCGGCCGGGGAAGTTGGATCGATTTATTTCGTACGAACGTTTACGGATGGGCCAGCTAATTAATGTTCTGGCAGGTCATGGCACGACAAGCCAAGCACGTCTTGCAGAATTTTTAACCGAAGAACTGACGATGGTCAGCATGCAAGGTGGCGCTAGCACTGCATACATCAACCATAGCGCATTACCAAACCGCCTCAACTAGCAAAAAAATAGCTTTTGCTGATGTTTCATCGGTTTGTGGTATGGGGTGTTCGCTGATATCACATAAAAAAAGGCAGCTAACGCTGCCTAACACTGCATATTGCAGCCACGCCCATATTCTCTTGCATTTGCTACATAAGCGTCGTTGTTATAAACGGACCAACACGCTTTATGAAAGCAGGCCACGTTTTCGTCTAAAACCATAGCGTTGCTATCGATACGCCACCGCAGAAATGTAACGCTCAGCACAACGCTACATCATCTGCGGGGTGACAAGTGGCCTCGTGCGATTTTGCCCAATCGCCCCTTAGGCCACTTCACAACAGATCAGTTCCCCTCAAAACTGATTCATTGTATTGTCTTTACCGGCTGCTTTAAGGGCGGCTTCGCCAGCAAAGTATTCTTTATGGTCATCACCGATATCTGAACCCGACATATTTTGATGCTTCACACAGGCAATACCTTGACGAATTTCTTGCCGCTGTACACCTGCCACATAACCCAGCATGCCCGCGTTACCAAAGTATTCTTTTGCCAAGTTATCCGTTGATAACGCTGCGGTATGGTACGTCGGTAAGGTGATTAAGTGATGGAAGATCCCCGCGCGTTTCGCCGCATCAGCTTGGAAGGTACGAATACGCTCATCAGCTTCTAAACCTAATGCGGTGTGATCGTAATCCGCACTCATCAGGGTCGCACGATCGTAGCCAGTCAAGTCGCGTCCTTCCGCTTGCCATGCATCAAACACTTGTTGACGGAAATTCAAGGTCCAGTTGAACGATGGGCTGTTGTTATAAACAAGCTTGGCGTTTGGTACTACCGCACGAATACGATCGACCATTTCGGCAATTTGACCAATATGTGGTTTTTCGGTTTCAATCCACAACAAATCAGCGCCATGTTGTAGCGAGGTAATACAATCCAATACCACGCGGTCCACACCAGAACCGGCTTTAAATTGGAACAGGCCACTGGCTAAACGTTTTGGTTTTAATAACTTGCCGTTGGCTTTTACCACCACATCGCCATTGTTGATATCATCCGCGGAGGCAATGTAATCACCATCTAAGAAACTATTGTACAAATCACCCAAGTCGCCCGGCGTCTGCGTAACAGCAATTTGTTTGGTTAAGCCTGCCCCCAAGGAATCGGTACGTGCCACGATAATGCCATTGGTGATGCCAAGCTCTAAAAAGGCGTAACGCACGGCGTTAATTTTTGCTAGAAAGTCCGCATGCGGCACTGTCACTTTACCATCTTGGTGACCGCACTGTTTTTCATCCGATACTTGGTTTTCAATTTGAATAGCGCACGCCCCAGCTTCAATCATCTTTTTAGCCAATAAGTACGTCGCCTCGGCGTTACCAAAGCCCGCATCGATATCGGCAATAATCGGGACCACGTGCGTTTGGAAGTTATCGATTTTTGCCTGAATTTCAGCAACTTTGTGCTGTTGATCGGCGGCACGCGCAGCATCTAATTCACGGAACAATCCTCCAAGCTCACGCGCATCGGCTTGGCGTAAGAAGGTGTACAGTTCTTCGATTAATGCGGGGACTGCGGTTTTTTCATGCATCGATTGATCTGGCTGAGGACCAAACTCTGAGCGTAGCGCCGCAATCATCCAACCCGACAAATACAAGTAGCGACCTTTGGTGCTACCGAAATGCTTTTTGATTGCAATCAATTTTTGTTGGCCGATAAAACCATGCCAGCAACCTAAAGATTGGGTGTATTGCGTCGGATCCGCATCATAAGCGGCCATATCACGACGCATGATATCGGCGGTATATTGCGCAATGTCGAGGCCGGTTTTGAAGCGGTTCTGCAACTGCATCCGTGCAGCATACTCTGGATTAATTGCATTCCAGGCGGCGCCTTGTGACTGACATGCTTGCTGTAATTGCGAAATACTTGCTTGATAAACTGACATGCTGATTCCCCTGTGGATAACGCTGCTCACTTAACGTCCAGCGGTTAAGTGCTTGCAGAGGGACGGCGATGGCCGGTGCCCTTCGGTGAATTCACTATAGGGGGCAAAATTAAAATTCATATAGTTGATTTTTATGATGCTCATCATTCATTATATGAATATATATTATCCGGTAAAAAACGCTTCCGATGAATATCAGCAAAATCGATCTCAATTTATTGGTGTACTTAGATGTACTGCTACGCGAAAAAAATGTCACACGTGCAGCCAATCAACTCAATATTACCCAGCCCGCCATGAGTAATGGCTTAAAGCGATTGCGCGATTTATTAAATGATCCGATCTTGGTGCGCACATCAGACGGCATGGTGCCCACAGAACGCGCGAAAGAACTCGCCCCCGTAGTGCGTGGTGTGCTACTGACGCTTGAAGAAACGCTGCAACCGAACAAAGATTTTGAACCAGAACACAGCCAGCGGGTATTTCGCATCATGGCCAGTGATTACGCGGCCTCGACCTTGATCCCTGCGCTGTTAAAAAAACTGCGCTCAGAAGCGCCTGGCACCTCATTAGATATTATGACGCCATCCGATGTGACCTTTCACGATGTTGAAAATGGCAAAGTGGATATGGCCATCAACCGCTTTGATCAGTTGCCACAGTCGTTTCATCAAAAAACCATTTGGCGCGATAGCTTTGCTTGTTTAATCAATAAGAAAAACCATATTTTACAGCACTTTAACTTAGATACTTATCTTAAGGCGCAGCATATTTGGGTCAGTAAAACCGGCTTTGGTGTTGGCGTTGGGATGGATCCTGCCGATGTACAAAAATTAGGTTGGGTAGACGAAGCATTAGCGAAATTTGGTAAACAGCGCAACATCAGTGTATTTACGCGAAACTACCACGTCGCCATGCATTTGGCAGTGGAAAGTGACCTCATTGCAACCTTACCGCTGAAAGCCGCCATGCTTTATAAAAATGATAGTCATATGGCGATCATGGATCCGCCCTTTCCTATCCCATCGATTGAGTTGAAAATGATTTGGAGCCCCTTGCTGCATCAAGATGCGAGTCATATTTGGCTTCGACGGCAAATTGTTGAAATCGCCGAGGAAATTGCATAATCCTGCTTATGTGACGACGGTGAAATACTAGATTGCTAATATCGTTTTTTAATGTGTTCGAAGCGGCAGTGAACACCATTCGCATGATCGAACGAAGCGCAGATCCCCGCCGCATGTGCACGACTGACGGCGGGGTGACGTAGATGACGATGCCAGACGATGCCAAAGGCGCAGCACGTCACTGACAGCTACAGCATTTGCCGATAAATTACTGAGCGGTCAATAACTGATAGGCCGGCAGCGTGAGAAAATCAACCAGCTGTTCCGCAGTGGTAATGTCCAGCAGCAAACGCTGCGCTTTTTCAAATTGTTGCGCTTGCCACTGCTCGGGTCCCACTTCTTTAAATACCACCACTGCCTCTTCTGCCAGCATAGATGCAAACAAATCTGCCGTCACGACGCGACCATCAGCCAGCGTTTTGCCATGTCGGATCCATTGCCAAATCGAGGTGCGGCAAATCTCCGCTGTAGCTGCATCCTCCATCAAACCATAGATGGGCACGCATCCTTTGCCACTGATCCATGCGGCAATATATTGCAGTGCCACACGGATGTTCACGCGCATGCCATGTTCGGTACGCTCCCCAGTACTTGGCGCAAGTAATTCTGCGGCCGTGATCGGCGCATCCTCGGCACGACTTACATCCAACTGGTTGATGCGCCCTGCTAAATGACGATCAAATACCGCGTTGGCCGTCGCAGCAAGCCCAGGATGGGCCACCCATGTCCCGTCATGACCATTGCGCGCCTCAAGCTCTTTATCGGCCGTGACGCGCGTTAAAATCTGAGCATTGGCTTCGGGATCTTTGGCAGGAATAAAGGCCGCCATGCCCCCCATGGCCAACGCCCCACGCTTGTGACAGGTTTTGATCAATAATCGTGAATAAGCATTCAAGAATGGTTGTGCCATAGTCACAGCTTGGCGATCTGGTAAAACTCGATCGGGGTGATTACGTAATGTCTTGATATAACTAAATATATAATCCCAGCGGCCACAGTTCAGTGCCACAATATGCGACTGTAACGCATATAAAATTTCATCCATTTCAAACACCGCAGGCAGTGTTTCAATCAAGACGGTCGCACGAATGGTACCCACTGGTACTTTGAAATACGCCTGTGTAAAGCGAAAAACATCATCCCACCATTTGGCTTCATGATGGCTTTGCAACTTCGGCAAATAGTAATAAACACCAGATTGCTTCGCTTGGCGCAGCGCTAAATTGTGATAAAAATACAGCGCAAAATCCATCAATGAACCAGGTACTATGCTGCCGTCAACGAGCAGGTGTTGCTCAGGTAAATGTAAGCCACGTACCCGAGCGATGAGTAATGCTGGATCGCTTTTTAATTGATATTGCTTGCCTGAATGAGCATCGGTATAGCTAATGGTGCCAGCATTTGCATCACGTAAATTGATTTGTCCATCCATCACGCCTTGCCAGCTAGGTGCTTGCGCATCTTCAAAGTCAGCCATAAAGACTTTTACATCGGCATTCAATGCGTTGATGATCATCTTGCGCTCCACAGGACCTGTGATCTCTACGCGGCGATCTTGTAAATCATGCGGAATATCAGCCACGCGCCAATCCGATTGTCGAATAGCCTGAGTTTCCGTCAAAAAGTCAGGTAAAGCGCCTGCATCAAACTGCGCTTGCCGTGCCTTTCGCGCGGCCAGCAGATCTTGTAAACGTGGCCGAAATTCACGGACTAAGGCCACTAAAAACGCGCAAGCCTCTGTGGTAAGTACACTATCGTATTCTGCGTTCATCGGGCCTACGATCTGTAAGCCTGCACGTTCAATGCTCATGTGGAAACTCCAAGGTAAGAAAAAGCGAAAACGCATCTACTATAAGCAGTTTAACGCCATTAACCTCATTAATGCTCGCAATGGTTAGCATTCACGCAAATTATAAAAAATGAACTTTAATTTGTTATTTGCTGGCATGTTTCCTGCTTAAATACTCGCAGGATATGCGCATACGCAGTCGCATTTGTTTTCATCCGTCAAACTTTTGTCAGGGGATCTATCTATGGAATACATCATTGTATTACTTGTGTTGTTAACCATAATCACCGCCTTCGCCGTCAATTGGTGGATGCACCAAGGCAACCCGTTTCCTCTTACTAAAAAAAATCAATTACTTACCCCCGTTGAGCGTTCATTTCTCAGCTTGTTAGAGCACGCCGTCGGTGATGAATACAAAATTATGAATCGCATTAAACTTGCCGATGTGCTCGAAGTACAGCCCAAGGCTGACGCACGGGCACGCCGAGCGGCACTGCAAAAACTAAATGCTAAATATCTCGACTATGTGCTTTGCGATCCGGTTGATATGTCCATCGTTGCTGTGGTTGATCTGGTGAATAACACGGATAAAACCGGACATAAAGCGGTACCTGATTGGTTTGTAAGTGGCGCACTGGAAGCATCAGGCATCCCTTATATTCGCATGAAAATTAAAGCTGGCTACGATGTGGCCGATATCAAACAAGTCATCGCGAAAAAAGTCGGTAAATCATGGATGAAACCTGAACCACTGGTGAAAGGATTTGTGAAAAAGGGCCCAACCCGCCCATTAAAACCGCTTGAGAATAATGTCGTGCCAGCAAACTTAAAACCAACAACGGCTTTAATTCAATTGTCATAACGAGTTCCAAATCTAAAGCTTGCGAATATAAGTCACTCCCAAGCGATAGGCCCCCGGCCTCGGTTGCTGCAACAACCGAGGCTTTTTTATTGGCAGACGAGATCACTCATCGGCGAACTTTTTTGAAAATTAGCTAAAGACTTTGCCAACACAACCGATACCCTTATTGATGTGTTGGCATGGGAGGAACTATGACACAAGGCATCGGAGCTGCGGCTGTCAGCCAAAGCTATGAACTGTTGGGCGCTTCATTGGCAAAATCCCAACAAAAGCAGGAAGGTCAGATGGTAATGCAATTACTACAAACAGCGGCCAGCTCAGCACCTGCGAGCGCTCCTGTGGGTAATCTTGGCAATAACATTGATATTTCTGTGTAAGCAATAAGGCTACGAAAGTAGCCTTATTTTTTTATTCGTCATGTGATCACAACTTCTATTGCTTGTCCTGGCATTAAGACATGCTTAACCACTGAATATGCGCTGCGCTGAATAAATGACAACGTCTGGTAATTAAATCGAAGCTAAGATCGAAGAGTTAACCGCTACTCGCCCGTTGATAAACGCAGTGCTTTCATAATACCCAAGTCAGCTACAAGGCAAATGACCGCAAATAGAACAAGGCCGATGTAAAGTGTCAATAAAGCCTAAGGAATGATTTTGTTGGAAGATGCAACAAAGTTTGTTTTGTGGTGTGGTTGGAGGTTGTGACAGGGTTACTTGATAAAATGGTTTCGTTTGGGTTTACCCCCCTTCACAGAGCTCGGGGGGCTCCATCGGCGGACAGCAAAATTGTTTGCTGTCCGAATTCCCGTTCCTTTGAGAGTTCGATTGAACT
>Ga0209812_10000405_pt1 | contig 40051 bp, 64 predicted proteins | sample JI71714BDNA_FD_187502 | JGI IMG/M metagenome (GOLD analysis project Ga0209812, IMG submission 187502) | Wastewater effluent complex algal communities from Wisconsin, to seasonally profile nutrient transformation and Carbon sequestration -... | ecosystem: Engineered > WWTP > Effluent > Algae...
ATCCGGTTGCGAACGCGCGACCGGATGCCCATGGGGCGGAGTAGCTCAGTCGGTTAGAGCAGCGGAATCATAATCCGCGTGTCGGGGGTTCGAGTCCCTCCTCCGCTACCAAATTTCCTAACAAAACGAACGACCTAGCGCGGTTCCGGTTTGTTCCATTTGGAGCCTTTTACGCACCCCGCGTAAAAGATTGCTGGCGGCTGGGCTTCCAGTCGTCCGTTTCCTTCCACTGATCATAGCTCATTCGGGCGCGGCGGCGGGTGGCGCGGCGCAGGTTTTCTTCGGGCGTCACCACTTCCAGATTGTCGCGCTGATTGTTCAGCCCGTTGCAGTCCAGATGGTCCACGACCATGCCTTCGGGTTCCTCCATGATCAGCCGGTGCATGTAGATGTGCTCGCCGTCGATCACCGTCTTGGCGTAGATCGTGTGGCTGCGCCGGACGCTATACCAGGTGCGCTGGCGCAGCACGTCATAGAAGACATCATCGACCAGCACTTCGTCGCCGGAAACCGTCCTGATGATCTTCACGCTGTCACCGCCGCCCGGCTGGCCAACGGACGGCATGGCCCCGCCGGATCAGCTCTTTCCCAAGGTCCCGCCCGCCCGCCTCGCACCGCGCCACCGGACGCCCATAGCGATCGGTCCGCTGGAACCCGCGTCGGCCGGGATCGGCGTCCACCAGGGTGCAGCGCACTTCGTGCCCTTTGATCAGCAGCGCCAGCGCCGCCGTGGCCTCGCGTGCGCCCGGCTGGCCACGTTCCGGCGCGTCGATCCGGGCGAGGCGCACGCGGCCCCCAGCGTTTTGGGGCGCATCGAGGTTCGAGCAGCGCAGCGTGTCCCCGTCAACGGCAGTGGCGGCGAGACACAGGAAGATGAAGGCGGCGGTCACCCTTCCCGCACAATGCGGTCCACCATGCTGACCACGACGCGGGCTTCGTCCACGTAGCGGGCGCGGACCTGCGCCACGCGCTTGGCTGTCCACCCGATCACGCGGGCGATTTCTTCGTCCGTGAAGCCCTTCACCGCCAGCCACGTGACATAGGTCCCGCGCAGATCGTGCATGGTGCGATCGAACCCGGCGGGCTTGGCCTTCTGGAAGACGCTCCCCAGCCCGCTTTCGGTCCACGCCTTGTCCCGGCTGTTGCGCAGCACCGTGCCGGTGCGGTGCGGCTGGGCGTCCAGCAGCGCGCGCAGCTCCGGGAAGATCGGGATCGCCGCGCGCCCGCCGCGCTTCTTCGTGGTCAGGACGATCACCTTGTCCCCCACATGCTCCCAGTCGAGCCGGATCACATCGCCCAAGCGCAGCCCCGTCATGCTGATCAGCTTCAGCGCCGTCATCAGGTGCGCCGGGCAAACGGGATTGCCGTCCTTGTCCGTCTGCTGGAAGGCCTGCCAGTGATCCGCTTCCCACACCAGATCGGAGCGATCGGCGGTGTGGATCAGCTTGATCCCGTGGGCGGCATTGATCGCAAGGAAGCCGCGCTCCACCGCCCATGACAGCAGCGTCTGCAGCATCACCAGCACCTTGTCCGCCGTGCGCGGCTGGGCGCGCCATTCGTCGCGCCACTGAATGATGTCGTTCCTGATCCGGCGGTCTTCGAAAGCCCCCAGCGGGGCCGGACCGAAGCGGGCTTCCACCCGATCCAGTGACCGTTCGTAATCCCGCCGGGTGGGGGCGCGAAGGTCCTTGAATTCGGGGCTGGCGCGATATTCGCGGGCCAGCCATTCCACCGTGCCGGTGGACTGGGGCGAGCGGCGGGCTTCCATGGCTGCCTGCAGCATGGCCGGGGTGATGTCGGGCTTGCGCCCGTCCGCCTGATGAATGCAGGGGCCACCGCGCCACGCATAGACATACCAGCGGTCAGCGGCCTTAAGCCGCATTCTGACGACGTGCAGCCCGGTCATGATCCTGTTTCTTCCAGTCGTCATAGGCGCTTGCCGTCCCTGCGTTGCCCTGATCGGGCGCAGTGGTCAGCACGCGCACGCCATTGTCAAGGATATCTACACCCGCCACGGGCAAGCCTTCTTCGCGCAGCACCCGGATTGTCAGCTTTACGATCCGCTCGATCTGCTTGTCCGTGGGCAGGCGCATGGTCAGCCGTCCAGCGTTTCGAAATAGAAACGGACGGGCCTGTCGTGGACTTCGATGATGCCAAACCGTTCACCGGCCTTGAAGGTAGTGGTGGCCTTCCGGGCAATCTCGGCGCTGCGCTGGATGATGTCCCGCCACTGTTCCAGGGTGTAGCCACCTTTGTGCAGATTGCAGGCAACGCAGGCGGGCATCATGTTCGATAGCACATTGCGTTCGGGCTTCAGCATCCGCTTTTCGTCGGCCGGCAAAGGCCTGCCCCACGGATCATTATTGATCCTGACGCAAGGCTGCAGGTGATCGGCGTGCATCTTGTCCAGCTCTCCACCGCAATAGGCGCAGCGCCCGCCGAACTTGTCGCGCAGCGCCGCCCGTTGGGCCTTGCTGTTGGTCCACTGGACATCAGTCACGGCAGCGGCCCTTACGCCGTTTGATCGCGCGGGCCTTGCGGCGCGCGCGGCGGTTGCCTTTGGCCAGTTCGGAAATTCGGGCCTTTTCCTGAAGGGCGGCTTCTTCGAAACGCTTCAGCCGTTCCGCCTCGCTTTGCATACGGCGGACCGCTTGGATGTCCGCGATGTAATCCCGCGCGGCCTTCACGGCAGCCGAGCCCGAACGGCGGCGTCCTTGGCTTCCAGCAGCTTGCGCAGGGCCACGCTGCGTTCGGCATTGCGGGGCAGGGTTTCGACCAGATAGACCGCCAGTTCGCAGAACGACATGCTGATCTCGCCCAGGGCATCTGGCAGGTGACGATAGTGGAAGAACTTCAGGATCGGATCGTCGTGAAGCTGTTGCTGGGTAAATTCTTCTGGCGCGGGGTGGATCGGTTTATCCATGGTCAGGTTCCCTTATGAGGCCAAGGGCTGCAGCGCCCCGGCTGTTGGCAGTGAAGGTGATCGTGCCAAACCCGGCGGCTGCCAGCTCTAGCGCGTGGGCGATTGCCCCTTCCGAAAGGCAGGCAACCGGAATGCCGAACTTCTGATCGGGTCCGGCCTCGCCCCATGAAGCGCGGATCAGGGCAGCTTCGGGCGCAAAAATGGTCTTCATTTCAGCGCCGCCAGTGCTTCGTCGCGGGCGCGGACCAGTTCGGACATGGCTTCGTTCGAGCCGCCGCGATCGGGGTGCGCGGTCTTCGCCTTTTCCTTGAAGGCGGCGATCACCCGCGCGTGGGCCTCTGGTCCGCAACCGTCGATCGTGTGGAGCCCCAGCACGTCGCGCCAGTCGCGCTTGCCCGGCGGGGCTGGCAGGGCGGCGAAGCCCTTGAAGGTCTGGCGCACGATGTGCAGCCCGCCGTGGCGCATTTCGGTGCGCCGGGCTTCAAGGATGTGGTGGATCGCCTGCAGGTTGCACTGCACCTTCGGATAGCGGTCCACGGCAATGCAGCGCAGCCCGCCGTCCCATTCGAACCAGACGGCAACGCCCGTATCGCTGGGCGGATCGAAGCTGATCCCGGCGACGTTCGACGTGATCACCACGTCCTTCACTGGCTTGCCCGTGTCAGCCCCGAAGGCGGCGAGGGACTTGCGCACGTTGTCCAGCGCGGCGGATAGCGACGTGCGGAACTGGCTGACAGCCTTCTTCGACGTGCGGGGCAGGCCTTCGGGCCATGCCAGCGGGAAGGGCGGAAGCGTCATGCCGCGCAGCTCGCCAGCGGGAACTGGTCCAGCAGGTGGCTGTAGCGGTGCCAGGCGCGCAGCCAGAACTGGGACGCGCGTTCCGGCGGGTCGCAGTGAACCCGCACATCGCCCGCCCGCTCCACCGTGTCCCGATCGACGGGCAGGGATGACCAGTAACCCGGCGCGGCTGGCATGAGCTGGCGCGCTTCGATCAGGCACATCGCCGCGTCCGCCTGTTTGATCGCGGGGACCTTGAAGGGATCGGACGGGAACGCGCCCCCGGCGGCGGCGTGTTCCTCGGCGGACAGCAACCGGGTGGCGATCGCGTCTTCGATCCGTGCTTCAATCTCCCGATATTCGGGCAGAAGCGCCTTCAGGGGCCGCGTCACGTCGCCGATGAAGGCTTCGCTGGCGTCGTGAAGCAGCGCCGCGCGGGCGTGCGCCAGCGGCACAAGGCGCGCCACGTGGACACAGTGTTCAGCCACCGAATAGAAGCGGTTCGACTGCCCGGCGAAGCGGCAAACGCGCCCCAGCCCGTGGGCGATATCCTGCAGGGTGAAGTCCGATCCTTCGGGATCGAGGATGTCGAACAGCGCGCCGGATGCGAGCATGATGCGGGTTTCGGTCATTTGCTAGGTTCCTTCGTGGACAGATCAGGCGAGGGCGGCGGCGCTGGCGCCTGCGCCAGCAGCCCGCCGATCACGGCGAGCGCGAACAGGGTGAGGCCTGCCACCAGAAGGCGGGCGCGGGCGTCTTCGTTCATGCCGCTTCGCCCGGCTGGCGCATGTGGCGGCGGGCATCGCCCCGGACGATCGCGCGGCCCACGGTGCGCAGCACTTCGGCGGACCGGGGCGCGGTGGACAGCACGCCGGTGGCGCGGGCTTCCAGCCAGTCGCCTATGTCGCCTTCGATCAGATCCACCAGCTTCGCAGCCACCGCGATCTGTCCGGGCGTGATCGCCACTTCCAGCCCGTCTTCGGCGCGCTTCAGCAGCTCCACCGCATAGCGGCGGCGGTCCAGTTCGGGTTCGGTCATGATGCTGCGTGTCCTTCGTGGCCTACCGCTGCGCTGCTTGAGGCCGGTTCGGCTAGGATCAGGGACCGCGCGGCGATCAGTTCGGCGCGATCGAGGGGGACGAAATAGAGCGGGGCACCATCCGGGGCGCGCGGGATCGTGACGGGTTCCAGCACCCGGATCGCGCGTTCGCGCTGGCGCAGGCGGTGGATCATGCCCGTCTGTTCGAGCCCCACCAGCAAGCGGTTCACGATCGACGTGCTGGCGAAGCCCAGCGCCGTGCCGATTTCCTTGTGCGACGGGCTGATCCCGCCGCGCGCGGCCTGATAGCCCGCGATGTAGCGCAGGATTTCGCGCTGGCGGGTGGTGACGCCTAAAGGATCATGGGGGGCGGGATCGAAGGCGGCTGGCATCAGTCCACCCGGTCCGGCTGGCGGCGCTGTTCGAAGGCGCGGCGGCACTGCGCGGCGATGCGGCGCAGGCGGGCGTTTTCCTGCCACGCCGCGCAGTGCGCCACCGGCGCGCCGTCGAAATAGGCGGCTTCGGAATACGAACACGCCTCAAGTAGCGAAGCGGTAGGCGGCAAGGGCGCGTTCATCCCAGCACCCGGAGCGCGAAGCGCACGGCGTGATAGATCGTCATCCCGAAGGTGCCGAAGACTGCCACCGCGCACAGGATGTCGCACGCGATCATGAGCCGGGCGCAAAGCCGGTCCAGCGCGTCCGCCGCTGCAGTCAGATCGTCCGAAAGGTCAGGTTGCCACATGGGCCAAGCTCCCGCGCCGGGTGATCCGGCGGGGAGCTTGTTCTATCAAATAGAACCCGATGTCAAATTGAAAGTTCTATCAGGCGGAACCTAGTCCGCGTCCGCTTTCGTGCAGTCGGGCTTTGCGCCCACCGAACCGCAATACCATGTCAGGTCTTCATAGCCGGTGCTGCGGTTCAGGGCATAGCGGAATGAGAGGGCGGCGACTTCCCGATCCAGCATGGGCCACGCGCCGGGGAGCTGGGCGGGATCGTCCCAGCCATAGACCTGACAGAACGACCGATCGGCGCACTGCCCCTTCGCTGCAGCTTCCACGTCGATCGCCCGCGCGCCGGCCGGAATGGCGAAGGCGAAGATCGAGCCCTGACCGCCGATCGCGCGCATCCCTTCGCGCAGGTCATCCACCTGCGACTGGTCAGGGGTGGCGGGATCAGGCGCGGTGGGCTTGCCAGCTTCGGGATCGAGCGCGGCGCCGATCACGGCAAGGCCTAACAGTCCGCCCCCGCCCCACAGCGCCACCCGCTTGAATGTCCACCGCTTCGCGCCTGCGCCGCCCGAACCCGCGTCGTTCATCCGTTCTTTTGCTCCCTGGGATCGTCGTTCCAGTCCCACTGTTCTTCCGGCTGGGGGTGATAGGCCGCGCGGCGTTCGGCTGCCAGCCTGATCGACTTGCGCAGGTTCCGGATTTCCATGGCGTCTTCAGGGTGCATCAGCAGTTCATAGGGCTGCAGGTGAAGCAGCGCCGCGATCGCGTTTATGTCGTCCCGGTCATAGGGCGTCGTTCCGCTCGCCTTCCGGCTGATCTTCGATTTCTGCAGCTCCAGTTCGTCGGCAACCCATTGCTGGGTTTTGCCGAGCGTCTTCAGCCACTGCTTCAGATACCAGTCGTGACGGGGTGCAGCCATGCGCCCACAATACCAGCGGGCTAACGCCAAGTCGTTTCCGGTCCGTAGAACCTTTGGGCTTGACAGAAGTTCTACCATATAGAACAACGCGGGCCATGAACGCCGTCGCCCCCACCACTGATCAGGCCTTGCGCCCGTTCCAGCAGATCGCTGCCCTGCGCCAAGAGCGCGGCGAAAGCCTCGCCGAATTCGCGGCGGCGGTGGGCTGTTCCAGCAAGGGCCGGATGTCGGAGATAGAGCGCGGGCGCGCCAGCCCCACCGTCGCGCAGGCCTTGCGGCTGGAAGAACTGTCCGGTGGCCGGATCGACGCGGGCGCGTTGAATGAGGATGTGCGGGCTTCGCGTCATTCGCAGAACATCAAGGCCGCGCGCGCACTTGTCCACAGCGTAATTCACACAGTCCCGGAAGGGGACTGTTCGGCTGGCGCGCGTGAAGACGCCGCCGCCGATCCGGCCTCACGCAGCGCAGCGGTAGGCCAACAAGAACGCGTGATCATCTGTGACGTTTGCGAACGTCGGGTGGACGGGGACATCCCCAACGCCTGCACCTTCGTGGACTGCCCGCATTCGCAGCGGGCGGGGATCGGCTGGGCCTCAGACAGCGCAGCGGTAGGCCGCGAAAAGGACGCGGCATGAACAAGGTTTCGGGACCAGCGGGCACACAGGGACGGCGCGTTTCGCGGCTGTGTGCCTTCGGCGCTTCGGCGCTGCTGACCCGTCAAGGGACCATCGCGGGGAACGGTTCGACGATCTGACAGCGATCCCCGGATGCGCCCCCGCTCCGGCTGTCAGCGTCATTTCCCCGCGATGGAACCGTCCGGCACCGGGCTGCGCCGTGCAGCTCCGGGCCGGGCGGACATAGGGAGATTGCACTATGAGCGACAAGGGAAAGGTTCCCGATGCGGAACCCGGTCCGCCCGCATCCCAGCACGGGACAAGGGCGGCTGACGGTGGTCACGTGCCCGGCGCGTGCAACACCATGGGCGAGTTCATCCGCTCGCTGGAAGACGGGCAGTTCGATGCGGATTGCTACGAAGCGGTGAAGGACCTGAACGCCGAGCTGGCGGAACACGCCTGGTCCAACGGCGGGAAGGCCAAGGGCAAGGTCACCATCACGCTCGAATTCTCGCAGGAAGGCGGGATGAAGGAAATCAAGGCGAACTTCAAGATCGCCAAGCCCGAAAGCCGCCGCCCGAAATCGATCATGTGGTCCACCGAAGACAACCGGCTGACCCGCACGCGCCCTGGGCAGGCGCAGCTTTTCGGCATCCGCGACGTGTCCGGCGCTTCCGGCGTCCGGGACGCCTGATCGCCCCCAGCATCCCAGCAGCAAGGAAATCACCATGAGCGACAAAGAACAGCGCGGCATCGTCGAAGAAGTCCGCGACATCATCGAAACCTACAGCGTCCCCGAAACCATGGAGCTGGAAGAACCGGGAACCGGCGTGAAGTCGCTGGTCCAGATCACTTCGCAGGGCGTCAAGGCGGTCCCGTCCGAAGTGTTCGACGAATACCGGCAAGCCCCGGTGGCGCGTCACGGCACGGCGCACCTGACTTCAATCGAAAGCCTGATCGATCACGCCAACCGCTTCAAGGACCCGGACAGCGTGCTGTTCGCGGTGGATGACCGGGCGAAGCCGTCGATCACGGCGGTGCTGGACTATCACCGGATCGGGGCGGCTGGCGATCCGCGCTATGGCCTGCACCGCTCGCTGTTCCAGTTCCCGCTGTCCGATGAATGGAAGGCGTGGACGAAGCACGACGGCGAGGCCTTCACCATGGGCGAGTTCGCGGCCTTCCTTGAAGACCGGATCATCGACGTGCTGGACCTGATCCCCGGCGAAGACAGCTTGCCCGAAGACATGCAGCGGTTCGTCAATACCGTGGGCGGATCGATCGCCAGCCCCACGAAGCTGATCGAACTGTCCGTGGGCCTGAAGGTCAATGAACGATCCGCTGTCAAGGAAGCGATCAATCTGAAGTCCGGCGAAGCGCAGGTGCAGTTCGTCGCCGAGCACGTGGACGACGCGGGCAAGCCGCTGCGCGTGCCGGGCCTGTTCCTGATCGGCATCCCCGTGTTCAATCAGGGGCCGATCTACCGGCTGGCGGCGCGGCTGCGCTACCGCAAGCTGCCTACCGGGCTGGTGTTCTTCTATCAGCTCTGGCGGGCGGACCGGACGTTCGATCACAGCTTCCGCGAAGCCTGCGAACGGGTCCGGGTGGAAACCGATCTGCCCATGCTGTTCGGCACGCCCGAAAGCTGAACAGGGCAGGATGATGCCCCGCCAGCGCGAACTGGGCCTGTTCGCCGCCACCGCTACCAGTGCGCAGACGCGCGGGCAGCCACGTGATGCGAAGGGCCGGTTCGTCAAGGTGCGCTACTCGGCGCACCGGCTGCGGGTGCTCGAAAAAGCGCGTCAGATGCGGGCGGACATGGGCCTTCCGCCCAGCCCGTATCTGATGCCCTTCGGGCTTGATCCAGCAGATCAGCCCACCACTGGACAGGACACTTCCACATGAACGCGCAATCGCCATGGGACGCCCGCGCGGGCTTTGCCGGGGAACACAATCCGATCAAGCGGCTGGCGCGCGAATTCGCCATGAACGGGGTCAATCCGGCTGCGCCCTGGGTGCTGGAAAACAGCGCCACGGCGCGCGGGCTCTACGGCAATCAGGGGATGCACGCGGCGGCGGAATGGATCGCCGGGCTGCACCCGCACGCGCTGCAGTATCTCGAACAAGCCCCGGTGCTGGCACTGGCGGCGAGCTTCGGCGGGATGGCGTCAAGCCGGTCCCAGCGCGCCTACATCGCCATGAACTTCAAGCCCATGTGCGAGCGCGGCGCGCGGCTGCGCGATGTCATGAAGGCCTATCACATCGCCTTCCCGCTGCGCGCGCTGTCCGCCGCTTCGATCCGGCCCGGCGCGTGGGACGTGCTGAAGGCGATTTCGCGGGCGGTGGACCCGTCCACGATCGCGCAGGCGATCCCGGCGCGCGGGCAAGCGCACGTCGGCTGGATCAATGCGCTGGCGGTGCTCTGGGCAGTGCTGCAGCGCCGCCGTCCGGACGATCCCGCCAACATCGCCGCGCTGCGCTGGATGATGCTGGCCAACCGCGACGGGTCCGCGATCACGCCCGCCGTGCTGGATTACGTCGAGCAGATCGCCGACTTCATGATCTGCAATCCGGGGATGTGGAACCCGCGCTGGTCCTATGACCGGATGACCCGTGAGACGGAGCAATGGCACGAGGCGCTGGCCAACGCACAGATCAGCGCCACGGGTGACGGCAAGTATGACCGGCACGTCCCCTACACCGGCTTCCCCAGCGAAGTGACGGTGAACGGACACGACTTCGTGGCGCTGCAGTCGCTTCGGGCGCTGATCGTCGAAGGCAAGGCCATGCACCACTGCGTGGCCAGCTATTACCGGGACATCTGTTCGGGGCAGACGCGCATCTATTCGGTGCGTCAGGACGGCAAGCGGCTGGCCACCTGCGAATTCCGGGTGCTGCCCGGTCGGGTGCGCGCGGTCCAGATCAAGGGGCCGTGCAACAATCGCCCGTGCGAAACCGTGATCCGCGCCTGCGATCGCTTCGCCGAGCTGCTGACCTGCCCGATCGGTGATCTGGCGAAGCAGCCGCCGGCCACGCAACTTGCCTTCGTGGAAGCACGCGGGTGAAGCGGGCTGTCTCTCCCTTCAAGGGTTCCACCGGCTGGGGCGCGGCGTCGAAGTCCGCCGCCGGGGCCACGAAGCGCGCGCGCGCTCGATCGCGCCCGCGCCCAGCGCCCAAGGGCGTGGACGATCTGCCTGGGCTGATCCCGGCGGACCAGACGCTGGGGCGCGTGATCCTTCCGTTCCCGCCGGTGGAGCTGTCCCCGAACTGGCGTGGCCACTGGTCCGCGCATTCCAGCGCCGCGCGCGAATATCGCCGGATGTGCTGGGCGCTGGCGCTGGAAGCGAAGCTGCGGGTTCCAGACTACGCGGCGGACGGCGGACCGATCACGGTCCGGCTGGATTTCTTCCCGCCGAGCCGGGCGAAGCGCGATGATGACAACGTGCCCGCCAGCTTCAAGGCGGGCCGCGACGGCGTGGCGGACGCGCTGCGCTGCGATGATGCCCGGTTCCGGACGATCACCGTGCTGCACGAAGAACCGCGTTCCTGCGTGGTGTTCAGCCTGATCGGTGCAGGGGAAGGGGTGCTGGCATGAGCGATTGTTCAAGGCCTGTTCTTCGGTGGCACGGCGGCAAGTGGATGCTTGCCCCGTGGATCATCGCCCATTTCCCGCCGCACCGTGTCTATGTCGAACCGTTCGGCGGTGCTGCCAGCGTGCTGTTGCGCAAGCGCCCCAGCTACGCCGAAGTCTATAACGATCTGGATCAGTCGGTGGTGGGCCTGTTCCGCATCCTGCGATCCGATGATGCTTCCAAGCTGATCGAAAGCATCAGGCTTACCCCATTTGCGCGTGCCGAGTTCAAGGACGCTTATCAGCCGGTGGGCGATCCCTTGGAAGCAGCACGTCGGCTGGTGATCCGTTCCTTCATGGGCTTCGGGTCCAATGGCCATTCGAAGCTGACCGGCTTCCGCGCCAATAGCAATCGATCGGGAACCACGCCTGCGCGGGACTGGAAGAATTATCCTGACGCGCTGGCGCAGATCGTGGAGCGACTGCGCGGGGTCATCATCGAAAGCAAGGACGCGCTGGCTGTCATGGCGCAGCACGACGGCGCGGAAACGCTCCACTATGTCGATCCGCCTTATCTGTTCGAGACACGTTCGGACGGTGGCCACGACTATCAGCACGAACTGACCGATGCCCAGCATCAAGAGCTGCTGCAGTGCCTGATCGGACTTCGTGGCATGGTAGTGCTTAGTGGCTATGCCAATCCCCTCTATGATCGGGCGCTGATCGACTGGCACCGGGTGGAGCGGGCCGCGCGGGCGGACGGGGCAAAGCCGCGAACCGAAGTGCTTTGGATCAATCCCAACGCGGCGCGGCGTCTGCAATCGCCCAGCATGTTCGCTGACGGGGTGCTGGCATGAGCGGGGAGCGTCCACGGCGAGCCGGGATTGCCGATGAAGTCCGCACCATCAAGAACCGCCAGAAGTATCTGCCGGGGCAGCTCGCCGCCACCCGCCGCAAGCTCGAAATGCTGCGCCGCGAAGCCTACCGGCTGGGAATGCCGGAACTGGTGATCGCGGACGAAGAAGCCGCCAAGGCCATGAGGCAGGAAAGGTGGCTGCCATGAAGGCAATCCACATCGAGGCGGTGGCGATCGGGCTGATCGTGCTGGCCAGCTACGGGAACACCGCGCTGATGCTGTGGCGCGCCGTGATCGGGGTGCTGTCATGAGGGCGCACCCGCAAGAGCTGTTGGACCGCGCGGCGCGGCTGGCGCGCTGGCACCCGCTGCAGGATGTGGCGGCGATCCTCGGCGTTCAGCCCAGCCAGATCACTTCGTGGAAGAAGCGCGGCTGGAAGGCAGCGGAAAGCGGGCGGTCCAAGCGGCCGATCCCGGAAGACTTCGCGTGGATGGCGGGCCGGATGACGTTCGGCGAGCTGACCCGGCACTATCGCGCGGGGAACAGCACGGTGCTGCGCTGGCTGCGCGAAGCCGCGCCGTCGCGGCGATCGAGGAAGGGCGATGTCTTCCGGCGCGATCCGCGCACCGGCTTGCGCCAGTGGGAGCTGCGCGCCTCAAGCAGCGCAGCGGTAGGCGCACAAGAGCGTCAACGTCAAAAGCAAAGGGAAGGGAGAACCCATGAAGAACAAGCTGGCTGATCTGAACAATCACCTGTTCGCGCAGCTCGAACGGCTGGGCGAGGAAGGGCTTTCGGCGGAAGCGATCGAAGCCGAAGTCCAGCGCGCGGGCGCGATCACCGATGTCGCCGAACAGATCATTCGCGGCGCCGATCTGCAATTGAAGGCGGCGCATCTGCTGGCCACGCACGGGGACCGCTTCAAGCCGATGCTGCCCATGATCGAGACGAAGGCAGACTGATGGCTGTGACCACGTGGAAGGCGCAGAACCATCTGGAAGTGCTGTGCCTGGGGGACATCGAAGTGGGCCGCGTCAGCGCCACCGGCGGGCGGAAAAACCGTCCGCGCTGGATCTTCAATCTCGCCTATCCGGCGTCGTTCTGGCGCGATGCCCTGACCATCGAACAGGCGCGCGCCGAGCTGCTGGCGGCGCTGGACGGCTGGCTGCAGCGGGCGGGGCTCGCATGAAGGGGCGGCACATCAGCTACAGCGCAGAAGAACTGGCGTGGCTTCAGGAAAACTGCACCCTGCAGATTGGCTGGTATCACGCCGCCTTCGTGCTGCGGTTCAGCCGCTACGATGTCACCGAAGGCAATCTTCATTCGCTGCGCAAGCGCAAGGGCTGGCGCACCGGGCGGACGGGGCAGTTCGTCAAGGGTCAGGAGCCTGTGAACAAGGGCAAGCCCTGCGCGCCGGGGAAGGGTGGCAATCACCCGAACGCGCGGCGCACGCAGTTCAGGAAGGGGCAGGAGCCGCACAACACCCGCTATCTGGGGCACGAGCGCGTTTCCAAGGACGGCTATGTCGAAATCAGCGTGGATCAGCCGAACCCGCACACCGGCTATCGCCGCCGCTATGTCCTGAAGCACAAATGGCTGTGGGAACAGGCGAACGGGCCGGTTCCGGCTGGCCATGCCCTGAAGTGTCTGGACGGGGACAAGCTCAACACCGATCCTTCGAACTGGGAGCCGATCCCGCGCGCGATGCTGCCCCGGCTGGCGGGCGGCAACCGCTATCACCGCAAGCTGGCCTATGATCAGGCCGCGCCCGAAGTGCGCCCGGCGATCATGGCGGTGGCCAAGCTGCAGCACGCGGTGAAGGTGAAGGGGCGGGGGAAATGAACCGCCCGATCGACAATCTGTTTGCCCAAGGCGCACGAATGGTCAGCGAAGAAGCGATCGAACTGACGCTGGCTTCGCTGCGCGCCTATTGGGGGCAGCATGAACACATCGCCATGGCGTGGTCCGGCGGGAAGGACAGCACGGCGGCGCTGACCTTGCTGGTCCACCTGATCGAAGCGGGCGAGCTGCCCCGGCCAAAGCGCCTGTTTGTGTTCTACGCGGACACGCGGCAGGAATTGCTGCCCATTCAGGCCTCGGCGATGCTGATCATCGAACGTCTGCGGGAACGCGACTGGATCGAGGTCCAGATCGTGTGCGCGCCGCTCGACAAGCGGTTCTGGGTTTACATCCTCGGGCGCGGCGTTCCGCCGCCGAACAACAACACCCTGCGATGGTGCACCCGGCAGATCAAGGTCGATCCGATGACGGAGGCGCTGGAAGCGGCGCTGGACGGGATCGACGGCAGCGCCTTGATGATCACCGGGGTGCGTCAGGGCGAAAGCGCGGTGCGCGATGGCCGGATTGCCATGTCTTGCGGCAAGGACGGCGCGGAATGCGGGCAGGGCTGGTATCAGAAGGTGCTGCCCGAAGCGAAGGGCATCAGGGGCCGTCTCGCCACGCTTGCGCCGCTGCTTCACTGGCGCGTCTGCATCGTGTGGGACTGGCTGAAGGTCTATGCCCCGCAACCCGCGTTCGGCGGCTGGCCGACGGCCATTCTGGCCGATGCCTATGGCGGGGATGACGCGGCGGAAAAGAACGCGCGGACAGGCTGCCTGGAATGCCCGCTGGCGTCGGATGATACGGCGGTTCAGAACATCATCGCGCTGCCCGCGTGGTCCTATCTGGCACCCGTGCGCGAAATTCGCACCCTTCACCGCTGGATGCGGGAACCGGCGCAGCGCATCCGCAAGCCGGGAGCCGAGCTGCTGAAGTCGGGTGCGATTGCTGCCAATCCGCAGCGCATGGGGCCACTGACGCTGGAAGCGCGGCGCACCGCGTTGGAGGCCGTGCTTGATATCCAGCGCAGGGTGAATGCCGAAGCTGACCGGCTGGCGCGCCCTCGGCTCGATCTGATCAATGCGGAAGAGGAAGCGCGCATCCGGGAGCTTATCGCGCGGGGCACATGGCCGGACGGCTGGGGCGGCGACGAACCCTCGGCGACGGTGTGGCTTGATCGCTTCAATCAGGACGGGAGCATCGAGCCGATCCTTTTCCGCGATCTGGTCGGAAAATGAGCTGGGAAACGCAAAGCTGGGCGGCGAAGCAGCGCCCCGGATCGGCGTCCGCCAAGCTGGTGTTGCTGGGGCTCGCATCCTGCGCGGATGCGAACCACTGCGCGCACCCTTCGATCCAGTGGCTGTGCGACTTCAGCGATCTGAACCGGAAGACCGTGATCGCGGCGCTGCAGCGGCTGGAAGACGGGATGTTCCCGCTGATCGAAGACACGGGTCAGCGGCGAGGGCGCACGCTGCAGGTCAAGGTCTATCGGCTGGCAGCCGGGGCTGAAGGGGCGCGGATCGATCCCGCGTCTGACGGCTTGCCGCGCGACAAGCGCGGCGGGGGAGAAACAGTCCCAAAAGCGGAACAGTCCCAAAAGCGGAACAGTTCCGGTTCTTCCCGGAAACAGTCCCAAAAACGGGACACGGAACCTTTCTTGGAACCTTTACCCCTATCTCCCCCTGACGGGGGAGATGTCCCCCCGCTGGCTGAAAATGATGATCGGGAGGAATGGACCGCGTTGCCGATCGACCGGCTGGGGCCGAAGACGGCTGCGCTGGTCCGCCAGTGGCCACCCGGCGCGTGGGAAGCGGTGTGCGAGACGTTCCGGCTGCACTGGCAGGCCGAAGGCGGGGCCAAGGGCCGCAAGCGCCTCGCCAGCAAGGCGGCCCTGGAAGCGTGGGCGATCCGGGATCACGCGAAGATCATGCGGGACGCGAAGGCCGGGGTCAGCTTCGTCCAGCTTGTGCCGGTGTTGCGGGGTGGGGCCCCGAACGGATCAAAGCCGGGTCAGGTGGAGCCGGTGGCGGCGCAGGCGCGCGAGGATGACCGATCGCAGGCTGTCCGGCGGGAGCTGCGGCGCACGCTGGGCGGGGTGATCTATGACCAGTGGTTCGCTGCCGTGGCGCTGATCGGCGACGCCCGAGGGCTGGTGGTGATCGCGCCGAGCGAGTTCCAGCGGGCGTGGATCGAGGATCGCTTCAGCCCGAAGATACTGGACGCGGCCCGCGCGGTGCTGGGCGGCGGGGTGCGTCAGGTGAGATTTCAGGTTCAGGACATCAGGGAAAGGGCGGCATAATGGGAAAGAAGCGTTTGAAGGCACGGAAAGAGGCGGCGAAGGTGGCGGCGGCACGCAAGCGTGGTTTGGACGGGGGGCTGGCGGGCTCGCTGGTCAGGCCGGCCGGGGCCTCAAGCAGCGCAGCGTTAGGCCGCAAAAACCCGAACATGCACCCGGTCATGGTCCGCGCGATCAGCAACGGGGCGCGGCTGGACCGGGCGGATTACGAAGTGGCGGCGGTGCCCAACCCCTACGGCGAAGTGGTGATCCGGGGCGAGGTCCGGCGGCACAAGGCGGTCCGGCGGGTTCCGCGCTTCGAAACCCTCTACAGGTCCAAGGTGATCGACGACACGGTGTTCGCCTGCCTCGCCTGGTATGCGGCGCGGCTGGCGGCGGCGCAGGGCGGCTTGATCCGTTGCGGGCTGGACGTGTCGGGCGCGGGCGGCGGGTCCGCCTTCCACCACATCCCCACCACGCAGGCAGCCATGGAAGCCCGCGCGGATGTGGACTGGGCGCGCGGGTTCGTGCCGGACAATGATCTGCGCGCGGTCTTCGACGGCGTTATGGGCAGCCTTGACGCCGAAGGGGACGACAACTTCGAGACGATCGGGCGCGCGGTCTATCCTTCGATCTGTGCGGATCGGGCCAAGCGCAAGGCCAGTTCGGCGTTCAAGGTCGCTGCCAACTATCTGCTGATCGGGATCGGCGGGCGCGTGGTGGGGCAGGGGCTGGCGGCGTGATCCCGCCAGCCTTGACAATGCACATGGACATGATAGCTATCAGCCATTGTTCAAAGCTGCGCCCGGAGGATACACCCTTCGGGCGTTCGCGTTTCGGGGCCGTGCGCTGATCATGGCCCGCCGTCCGCCCAACCTGAAGACCCGGATCATGCCGTCCAACCGCAAGGGCTGGGCGGACACACAGCGGGGCACGCGCACGCAGCGCGGCTATGGCTGGGCATGGGAGCAACTTCGGGCTCGCATCCTGCAGCGGGAGCCGCTTTGCCGGGCGTGCCGAGCTGCTGGACGTGCGGTGGTGGCCACCACGGTGGATCACATCAAGCCCAAGCATCAGGGCGGCACGGACGACGAAGGCAACCTGCAGCCACTGTGCAAGCCCTGCCACAAGGCGAAGACAGCCAAGGAAGGCCGGAACGCGCGGCGCTGATCGCCTCGCCCATTGACGGCACCGAAGACCAGATAGCCCCCGCCGATAGGCGCGCTGTCAGGGACCGATCCCCCCATAGGGGGGTGAAATCTCTGGCAGCGCGCCGCTTCCGGACCGGCGTCGGCGTCAAAAAAACGCGCGTTTGAATTGGGATTTCGGGTTGCAACAAGATTGTTGCGCTGAATTGAGATTGCGAGGGTGTGGACATGGCCAAGCCTGGGCGGAAGCCTGACACAGCGGCTGCGAAAGTGGCGCGGGGCACGTTAAAGCCGACGCCCGATGTGCTCGCCCAGATCAGGCGTCCGTCTGACGATGTGCCCGTCCAGTTCGAGAGCCTGCCCGAACCGGCGCGCGAAGTGTGGGATCGGGAGATCGAGCACTTCATTGCGGGCGGCGCGGGCTACATGGACAGCGCCTATATCAATCACACCTGCCTGATGATGGCTGACTGGGAAGTCCGGTATCGCCTCTATCAGGAGGGTGCTGACGGCATTGACGCCCCGCCGATCACGCAGGCGGTCGAGCTAAGGACGCGCTTCGAGGGTCTGGGCATGGCTGGGGCAAAGTCCCGTGTCGGACGCCCTGGCACCGGCGGCGCGGGAAAGAAGGTCAATGCCTTCGCAGCCAACGGAAACAAGCCCCGCGCATAGCCACGCGCGTGACTATGCCGGGATCGCGCTGGACTATGCGCGCGCGGCGGTCGCCGATCGGTATCAGCGCACGCACGGGAAATGGGTAAGGCTGGCGGCGCAGCGCCACCTTGACGATCTGAAGAAGCAGCGCCGCAAGGCGTTCGGCTACAGGTTTTCGGAGTGGCACGCGAACGACGTGTGCGACTTCATCGAGAAGCTGCCCCACATCGAGGGCGTCTGGAAGAACCCGAACATCGTTCTGGAACCCTTCCAGATATTCATCCTAGCCTGCGTGTTTGGCTGGCGGCGCAAGGACAATGGTTACCGGCGGTTCACCGTCGTCTATGAGGAAGTGGCCCGCAAGAACGCGAAGTCCACGAAGACGGCGGGCATATCGCTCTACTGCCTGTGCTGCGAAGGTGACGTTGGCCCACAGGTGCTGACCGCCGCCACCACGTTCGATCAGGCGAAGAAGGTGTTCCACCCGGCCAAGCGCATGGTGGAAAAGACGCCGGACCTGCAGGAAGCCTTCGGGATCACGCCATGGGCGAAGTCGATCACCTGCGCGGATAATGGCGGCTACATGCAGCCGATCCATGCGAAGTCGAAGACACAGGACGGACACAACCCGAAGCTGGTCACCATGGACGAGCTGCACGCGCATGAGGATCGCGGACTTTACGACGTGATGCGGTCCAGCCAAGGCCAGCAGATCAATCCGCTGTTCTGGCAGATCACCACGGCGGGCTTCAATCTGGAAGGCATCTGCTACGAACAGCGCAGCTTCGCGGTGAAGGTGCTGCAGGGCGAGATTGTTGCCGATCACTATTTCGGGATCATCTTCACGCTGGATCGCGGGATCGACTATTCGCCGCCGCGAAAGCAGGATGATGATCCTTACGACGAAGCCAACTGGATCAAGGCCAACCCGCTGCTGGGTTCGAATGACAGTCAGGCGCTGTGGATTTACTTGCGGAACCGCGCTACCGAAGCGCAGGCCGGTCAGGAAGGCGACTTCCTGACGAAGAACATGAACCAGTGGATGGGCGCGGCGCAGGCCTGGCTGAACGCGAAGAAGTGGACGGAGCGAGCCGATCCGGGATTGCGGCTGAAGCACTTTCGGGGGCTGGACTGTTATCTGGGCGTGGACCTTTCGGCGGTCAGCGACATCACGGCCATGTGCCTTGTCGCGCTCGATCCCGATGACCGTCTGCTGGTCAAGACGTGGTTCTTCGTTCCCGAAGCGGCGCTGGAACGGACCAGTCAGGCGGACCGTGAGAACGTCGAGCTTTACAAGAAATGGCGCGCCGCGCGGAAGCTCTACACCTGCAAGGACGACATGATCGACGTGGAGCAGGTGCGCCGCCATGCGGTGCGCATCGCCCGCGCGCTGGGCGTCAAGCGGATGACCGGGGATCAGTGGAATTCGCTGACCTTCGCATCGCAGGTGAACACGGAACTGCCCGGACAGGACGAACCTGTGGCGCAGATCATGGTGAAGACCGCCGCCAACGTCACCCCGGCGGCCAAGGATATCGAAGCCCGCGTCCACGCGACGAAGAAGGTCATGATCGCGCACGACGATAACCCGGTGATGAACTGGATGATCGGCAACGCGGTGGTGGATCGGCGGGTGAATGGTTCGCTGTTGCCGAAAAAGCCCAAGGCCATGAGCCGCCAGAAGATCGACGGAGTGGATGCCATGATCAACGCACGCGCCCCGATGATCATCCCCGGCGAGGCCAATGCGCCCGCCGAGCTGGACTACACGGGGCTGTAATGGATCTTCGCGGAACCATTGCCCGCTGGCTGGTGAGCACGGAACAGGCCAAGGGCGGCACGCCGTCTGGAAGCCCTGCAGCGTCCAGCGAGCTGGCCAGTCCGGAAAGCGCGACGTTCTGGGCGCTGTCCGGCACGTCGGGCGGAAGCCGGGTGGCAGTGAACGAACGGACCGCCATGTCGCTGCCCGCCGTTCTTCACGCGCTTGAAATCCTGACCGGCGTCTTCGCCATGACGCCCATGATCTACTATCGCCGCGAGGCGGACGGGAAGGTGCGCGCTGAGACTTCGCCGCTGTTCGCGCTGTTCCACGATCGCCCGAACGAAGCGCAGTCGATCTTCCTGTTCAAGGAAGTGATCCTCGGCGACATGCTGATGGCGGGCTGCTTCGCAAACTTCGTCCACCGCGACGGGATGTTCAGGCCGAAGGCGCTGTCCCGGCTTGACCCGCGCATGGTCCACCCGGCGAAGTTCTGGGATCGGGAAGACGGGCTCGAACTGTTCTATGACGCGCAGCTTCCCGATGGTTCGTCGGGCCGCTTCACGCGGACCGATATCTGGCACGTCCCCGGCTTCAGCCGCGACGGGCTTCTGGGCGTCAACCGGGTGCGGTTGCTGGACGACATGCTGGGCAGCGCGGTGGCGGCCGGCGAATATGCGCGCCACTTCTGGGAGAACAACGCCCAGCCCGCCACCCTGCTGAAGACGAAGGGGAAGGTGAAGCCGGAAGACAAGGCGCAGATCAAGTTCGATTGGAAGCGCATGTTCGGCGGCGCCCGGAAGGCCGGGGAAGTCGCGGTGCTTGATCAGGAAATGGACGCCACCACGCTGGGCGCTACCAACCGGGACAGCCAGTTCGTCGAAGTCCGCGCGTTCAACGTGGTGGAAGTCGCACGCGCCTTCGGCGTGCCGCCGCATCTGCTTTACGAGCTGTCGCGCGCGACATTCTCGAACATCGAACAGCAGTCGCTGGAATTCATCATGTATTCGATGATGCCGCATTACGAGCGGGTGGCCAGCGCCGCCACGCATTACTTCGCCGAGCCGGGCCACTTCTTCGAGTTCCTGCCCGATGCACTGCTGAAGGGTGACGTGAAGACCCGCTGGGAAGCCTACAAGGCCGCGCGCGAAACCGGCGCGATGAACGCTGACGAAATCCGCCGCCGGGAGAACCTGCAGCCGATCGGCGGGCGCGCGGGCGAAGACTACTGGCGCCCGGCGAACATGGCCGTTTCGGGCGAAGACAACCCGATGTCCGCACCGCCGGTGCCACCCGGACCAGAGGAAGACTGACCGATGAACCATCGCATTCTGGCTGCCATTCGCTCGCAGCCTTGGGCGATCATGCCCGAATATCTCGACGTGATCGAAGCCTTCGCGCTCCGTCAGTTCGACGCGGATGTGGTGATCGAGGTCGCCGCCGACGGTCACGAACAGCGGTTTGCCACCGCGCTGGCGCAAATGGGCGAGCGCGCCAGTGGCACGCAGCACGCCGCCTTCCGCGACGGGGTGGGCAGCTTGCCGATCTTCGGCCCGCTGATCCCGCGCGGGACAGGTCCAAATGCCAGTGCGCCGCTGGTATCCCTGGCGGCACTGGCTGCTGACTTCCGGGCTCTGGAAGCCGCGCCTGATGTGAAGAAAATCCTGCTGGTGTTTGACAGCCCCGGCGGGATGGTCACCGATGTGAACGCCTTTGCCCAGATGATCGCTGGGGCGAGCAAGCCTGTTTACGGCTTTGTCAGCGGTGACTGCTGTTCTGCGGCCTATTGGATCGGATCGCAGTGCCGGGAGCTGTCATCCGATCCTACAGCGCGTCTCGGCAACATTGGGGTCATGATGGGCGGAAGCGTCCAAGAGGCGCCCGATAGCGAGGGGCGGCGCGGGGTCAACGTCATCAGCTCCAACGCGCCGCTGAAGCGCGTCGATCTCGCCACCGAAGAAGGTCAGGCCAGCATCAGGGCGATGCTGGACGGGATCGAGGAAGTCTTCTTGCAAGCTGTTGCCCGTGGGCGGAAGGTGCCTGTTTCGACCGTGAAACAGGACTTCGGTCAGGGCGCACCCATGTCCGCGAAGCAGGCGAAGTCCGCCGGACTGATCGACCGGATCGAGGCCAACGGCCTCGCCGGGGCGCTCAGCCGTCTGGCTTCCCCGGTCCGAACGGCAACGCCAAGGCGAGCGGCTGCGGCACACCAACTGGCGCACATCCGCGCTCAATCCCTCAAGTAAAGGAGTGAAGACTATGCGCATTTCCGCGCTGAAGCAGTCGCTGGCGGCAATCGTGGCCAGCATGGAAGGCATCATCACCGGTGCCTTCGAAACGATCACCGGCGAAGATGGCGTTGAAGCTACCAGCCCCCGCGATCTGACCGCCGAAGAACAGGCGCAGTTCGACGCGCTGAAGACCAAGGCCACCGGCCTGCAGGCGCAGATCGCCCGCGAAGAACAGGTGCTGGCGCTGAAGGCGTCGGCGGCTTCGCCGGTGATCATCCCCGGCGGCGGCGTGGGCACCGTGCCGGCCGCGCCCAAGGAACAGGTGCAGCCGGGCATCATGATGGCCCGGATCGCGCAGTCCTTCGTGATCGGTGGCGGCGATCAGCGCGCCATGGCCCACGCTGCCGAACAGCTCTACGGTTCGGAAATGGGGCAGATCGTCGCCAACATGGAACAGGCGACGAACACGAAGGGCGGGTTCCTGGTGGATACCGCCTATTCGTCGGACTTTATCGACATCCTGCGCCCGCGCGTGGTGATCCGTCGCATGGGTGCGCGCACCGTGCCCATGCCGGACGGCAACCTGACCACGCGCCGGAAGACCGGCGGCACCACGGCGGGCTACATCGGCGAGCGCGTGCCCGCGCCTGTCACCGCCGCCACCGTGGGGCAGATCACCATGTCGGCGAAGCGCCTGGCGGCGATCGTCCCGATCACGAACCAGCTCATTCGCCGGGCCTCGCTGAACGTGCAGATGATGATCCGGGACGATCTGGTCGAAGGTGTTTCGGTCAAGGAAGACCAGCAGTTCCTGCGCGGCGCGGGTTCGGCCACCGCGCCCACCGGCCTTCGCAACCTGATCGCCGCCGGGAACGTCATCGCCGCCAACGCGACGGTGAACCTGGTGAACGTCACGAACGATCTGGGCAAGCTGCGGCTGGCGGTGCTGAACGCCAACATCCCGATGACGCAGTGCGGTTACATCATGAGCGCCCGCACCATGCTGTTCCTGGAAAACCTGCGGGACGGCAACGGGAACAAGGCCTTCCCGGAAGTCGCCGAAGGGCGGCTGGGGATGTATCCGATCGGCGTCACCACGTCGGTTCCGGACAACCTCGGCGCGGGCACGAACCAGTCGGAAATCTACTTCGGCGACTTTGCCCAGTTCATGATCGGCGACACCGAACAGGTGGCGATCGCGGCTTCGGACACTGCGGCCTATGACGACGGCGGCACGATCCGCGCGGCGTTCAGCAATGACGAAACCGTGATCCGCGTCATCACCGAACACGACACGCAGATGCGCTACGACACCGCCTTCGCTGTCCTGACCGGCGTCACCTGGGCGATGTGATCCTGATCCGGTGGGGCCGGGCCACGCGCCCGCGCCCCGCTGGTGACCTTCCAACAATTCAAGGGGAAATCCCATGACCATGAAGACCGTCAAGTTCCTGATGCCCTACACCGTGGGCGCGCTCTACAATGAAGGCGAAATCGCAGGGTTCGACGAAGCGATCGCCAAGGACCTGATCGAACGCGAAATCGCCGAGCCGGTGAAGGCCGCGAAGTCGGACGCCAAGGAAGACGCGGCGGCGAAGAAGGCCGCTGAAGAAGCCGCCAAGGCCGCGAACGGCGGCGGGGCGAGCTGACGCCCGCGCCTCTGATCCTCTCTCCCCCCTGCGCCCGCTGGTCAAACCGTCCCTGACCGGCGGGCGCACCTTTTCTTCCGAAGGGGTCTTCCATGACGATCACGACGCGCGATCAGATCATTGCCGCGCTGGCCAACAACTTCAGCCCGTTCGTGCTGGACAAGGCGGCGATTGGTTCGCAGGTGGGCGGGCAGTATGCTTCCATGTGGCGCGCCACCGGCACGCCGGGGCAGGGGGCTATCCCCGGCGCGGCGGAAGTGTGCACGAAGGCAATGGTGGGGGCGCTGCCCTTTGCCAATCAGACGCCGCCAAACCAAAGCGTTATGGCCTCGCTCTGGACCGTTTCCAATTTGGGCGGCGCAACGCTCGAACTGCACGATCGGGTGGCGCACATGGGCGGGCTGAACCTGACCCTGACCACGCCCCAGACGGTGGGCGTGGACGTTCAGACGCTGGCCGTTCCCGCCGCGCGGATCGGGGCCGCGAACTTCTCCGAACTGCAATGGTGGTATGAAGTCTATACCGCCGGGGGCGCGACGGCTTCGAACGCCACCTTCAACGTCACCTTCGACGACGGATCGACCGGCAACCTTGCCACGCTCGCCGTGGGCGGGACGCTGGCGGCAAGCCGCCTGTTTTCGCTGGATGCGCTGCGCACCCCCGCACAGCAGGGGCGCTTCATCCGGGGCGTCAATTCGGTCACCCTGTCGGCTTCGACCGGCACGGCGGGGAACGCCGGGATCACCGTCACGCACGCATTGGCGCCGCCGCAACCCAGCGTTCTTGCAAACCTCGCCAACACTGCGGACTGGGCGCAGCTAGGGCTGCCCGTCGTTCCGAATGACGCCTGTCTGTTTCCGATCATCCTTCCGCCTTCCACGTCCACCGGCACGCTGCGCGCGGGCGGGAAGATCATCCACGGCTAGAGAGGCGAAAGACCATGAGCCAGATCGACAACTTCAACGGGGTCGAAGGGGACACGCTGATCGCGTCGTCTATCAATCCCTACGCGATCGTGCCGCACGACACGGACCCGCTGCCCGTAGTGCCCAAGGCAATCTACGTGGGCACCGGCGGGGACGTGGTGCTGCGCGGGATCGGTTCCGATCAGGACGTGACGTTCCGGAATGTGCCCGCCGGGCTCGATCTGATGGTCCGCGCCTCGCACGTCCGGGCCACCGGGACCACTGCCAGCGATCTTGTCGCCTACGCCTGATCGCCCCCAGCTCCACCATCCAGTGAAGGTTTCACCATGAGCCAGATCGACAACTTCAACGGACCTGCAGGCGACATGCTGATCGGGTCCAGCGTCAACCCCTACGCGATCACCCCGGACGACGAAGACCCGCTGCCCGTGGTGCCCAAGGCAATCTACGTCGGCGCCAGCGGGGACATCGTGGTGCGCGGGATCGGCGCGGCGCAGGATGTTACCTTCCGGAACTGCCTTGCCGGGATGACCCTTGCGATCCGCGTTTCGCACGTCCGGGCCACCGGAACGACCGCCGCCGATCTTGTCGCCCTGGCCTGATCATGCCGCCTGCCACGCCCGCCGATCAGGCGAAGGCGCAGAAGCTGGCCAACTATGACCGCCAGATCGAACGGCTGCAGCGCAAGCTGGACAAGCTGGTCGAACACCGGATGAACTTCGTCGCGGACTGGGGCGCGCTTGGCGCGGCGCAGCATCTGCCGGCCGAATTCAACCCGCTGCGCGCCGTCGAAGCGTGGCTGATCGAACACGGCGTCAAGCCCGCCGTCTTCGGGCGGCGCTACTTCAATGATCCGCGCTTCGTGTTCGATCTGCGCAAGGGCCGCAAGCTCAACGCGCTGAACCAGCGCAAGGTCCGGCTGATCACCAGCAAGCCGCCACGGGAGAGCTGACCATGCCGGACGGGCTTTCCGCGACTTTCGGCAGTGGCCATTCCGGCCTGCCACAGAACTTCGAGCTGGCGGCGGGCGCCGGGCTGATCCTGAAGGTGACCGTGTTCGACGAAGCCGGGGAGCCCGTGCCGCTGGCGGGCACGTCGGCGATCGTCTGGCGGCTGGCGCGCGATGCGCGCAGCCCGGCGGCGCTGACCATGGCACTGGGAAGCGGCGTCACCATCCTGACCGATCAGGCCGGGACAGGGCAGGCGAATTGCGGGCGCGTGAACGTCACGATCACGCCCACGGACAGCGCCGCCCTGGTGGGCGAATATGTCCACGAATGCCGCCTGACGGACGCCGCCGGGCAGGTGACACGGATCTTCTACGGGCGCGGGTTTGTCTCGCGCGCATTGGCCTGACGGGAGCCCCAAGGGGAGTAGGCATCATGAGGCAGGGAACCATCGTCACGGTGCGCCCGCAAGGCCACCCGCTGTCCGTGTTCGAGGCCAAGCGGCAACTTTGCATCGAGGCCGAAGACACGGATCAGGACGATCACGTCGCCAGTCTGTGCGCCGCCGCGCATTCCCACATCGAACGGGAGCTGGGCTATCCGATCCTGCGCCAGACGCGGGAGACGCACCTATCCTGCTTTCCGTGCGGGCCGATCTGGCTGGGCAGCGGCGACGGGCTGACCGTGTTGCAGCTTCGCTACGCCGACACGGCGGGCGTGGTGCAGGTGATGCCTGCGAACGGCTATGCGGTGGACGCCGTGTCGCGGATCGCCAAGGTGTGGCCCACGGCAAGCACCACGTGGCCTTCCACGTCGGCGCGCCCCAGCGCGGTGGTGGTGGAATGGCAGGCGGGCTGGCCTTCGCCGGCCGATGTCCCGGACGATCTGCTTCACGCCATGAAGCTGCTGGTGGGGCACTGGGACCAGAACCGCGAAGCGGTGGTGGTGGGATCGATTAACAGCGATCTGCGCGTGGCGCTGGACGATCTGCTGTCCCCGTTCCGCCTGCCCTTCATTGCGTGACTTTGGGCGTGAGAGGCAGGCCATGATGAACCTTTCGCATCAGGTGGGAGAGGCGATCGCCCGCGCAATCCTGCAGGGTGGTGATCCGGACGGGGTGCTTTCGGGCGCGGACCCGTCCAGCACCTGCACCCGCGCGCACGAAGCGCCGTGCCGGTTCCCGAACGGGCAGCCGGGGCTGGCGCATCAGATCGAGCTGACCTTCATTCTGGCGCAAACCGCCGCGATCGAGGCCGCGCGCGTGGGCAGCGCCATTGCGGCCCGGATCGGGACGGCGCTGGAAGAAGACCGGGTGCGGCTGGCTGGCTATCTGGTGATCGAAGGGACGGTGGACGCGCTGGCGATCCACATGGACCGGACGCGCGGGCTCGCCTTCGTCCGGCTGCAGATCACCGCGCTGACCATGACGGAACAGTGATGGCACGCCTCGGCAAGATGAACCGGCGGGTCACGATCCGCCAGCAGTCCGCGCCCACGCGCAACGCAATGAACGAACCCGTCACGGTGTGGACGAAGCTGGGGAGCTTCTGGGCGGAAGAAGACGAAGGCCAGTCGAAGGGAACGGAAGTGGTGCAGGCCGGGCAGGTCCGCGCGCAGATCCACCGCGTCTGGGACCTGCGCTGGACGGAGCGCACCGCGCGGATCACGCCCAAGGACCGGGCGATCTGCCAAGGCGTCGAATACGAAATCCAGTCCGCCACCGAACTGGGCAGGCGGAAGGGGATCAGGATCATGGCGATCGGGCCGGTTCCGGCCTGACACGGAAGGGAAGCACCATGAAGGTCAAGGCAATCCAGCCCCACGGCAACCCGCACGGGTCCGCCTTCTGGAAAGAGGCGGGCGCGGTCTATGAGCTGCCCGAAGTGGAAGCCCCCGGCCTGATCGCCGCCGGGCTTGTCGAAGAAGTGAAGAAGGCGAGGGCGCGCAAGCGTGGCAACGCGGACGCGGATTGAAGGCCTGCGCGAGCTGGACGCCGCGCTTGCCAACCTGCCCAAGGCCACCGGCAAGAACGTGCTGAAGCGCGTGCTGGTCAAGGCCGCGCAGCCGATCGAAAGCGATGCGGCGGCGGCGGCGCCAGAATTTGCTGGCTTGCTGCGCCGGGACATGAAGACCGGCACGCGCCTGACCCGGCGGCAAGCGGGGCTTGTCCGCCGTCAGGGCAAGTCCACCGTGGAAGTTCATGTCGGCGTGTCCGATCCGGCGGGCCTGCAGAACGAATTCGGGAACGAACACCAGCGCGCGCAGCCCTTCATCCGGCCTTCGTGGGACGCGAACAAGGAAGGCGCGCTGCGCTCGATCGGCGATGATCTGGGATCTGAAATCGAACGCGCTGCGGCGCGGCTGGCGCGCAAGGCTGCGCGCCGCGCGGCGGCCAGTTAAGACGGGGGCGCGGATAGGCCATGGAAGAAGCCCTGACCACGCGGCTGCTGGCCAGCGCCCCGCTGACCGCGATCGTCGGGACGCGGATAAACTGGGGGCGGCGGGTGCAGGGCGAGGGCCTGCCCGCGCTGACCATGCTGAACGTCTCGCCGGGCCGGACCTATCACTACAAGGGCGCGGCTGGCCTCGCCGGACCGCGCGTCCAGTTCGACGGCTACGCGCTTGATTTCCTGACCGCCAAGGCGATCGGGCGGGCGCTGATCGCCACGCTCGAACAGCCCGCCGTGATCGGCGGGATCACCTTCAGCCCGGCGTTTCTGGACGCCGAGCGTGGCCCTGACACCGAAGACCTGGGCGGCGGCGCGCGGGTCGAGCGGATCAGCATGGATTTCTTCATCTGGTTTTCACCCGCCGCGTGATCCGCCCGCGCGCCGGTTTTCAAAGGAGAATGGACTATGGCCGGAGAAAGCATTGGCTGGGGCGCGCAAGTGTCCATGTTCAACGACGTTTCCACCCCGGTTCTGACCGAGCTGGCGAACGTCTTCAACATGACGCTGCCGAACCCGCAGGTCGAAGACGTGCAGGTGACGCACTACAAGAGCCCGAACCGTCAGCACGAATACATCGCGGGCCTGATCGAAAACGGCGAAATCCAGATCGAAATGAACTACGTGGCGGGCAGCCCCACCGATCTGCTGATTTCGGCGGCGAAGGCGGCCGGCACGGTGCGCAACATGGAAGTCGTGGTGCCCACCACGGTGGGCGCTTCGAAGAAGTGGAAGTTCACCTTCCCCGTCTATGTGAAGGGCTACGAACGCGCGATCCCGCTGGATGATCGGCTGACCGCCGTGATGACCGTCAAGGTTGCTGGCGCGGTCACCGAAGCGGCGGGGACCTGATCATGGCCGAGAACGGAACTGTCCGCTTCGAGGCCGGGGGGCAGGGCTACGCGCTGCGCTTCGACATCAACGCCTTTTGCCGGATCGAAGCGGAACTGGGGATCGAGAGTGTCGCCGAGTTTCAGGCGGTGCTTAAGGAACGCTTGTCGTTCACGAAGCTGCGAAAGCTGTTCGCGTGCGGGCTTTCCCCGGCTGCCACCGATGAACAGGCGGGCACGATCATGACCGAACTGGGGATCGATCGCGCCAGCGAAATGCTGACGGAGTGCATCCAAGCGGCCTTCCCGAATGCCAGTGCGGGCCCGGCGGCAAAGGGGGGGGCTGACGGGGGAAAGGCGCAACCCACGGAGACGCCGAGCCCGTAGGCTGGAACTGGCTGGAACTGCTGGAACAGTGGTGCGCCGGGGGCCTCGCCCCCGATGCCTTCTGGACCCAAACGCCGCGCACGCTGGACGCGGTGCTGTCCGGCCTCGCCGAAGCCCGCATCCAGCAATACGAACTGGCGATGTTCACCGCCTGGCGCACGGCGCACTTCATGCGCGCCGGGAAGCTGCCCGCGCGGGTGCCCAGCATCCGCAAGGCCAAGCGCACCGCCACCCCGGATCGTCCGCAATCCAGCGCCGAAGTCCTGTCCGTCATGCGCCAGCTCATGGCCATGACGAACCGGGCTTCGGACGATCCCCCTTCTGACACGGAGTAAGCCCTATGGCCGGTGGACTGATCGGCGCGCTGCGCGTCACCCTGGGGATCGACACGGCGGCGTTCGAAGACGGGCTGTCGAACGCTCGCCGCCAACTGAACGCGGCGGGTCAGAAGATGCAGGCTGTCGGCGACGGCATGGCCAACGTGGGCAGCAAGCTGTCCGTGGCGGTCACCGCGCCGCTGCTGGCGGCTGGCGCGGCGGCGGTGAAGGGTGCGCAGGATCAGGCGCAGGCGATGGCGCAGGTGGGCGCCGCGCTCGAAAGCATGGGGCCGGTGGCGGGCCGGACGGCGGAACAGCTTCTGAAGGCGTCCGACGCCATGGAAATGAACAGCCTGTTCGACGGGGACGAAATCCTGAAGAAGGTCACCGCCAACATGCTGACCTTCGGCAACGTCGCCGGGGAACAGTTCGATCGGGCGCAGCAAGCCGCGCTTGATCTGTCCACGCGCATGGGCACCGATCTGCAGTCGTCCGCCCTGCTGGTGGGCAAGGCGCTGAACGATCCGATCAAGGGCCTCACCGCCATGGGGCGCGCGGGCATCCAGTTTTCAGAAGATCAGAAAAGCACCATCAAGGCGATGGTCGAAACCGGCAATGTGGCCGGCGCGCAAAGCATCATCCTAGGCGAGCTGGAAAAGCAGTTCGGCGGCGCAGCGCAGGCGGCGGCAAACACCGATCCGTGGCGCAAGGCGCAGGTGGCCATCGGTCAAGCCGGGGACAAGATCGGCGAGGCGCTGCTTCCTGTGATCGAGAAGGTGGCAGGCTTTGTCGAGAAAGCGGCCAACGCCTTCAACAATCTGTCGCCTGAAGCGCAAACCTTCGCCCTTGCGGCGGCTGGGATTGCAGCCGCAGTCGGCCCGGTGCTGTTTGTGCTGGGCTCTCTCGTCTCGTCCGTGGGGAAGATCGCGCCCTTGTTCGCCCCGCTGGTTACCTTGCTGGGATCTGGCGGGCTGTCTGGCGTGTTCACCGCGCTCGGCGCGGCGATTGCCCCGTTCCTCATTCCGATTGCTGCCATCGCGGCGGCCGGCGCGCTGATCTACGCCAACTGGGACAAGATTGCCCCGGTGCTGGAAGGGCTCAAGAAGAAGTTCGTGGAGGTGATCGGGCCGAAGATCACGTCGCTGATCGAGACCGTAAAGAAGACCCTGACGGAACTGTGGAACGGCCCGCTCGGCGAAATGATCCGCACTGTGATCGACGTGCTAGGCCAGCTCGGCGCGGCTTTCCTTCAGTGGCTGGGCGAACGGATTATCGGGATCATCTCGGCGCTGGTGACCGCGATCGAAAGCGGCTTCAAGATCATCGGCGATATCTTCGATATCGTCATTGGCGTTCTGACAGGTGATTTCGCCGGGGCGTGGGAAGGGCTCAAGTCGCTGGTCGGCAACGTGATTGACGCGGTGCTGAAGATACTGGGGTCCCTTGCCCCCAAAACGATGGAATACCTTTACGGCCTTTACCGCGCCTTTCAGGAACGCTTCGCCGAGCTGACCGCAAAGATGGCGGAGTGGGGGCGGAACATCATTGACGGCCTTGTGAAAGGGATCAAGGCCGCGCCCGAAGCGGTGTGGAACGCGCTGAAGTCCGTGGTGCTGCGCGGGGTGGAGAACATCCGGGAGTTCCTGGGCATCGCCTCGCCGTCGAAGCTGTTCATGGAAATGGGCGGGTTCGTGTCCGAAGGCATGGCGCTGGGGATCACCGGCGGGCTGCCCAAGGTGGAAGCCGCCATGGATGCGCTGGGCAGCACCGTGGCTGACCGGCTGGGGGCGATGACGCCGGGGCAGGGCCTGACGATCGACGCCGCCTTCGACGGGGAAGCCGTGGGCACCGCCGCCGCCGAAGCCGGAAACACCTTGCGCGATACCTTCAGCCGGACGTTCGCGGACGGGATCAAGGCCGCGCTGGACGGGGACCTGGGCGGCTTTCTGGAAAAGACCTTCAGCGGCATTCTGGACAACGCGATGCGCAACGCCGCCGACGTGCTGTCCGAAGCCCTGACCGGGCTGCTGGGCGGACTGTTAGGGGGCACCGGGCAGGGCGGCGGCGGCGGACTGGGCGAGCTGCTGGGCGGCGCGCTGCGCGGGCTGTTCGGGGGATCGCCGGGCTTTGCCCTGGGCGGAAACTTCACGGTCGGCGGGCGTCCGGGGCGTGACGCCAATCTGGTGGCCTTCCGCGCCACGCGCGGCGAGCACGTCACTGTGTCCACCAGCGAAGCCGCCGCCAGCACCGGCGGCGGGCTGGGGCCGATCCAGTTCAATTTCTATGGCCCGGTCAGCAATCCGGAACAGGTCCGCCGATCCGCCGCGCAGGCGGGCGCGCACCTGCTTCGCATGGCCGCCGCCGGGCAGCGGGGAAGCTGATCCGTGGACTTCGACGATGTGACCTTCCCCGGCAAGATATCGCTGAACAGCGTGGCCGGTCCGGAATTCTCCACCGATGTGACGGAGACGGCGGGCGGCTTCGAAAAGCGGAACCAGAACTGGTCCGGCGCGCGGCTGCGCTTCAACGTCGCAACCGGCATTCGGACCACGGCGGACTATGACGCGGTGCTGAAGTTCTTCTATGGCCGCGCCGGGCGCGCGCGGGGCTTCCGCTTTCAGGACTGGTCCGACTGGAAATCCTGCGCGCCCGAAGCCTCGCCCGCGCCCACGGATCAGGTGCTGGGCACCGGCGACAATGCGAACCAGTTCTTCCAGCTCCGGAAGGCCTATGTGTCCGGGCCGGTCACCTATCTGCGCAAGATCACCCGCCCGGTGGCGGGCAGCGTGGTGGTGGCTATTGCGGGCGTGCCGCAAGCCAGCGGGTGGAGCGTCAACGTCGCCACCGGCCTGATCACCTTCACGGTTCCGCCGGCCGCCGGTGCGGTGGTGACGGCGGGCTTCGCGTTCGATGTGCCCGCGCGCTTCGATATCGACCGGCTGGAACCGATCCACCTGTTCGAAGGCGCGGTGCAGCTCCCCGAATTGCCGATCGTGGAAATCCGGGAATGAGCCCGCCTCAAGTAGCGAAGCGGTAGGCGGAAAGAACGAATGAGCAAGTTCGTCACCTATCCCAAGCCCGGCGCGAACGGCACGATCCGCCGGTTCGAGCCCGCCTTCTGGACGGTCAATTTCCCGATTGCGATGATGGCCACGGTCATCACCACGGGACCGGACAGTCTGCGGATGAAGGCCACCTTCCGCACGAACCGCGATCTGATGGGGCTGATCTGGGAAGTGGAAGACCGGGGCAGTCCGGGGACCTTCGCCTATCCCCGCCGCAAGGACTTTCGCGGCTGCGTGCTCGAATTCGACTGGCAGGCTTCGGGCATCCGCGCGATCGACCGGCTGCAATCGGTCACCCTGACGGTGGACACTTACACCAGCGGGACGCACTTCGTGCGGCTGTGGAACTATGCCACCAGCGGCACGCCGGATGACTGCCACATCCGGCTGGTCTTCGACGAAAGCACGAAGGCGGGCTTCTTCCCGGACACGGATGTGCCTTGGGGCGATGTGAAGCGGATGTTCATTTCGCTGCTTCCGGCGGCGGCTGGGCGCGGTGATTGCACGCTCGCCGCCGCCGCCGCGCCGGGGGCCACCAGCCTGACCCTGAACGTGGGGGACAGCGGCCCGATCGGGCCGGGCGCGCGGGTCTATGTGCTGGGATCGCAGGGCGTGCCGTTCTACACCGTCACGTCCACCACGTCGGGCGCGGTCCAGACGGTTTCGATCACGCCGCCGTTCAGCACCGGCGAGGCTTTCACCGCGCCGATCGGGTCCGAAGTGTTCGTCCAGACGGCGGCGGACGAACCGATCGGCGAGAGCGCCGCGCAGGTCGATATCACGAACATCACGGTCACCGGGCCGAACAGCACCCTGCCGATGCTGACCACGCCGCTGCCCGCGCACGAACTGCGGATGACGGACGGGTTCGATAATGCCTATCCGTTCACGCCTCAGCGGCTGGTCGATCAGGTCCACGCCCTGGGATATCGCGGGCCTTATGTGCTCTACATGGGGATCAGCAAGTTCCATTCGCTTTCGTGGGACGCGGGCGCAGCGCGCTATGTCGTGGACCCGGCGAAGCCCCGGCTGAACGCGCCCACGGTGCAGTGGCTGGAAGACTTCTTCGCCCGGCTGCACGCCAAGGGCTACACGATCATCATTTCCGTGAGCTTCGAAATCCTCGGCATGTTCATGCCGGACGACTGGAACCAGCGCGACTTCGCCGGGCGGCTGGCGCGCACCGGGTGGGAGCCGCCTTCGGGCCTGATCCGGCCCACCAGCACCGAAGGCCTGACCTATCTGAAGAACGTCTTCCTTGACACGCTGGCGCTGCTTCCGCCGGGGGCGGAAAAGCATTTCCAGATCGGGGAACCGTGGTGGTGGGATGGCAGCTATGGCGCGGACCCGGCGCCGCACATCTATGACGCGGGCACGCTCGCCGCCTACAACGCCGCCACCGGGCAGTTCGCGCCCACGCCCCGGCTGGAAAGCATCTATGGCCAGCCCGATCCCGTCCACCTGCCCTATCTGGAATGGTGCCGCGATCAGCTTGGCGCTGCCACGGACTTCCTGCTTTCGGGCGTCAAGGGCACCTTCGCGGCGGACCGCGCGCCCCAGCTCGAACGCCAGTTCCGGGGCGGGGCAGATGGCTGGGACACGCTGCAGGCGGGCGCGATCGAGGCCGGGGCCTATTTCGGGCAGGCCACGGGCGCGCCGCGTTCCTATCTGCTGGTGTTCACGCCGCAAATTCTGCGCGGCGATGCGCCCATGCTCTACACGCTGAACTTCCCGAAGGCAGCCTGGGCGCACCCGGCGTTCGACGTGCTGCAGATCGAGGATTACGACAAGGTGGTGGAAGGCGATTACGCCTTCCTGAACCTGACGTGGGAGCTGGCCACGGCGGTGCTGGGCTACCCGCTGGCGCAGGTCGATTACTTCGCCGGGTTCACCCTGCTTCCCGATGCCACATGGATCTGGTTCAACACGGACAAGGCGATCTGGCTGGCCTTCCAGCGGGAGCCGCGCGAAGTCTATGTGTGGTCCCGCGAACAGGTGATGCGCGACGGCTGGCTGTGGGATCGGCAATCGTGGAAGGTCTATCCCGCCGTCACCCGGCTGGCGCAGTGCTGGCGCATCCAGCGCACGGACGGCGTGGTGCAGGCCTACACGTCGTTCGATCAGCCCCTGACCGTGGACGGGATCACCTATGAGCCCGCCAATAGCTTCAGCGCATCGCAGTTCGCTTCTGACACGGACATGAGCGTGGCGGATGTTGAGCTGCTGGGCGTGCTTGATGCGGACGAAATCGCCGCCGCCGATCTGCTGGCGGGGGTTTACGATCACGCCGAAGTCGAACTGTTCCTGGTGGACTGGTCGGACCTGACCTTGCCGCGCACGATCGTGCGGCGCGGCTGGATCGGGACGATCGGGCAGGCGGGCGGGGCCTTCCGCGCCGAGCTGCGCGGGCTGGGGCAGCGCATCCAGCAGCCGGTGATCGATACCTATTCCGCCGAATGCCGGGTGGACCTGTATTCGCCCCAGTGCGGCGTGAGCCGCGCCGCCTTCGCGGTGCCCGCCACCGTCACGGCGCTGACGGACGGTTCGCTGGGCGCGTCCTCGGATAACCGGGTGTTCTTCGCCACCGGGCTGGGGCAGCCGGACGGCTGGTTCGACTATGGCGAAGTGTGGTGGACCGCCGGGGCCAACGCGGGCCGCAAGTGCGAGGTTCGCAGCTTCGCCGCCGGCCGGATCGAACTGTGGGAGCCCATGGGGCTGAACATCGCGGTGGGCGATACCTTCACGATCCACGCGGGTTGCGACAAGGCGCTGGCCACGTGCCGGGCCAAGTTCGCAAACGTCATCAATTTCCGGGGCGAACCGCACGTGCCGGGCACCGATGCCATGCTGCGCTATCCGGACCCGAAGTCATGAGCATCACCCGCGAACAGGTGGTGACCGCCGCGCGCGGCTGGATCGGCACGCCGTTTCACCATCAGGGCCGCGCCAAGGGCGTGGGCGTCGATTGCGCCGGGGTGCTGGTCGAGGTCGCGCGCGAACTGGGGATCGGGGACGTGGACATTCAGGGCTATGGCCACCGCCCGGACAGCCGGGAGCTGGAACGGCTGTGTCACCAGCACATGACCTTCGTCCCGCTGTTCCAGTCCGCGCCGGGTGACGTGCTGCTGATCGAGGTGGACGGGATGCCCCAGCACATCGCCTTCTACACCCGGCTGAACGGCGAAGCGGCGATGCTTCATTCCTACGCCCCGGCGCGCAAGGTGGTGGAACACCGGATCGATGAAATCTGGGCGCAGCGGATCGTCGCCACCTTCCGGCTGCCCGGCATCAAGGACGCGGACTGATGGCCACGATCGTGCTGCAGGCAGTGGGCGGGGCGTTTGGCTTCGCAGTGGGCGGGCCGATCGGCGCGGCGATCGGTTCCACCCTGGGCAGCTATGTGGGCTCGCACATCGATCACGCGGTGTTTTCCCCGCGCGTCCGGACGGAAGGTCCGCGCCTCGGCGATCTGTCCGTTCAGGCGTCGTCCTACGGGCAGCCGATCCCGCGCGTCTTCGGGCCGGAAAACCGGATATCGGGGAACCTGATCTGGTCCAGCGGGCTGGTGGAAACGAAGTCCACCACGAAGTCCGGGGGCAAGGGCGCGCCGAAGCCGAAGACCGAAACCACGTCCTACACCTATCACGTGGACGCGGCCTTCGCGCTGTGCCGGGGACCGATCGCCGGGGTGAAGCGCATCTGGGCGGACGGGAAGCTGTTCCGGGATGAAGCCGGGGTCCAGAAGCAGGCCAGCGCGGTGCGCATCTACACCGGCACGGAAAGCCAGATGCCCGATCCCACCATGCAGGCGGCGCTGGGCGCGGACAATTGCCCGGCGCACCGGGGGCTTGCCTACATCGTGTTCGAGCGGCTGGAACTGGGCGATTTCGGCAACCGCATTCCGAACTTCACATTCGAGCTGGAAGGCCACGCCACCGCCACCGTCGCCACGGTGATCGAAGAACTGTGCAACGCCGCGAACGTCCCCTATCTGGACGCCGCGCGCGCCGATTTCCTTGATCTGCGGGGCTACAACATCGCCCGGCCCACCACGGTGCGCGGTGCGCTCGATCCCCTGCGGTCCGCCTATTTCTTCGACGTTGCCGAAATCGAAGGGGAGCTGCAGTTCTTCCCGTCTGACGGCACGCCGGTGGCCAAGGTGTTCCGCCACGATCTGGGCGCGCATGAATTCGGCACGGACCGCCCGCCCGAATATGAGGCGGCGCGCGTGTCGGATATCGAGCTGCCCCGAATGATCACGGTCCAGCACATGGACCCGGCGCGGGACTATCAGACGAACAGCCAGCGCGCCCGCCGCTCCACCACGCGCAGCGATGCGGACCTATCGGTGGAACTGCCGATCGTGCTGACCGGCGACGAAGCCAAGGGGATCGCCGAGCGGATGACTTCGCTGCAGTGGCTGGGGCGCGACGAATTCACCTATCAGCTTCCGATCGACTATCTGCACGTCGAAGCCGGGAACAAAATCGTGGTGGCCCACGATGACGGCAAGGAACGCGCGCTGCGGGTGATCCGCAAGGAACTGCGCCTGCCCGGATCGCTGCGGGTGGAGTGCAAGACGGACGGCACGGCGGTGCTTTCGCGGATGGCCACGGCTGCCCCGGCGATCGTGCCCACGCAGGAAGTCGCGCTGCCCGGCGTGACGGTGGCGCACCTTATGGACCTTCCGATCCTGCGCGACGTGGACGACGTGGCGGGCTTCTATGTCGCGGGCAGCGGGGCTTCCACCGGCTGGCGCGGCGCGGCCTTGCTGCGCTCGCGCGACGGCGGGCTGAATTACGATCCCTTCGCCGAGCTGCTGGACGGCGCGGTGATCGGCACGGCTGGCGCGGCCTTGCCTCCCGCCGCGCCCGAATACTGGGACGAAGCCAGCACGGTGACAGTCACCCTGCTGAACGCGGCGGACCAGCTCGCCAGCGTGTCGGCTGCCCAAGTGCTGAACGGCGCGAACGCCGCCGTGATCGGGGACGAAGTGATCCAGTTCCGCAACGCCGTGCTGATCGCGCCGCTGACCTATCGGCTGGAAGGCTTGCTGCGCGGGCGCAAGGGCACCGAAGACCGGATCGCGGGCCATGTGGCGAATGAACGCTTCGTGCTGCTGACCGGCGGCGGCGTGGTCCGCCCGCTGGTGGAAGCAGGCGAACTGGGCGTGGAGCGCAGCTATCGCGCGGCTTCGGTGGGAACCAGCGTCACAGACGCCGTGCCCTTCGCCTTCACCTATCAGGGCCGCTGGGCGCGCCCCTACGCCCCCGCGCACCTGAAGGGCACCCGCAACACCGGCGGCGATCTGGCGCTGTCGTGGATCAGGCGCACGCGGTTCGAAGCGCCGTGGCTGGACGACGTGGACGCGCCCCTGGGCGAAGCCAGCGAAGCCTATGAAATCGACATCATGGACGGCGCCAGCGTCAAGCGCACGCTGACCAGCACCGCGCCGGCCGCCACCTATTCCGCCGCCGATCAGATCGCCGACTTCGGCGCGGCGCAGGCGGCGGTCACCGTGCGGGTTTACCAGATCAGCGCCCGCGTCGGGCGCGGGCTGCCAGTGGAGAACGTGCTTTGACGACGCCCAAACTTGCCTTGCCCTACATCGCCACCGGGCAGGCGCAGAAGGAAGTGACGCACAATGAGGCGCTGAACCGGCTGGACAGCATGGTTCAGGCGATCGTGCTGAACGCCACCACATCAGCCCCGCCGGGCTCGCCGGTGACCGGGCAGGCGTGGATCATCGCCGCCGGTGCCAGCGGCGCGTGGGCTGGGAAGGTGGGGCAGATCGCCGCGTGGTTCGGCGGCTGGCAGTTCTTCGTCCCCGCCGCCGGGTGGAGCGTCTGGGACGCCGCCACCGCGCGCCGCCTGGTCTTCGACGGGACCGCGTGGGGCGATGCGAAACCGGCGGTCCAGACGCCCACGCTGGGGCTTGGCTGGTTCGGCTATGGCGGCGGCTTCGGGAGCCCGCGCTATTTCCGGGATGCGAACGGGCGCGTGACGATCGAGGGGCTGATGCAAGCCGGGACGGACGGGACAGTCTTCACCCTGCTTCCCGGCTTTCGCCCGCCCGATCGCCTGATGTTCGGGTGCTGGTCCGGCGGCGGCGCCTACCGGGTGGACGTGGACCCCAGCGGCGCGGTGATCCTGACCGGATCGAACGCGGTCTTCAGCTCGCTTTCGGGGATTTCCTTCCTCGCCGCTTGATTGTCTCCACTGAATGACGGGTCGCACCTATGGACGAATTACGACTGATCGACGCGCTGTTTTCGGTGCTTCTGCTGGCGCTGGGGGCCATGTTCCAGATGCTGCGCGAAGCGATCAAAGACCAGAAGCAGTCCCACGACAATCTGAACACGAAAGTGGACGCACGGGACGCGGCGATCACCGCCGAAATCGCCGAGCTGCGCAACGTCGTCAGCCGGGACTACATGCCGCGCACCGAAATCGCCGCCTTGATGAGTGAAATCAAAGGCAGCCTTCTGCGCATCGAAACGAAGCTAGACGGAAAGGAAGACAAGCGATGACCAGAACAGCCCCGATCCTTGACCCGGCGCACCGCCTGTCGCTGAACTTCACCCTGCGCGAATTCACCGCTTCGCAGACAGCCACGCGCCGGGGCATCCGCAACGTGCCCACGGCGGAACACATCCGCAATATGGAAGCCCTGTGCCGCGAAGTGCTCGAACCCGTCCGCGCGCAGTTCGGCCGGCCGGTGCGGATCACGTCCGGCTATCGCAGCGCGGCGCTGAACCGCGCGATCGGGGGCAGCTCCACCAGCCAGCACAGCAACGGCGAGGCGGCGGACTTCGAAATCACCGGGATCGATAACCGGGTGGTGGCGCGCTGGATCGCGGGCAACCTGACCTTCGATCAGCTCATTCTGGAAGGCTACCGCGCCGCCGATCCGAACAGCGGCTGGGTCCACGTGAGCTATTCGCGCAGCCGTGCGCGCAAGCAGGTGCTGACCGCCACCTTCCCCGGCCCGCGCTACTCGGCGGGCCTGCCCGACTAACCCGCTTTCCCCAGCCAGATCGATCCCTTCGCGTCCCGCCGGGCTGGCGGCTGGGCGCGCGCACCCATGGAGAAAGACCTATGCTGAACTACATCATCGGCCGGCTGAAAGAGCCGTCCACCTATGCGGGCTTCGCGGGCCTCGCCTTGGCGGTGGGGATCACCGCCGAAGAATGGGCGGCCTATTCGACCGCCGCCGCCGCGATCGCGGGCGTGGTGGCCATGCTGCTGTTCGATCGCGGCACTGCTGACGGCGCGAAGTGAGCTGGCAGCGCATCCTTGGCTTGGGCGGCGCTGCGGCGTTCGTCCTCGCCCTGGTGGCGCTGGTGATCTGGCAGTTCGGCAACGCCCGCGAAGCCGAAGGGAAGGCCACCGGCGAAGCCCGCGCGGATGCGCGCTGGCAGAAGCTGGTGGACGAACAGGCTGCCACGATCGCCGATCTGCGGGTGGCGAACGAACGCAAGGTGACGGACGCCACCACGCGCTACGTCACCACGCAGGAACGGCTGCAGCCGATCATCATCCGATCGTTCGAGGAAGCGAGAGACTATGCGCAAACCCCTGCTGGCGCTGTGCAGTGCCTTGCTGCTGACCGCGTGCGCAGCATCGAAGAAAGAGCCGCCGCCCTTGGCCTATCGCCCCCCGCCGCCGCCGCCGGTGGCGGTGGAGCCCTGCGCGCGGACCCCGATCCAGACGAACCCTGACGGGAGCCTGTCCAGCGGCGGGGCCGAGCTGGCTTTGCGGGAGCGTGACAGGGATCTGATGATCTGCGATGCGAAGCGCCGCGCGGCGATCGAGGCGTGGCCCGATTAGGGCGGTCCTTCAGGGCTGAACTGTCAAGCGGGACTTGACTGTTGGGCGGGCGCTTCGGCGCCCGCCTTTCTTGCGTCTGGTGACCGGACGTTCGGGCGATGTTCTTTTACACCCGCCGCCTAAGCCATTGAAACGAAGTCGCACGTTCTTTGCGGTTTTTACAAAGAAGTGGCGGAAAACCGCCAAACGCAGGGAAATCATAATCCGCGTGTCGGGGGTTCGAGTCCCTCCTCCGCTACCAAAATCAGCAAATAATTGAAAAAACGATAAAAAATCAGAAATTGGGACTCGAACTGCGTCGAGGTTCCGCTTTTGATGCAGC
>Ga0209812_10000406_pt1 | contig 39949 bp, 36 predicted proteins | sample JI71714BDNA_FD_187502 | JGI IMG/M metagenome (GOLD analysis project Ga0209812, IMG submission 187502) | Wastewater effluent complex algal communities from Wisconsin, to seasonally profile nutrient transformation and Carbon sequestration -... | ecosystem: Engineered > WWTP > Effluent > Algae...
CTATCTCGATTATTTTTAGCATACCCTATTTGCAATTCTCATCGCATACAGTAATGTAAAAACACGCACATTCACATGTTGTTGTTACTATGCGCTATCCCGCCTTTTTATATTGTTTTCCACTTAATTATGGTGTTTTTGCTAAAGCTATCTTGCTAGGTATCATTACGTTATTGCTAAGTGCTAGCGTTTCTGCTCAGGGCTTGACGATCACTGTAGTTGATCAAGACAACAATCCATTAGCGGATGCAGTCGTTGAAATTGTCAGTTCTGAAGCTAAGGCTTTTCAGCAAACAGACGTTAAGCATGTTGCGCAAGAGAGTTTGGTCTTTGTACCCTTTGTTACTGCGGTACAGCAAGGTTCACTGATTGACTTCCCTAATCGTGATAAGACTCGGCATCATGTATATTCGTTTTCAGATGCAAAAACCTTTGAAATCCAACTGTATACTGGCAAGCCGGAAGAACCCATTTTGTTTGATAAACCCGGCATTGTTACGCTGGGTTGTAACATTCACGATTACATGTTGGCCTACATTTACGTGGGGGAAAGTGCACTTGTGCAGGTCAGTGATAGCGCGGGCAACGTGCATTTTCCCACTATGCCGCAAGCACCACTCACACTAAAGCTTTGGCATCCTTGGCAAGTTGATACGCTGGCCGAGCAGCCCTTAGCCGCACCCTTGCAACATGAGTTAAAGGTAACCCTACCCATTACCACCGGCCAAGAGAAACCTACAGCACCAAAACGTGGTTTTGGACGTTAAGTGTTATCCTCTAAACGAGAGACAAGCCTATGTTAATGCGCAGACTTTTCATAACGTTATGTGTTCTTGGTAGTTTTAATAGTATGGCGAATAGCAGAATTATTGCCACAGGTGGCGCAACCTCAATTGAAGGAAGTGCTGGTGGCGGTATTGTGCCCTGGGCCGTAATCAACAGCTATGCGAGCAGCGACGAATGGGGTGCAACCGCCTTCGTTAGCCAAGTGGGTGTGAATGATTTTACCCTAAAAGTGCTAGGTGCTAGTGCGAGTTACGATAATCGTTGGGAGTGGTCTATTGCCCGGCAGACGTTTAAACTCGACAGTATTGGCGGTGAATTACGACAAGATATTGTAGGCGTGAAATACCATGTGGCGGGTGAATTGCTTTATACCACGCTGCCGCAACTCAGTGTCGGGTTACACTATAAAAAACACCGTGACTTTGCCTTACCTCAGGCCGTAGGCGCGCGTGATGATAGTGGGGTGGATCTGTATTTTGCCGCCAGTAAAGTGTTATTTGACCATCTGGCAGGTCGCAATGTGCTGTTAAACGGCACCCTGCGCGCAACGAAAGCAAATCAAACCGGCTTACTGGGGTTTGGTAGTGCCAGTGACAATGATTATCACCTCGTGTTTGAAGGTTCTGCAGCGGTGTTACTTAATTACAATGTAGCGATTGGTATCGAATTTAAACAAAAACCTGATGCCTTGGATTTTGCCACTGAGCAACATTGGCGCGATGTGTTTGTAGCCTGGTTTATTAATAAGCAGGTTTCCGTGGTGGCCGGCTATGCTGATTTGGGTAGCATTGCGGGCTTTACGGAGCAGCAAGGGTATTATCTTTCAATAGAAGGAGCATGGTAATGCGCCAGTTCATTAGTGTGTTTCTCGTGGTGATGTTAATAGGCTGTAGCCAAGCACCTAAACCTACGTTATACCAACAATTAGGCGGAGAGCCCGGCATTGCGGCGATTACCGATGGTCTGTTATTGGCTATTGAGCAAGATGAGCGCATTGTGCATCATTTTGCTGATACTGATATTGAACGCTTTCGTCGGCTGTTGGCCGAGCAGCTATGTCAACTGAGCGGTGGCCCCTGTGAATATACTGGCGGGACCATGCAGCAAAGCCATACCGGTTTTAATATTACGCTAGCCGATTACGATGCCTTAGTTGAAAACTTGATTAATGTGATGCAACAACAAAATATAGCCATTAGTGCGCAAAACGCGTTATTAGCGTTGCTGGCGCCAATGTATAAAGATATTACCTATCGCTAGGGCTAAAGGGGGTAAGTGCATTTCCCTTCACGCTAGTCAGAGCGCACTGGTTACTTGTTTTACGGTGTATTGATCGCTAAACCAGGTGGGTTTGCGGTTTAGTCATGGAAAATACAAGTATTGTGGCACGCATGCTGCTAAAATTCTGCGCCTAGTTCTTTAGTCGTTGTCAGCTACTTACAGGAAACCTCATGTCGCAACACCGTAACAAGCCTAGTCAAGGCGCTAACCCGTTACATAAACCGTGGTCAAAAACGGAAAAAACCGCCTCTTCGCAAAGCAGTCGCAACGCCTTGGCTGCCAAAAAACACTCAAGCCGAGGAAATGCTACAAAGGTAGTAAAATCGGTTCATGATGACGAAGGCAAAGTCTACGGTGAAAATACCTGTCGAGTGCTGTTTACGCAAAGACCTGATGCCATAGTGCGGCTGTATGTCTCTGAAAAGATAGCGCCAAAATTTGCCGATGTGATGAAGCATTTGGCTGCAACAAAAAAAGCCTATCATATTGTTGATGACGCCGAATTAGAAAAGGTTGCCGCTAGCCAGCACCATGGTGGCATTGTGTTGTTAGTAAAACGTAAACCTATTGCCACTCTTGCTCATTATTTAGGCCAAAAAAGCCATAAACGCGATTGTTTGTTGGCGCTTGATGGGGTGTCGAATCCGCACAATTTAGGTGCGATTGCCCGTACGTGCGCGCATTTTGGTGTAACGGGCGTCATTATGCGTGAACCACAGTTATTGCACTCAGGGGCGTCGCTGCGCACGGCTGAAGGTGGTGGTGAATTCGTTGAAGCGTTAAAGTGTGATGATATGCCGTTGGCACTGCGTTTATGCAAAGAGGCCGGCTATACACTGGTAACAACGTCTAGTCATGGCGGTACGTCTTTGTACCAAACGGCTTTACCAGAAAAAGTGGTGATTGTATTTGGAGAGGAAATGTTTGGCGTGTCTAAAAATGTGGCCAAGGCCGCTGATATAGCGTTACAAATTCCGGGGACGGGCAACGTAGAATCACTGAATGTCAGTGTCGCGGCAAGCTTAATTTTGGGCGAATGGTATCGCCAACGTCAGGGTTAGCGCACGACACAGCCGTTTGCCTTATTACATTTGCCCAGTGGTATCGCTGGGCTCTGCGCTTATTTTATCATTCAGTTCTGCGGGTAGTGTCGCGCTTAAAAATTGAAAACGTGGTATTTCTTCACCTGCAATCAGCACATTCTCCGCAAACATAGCTGCCGGACGGGCCCATAGGCCGTAATCGCCATACAATGCACGGTAAATAACTAACCATTCCAGGGTTTCACTATGCTGTGCCAGCGCCATTACCTGATAATAGCGGCCTTTATAATGTTGATAATAGCCTAATTCGATGGTGGGCTTAGCTGCGTTGTTCATACCAGCCTTCAAAGATAATGTGTGCTGATAGGCTATCGATTTTGTCTTTACTTAACTTACGGTAACCGCCTTCAGCAAATAAGCGGCTGCGGGCATCTGCTGTTGATAAGCGTTCATCGTGGAGCGTAACGGGCAAGCCAAAGCGACCATGTAAACGATTCGCAAACTTACGGGTACGCACCGTAAACTCTTGTTCGCTGCCATCCATATTCAGCGGCAAGCCAACCAACAGTAATTGTGGTTGCCATTCTTTAATCAGCCGTTCAATCTGATCCCAGTCGGGAATACCATCACGGGCTTTTAACGCGGGTAGCAGGGTAGCGCTGCCGGTTAACTCCGAGCCAACAGCTACCCCAATACTTTTGGTGCCATAATCAAAACTTAAAATGGTGCGATGTTGCATTACGCGTGGCCAGCCTCGTTGGTTAATTGCCAGGGTTTTATCCCAATAGTGGCGGTGGCAGATTGCCACTTTTCGGCATGAGTAAGATCAAAAATAATATGGTTTTCGGCAGGGATCACGAGCCAACTATTATCAATAATTTCTTGTTCAAGTTGTCCTGCGGTCCAGCCAGCATAACCTAATGCCAAAATAAACTTGTCTGGAGCGCGGTCGGTGGTCAGATCGATCAAAATATCTTTTGATGTGGTAACCATCAAGCCATTTTCTAAATCCATGCTGCTATGGTAACCGGCTTTAGCGGTATGTAGCACAAAACCCCGATCGCTTTGAACCGGGCCACCCGCACAGACATTTCTTCCCGCAGCGGGGCTTTTGGCATCATAAGCAATTTCAAGTTGTTCGAGTAAATCAGCCACTTTTACATTTAAAGGATGATTGACCACAATCCCCATAGCGCCTTCAGCATTATGTTCGCAAATGTACGTGACACTACGTTTAAACATAGGATCATCTAAAGCTGGCATGGCAATAAGAAAATGATTTTGAAATCCTTGCATACAACCTCCACTACAAACATGTGATGAAAAGGGAAAAGCATTTAGCGAGCGGCTAAACGCTGTTCTATAGCATCAAACAACATCCCCGTAATACTGACTGGGAAGGCCGCTTCAATTTCTCGAATACAGGTGGGACTGGTCACATTAATTTCGGTGAGCTTATCACCAATAACATCTAAGCCAACAAAAATAAGCCCTTTGGCTTTTAACGTCGGCCCAATAGCGCGGGCAATAGTCCAATCTGAATCAGACAATGGGCGTGCTTCACCACGGCCACCGGCGGCCAAATTACCACGCGTTTCGCCCGATGCAGGGATCCGTGCTAAGCAGTATGGCACAGGTTCGCCATCAACCACTAAAATACGTTTATCGCCGTCTTTTATTTCAGGAATAAAACGCTGCGCCATAGCATAACGTTGACCATGCTCTGTCAGTGTTTCAATGATCACACTTACATTGGCATCATCGGGTTTTAATCGAAAAATAGACGCGCCGCCCATACCATCAAGCGGTTTTAAAATAACGTCGCGCTCTTGTTGGTAAAACGCTTTTAGCCGACCTGGATCACGGCTAACCAAGGTTTTTGGTGTGTATTGACTAAACCAACTGGTGTACAGTTTTTCATTGGCATCACGTAAACTTTGCGGCTTATTGATAATCAAGGTGCCAGCGTCTTCAGCCCGCTCTAGCATATAGGTCGCATAGATATATTCCGTGTCAAACGGCGGATCTTTGCGCATTAAAATCACCTGTAAATCACTTAAGGCGATATCTTGTTCGGTATCAAATTGATACCAGCTTTGGTAATCGTGCCGCACCTTTAGGATTTTGCTACGAGCACGTGCCTGACCCTGTAATAAATACAGATCAGCCATTTCCATATAATGAATTTCGTAACCACGTTCCTGCGCTTGTAACAGCATGGCAAAGCTGGAATCTTTTTTGATGTTTATCTGGCTGATGGGATCCATCACAATCCCAAGTTTAATGGTGCTCATTGTTATCCTTAGGCAAGATCGCCAAATTGCAGTTGTAGGGCGCTTATGGCGGTTAATGCGGCAGTTTCTGTACGTAAAATACGTGGCCCTAACTGAATACCGTTAAAGCCTGCCTGCGCGGTAATCGCCACTTCTTGATCGGTAAAGCCGCCTTCTGGACCAATTACCAACCGTATCGCCGTTGCGGGAACTAACGTCTTAATGGTGGCGCTAGCCCGCGGATCCAAGGTTAAGGCTAATTCTTTTGTTGGTTGTGCCAGCCAGTCTGTTAATGTAATGGCCGGGTGCACTGTTGGCACTACACTGCGACCACTTTGTTCACAGGCACTGATAGCAATTTTTTGCCATTGTTCATTACGTTTACTTAAACGATCACCTTCCAGTTTTACACCGCAGCGCTCTGTAAATAAAGGGGTAATTTCTGTCACCCCTAACTCTACGGCCTTTTGGATAGCAAAGTCCATTCTATCCCCGCGAGAAATACCTTGGCCCAGATGAATGCGTAGGGGGGATTCCACCGGATTCGCTGTCATATTATCAATACGCACTTGAATCTGTTTTTTGCTCACGTCGGTAATAACTGCGGTGTAGTTATACCCATCACCGTTAAACAGTTGCAATGACTGTTCAGTTTGCATTCGCAACACCCGGCCGACGTGGTTAGCGGCATCCTCGTTTAAAAACAGGGTATTGCCTGTTTGCAGACGCCCCGAGTGATAAATTCGTACAGTACGCATAAGCTAATCACATAAAGAAAAAGATGAATAGTAGCAGTTTTTAGCTGCCGATGAAAAAGGCCCCGCAGGGCCTAGTAAAAGTATACTCGCGCACAGGCTCTTAGCGAGCTGGAATATAATCGTAAGACGCGCCTAAGCCAAGAGGAATATCCAATGCCCAGAAGCCTAACAAAAAGGCGGTCCACAGCACTAACATGGCGATAGAGTAAGGCAGCATTAACGCGACTAAGGTACCAATACCGCTATTTTTTACATACTTCTGGCAGAATACAACAATCAGCGGGAAGTAGGGCAATAATGGCGTGATGATATTGGTTGAAGAATCGCCCACACGGTAGGCCGCTTGGGTGAGATCAGGTGAAACGCCTAATTCCATTAACATTGGTACCATAATGGCACCAATTAGTGCCCATTTGGCCGATGCAGAGCCAACTACCAAGTTAACAAAACCTGATAAAAACACGATGCCGACTAATGTCATAGCCAAGGGTAAGCCCATCGCTTTTAACGCATTTGCGCCTTTCACCGCCATCAGTACACCAAGATTAGATTGTGCAAACGCATATAAGAATAAGGCACAGAAAAATGCCATAACAATATAGTAACCCATACCACTCATGGCATGGCTCATACCTTTGATCACATCGCGGTGAGTTTTTACTGACCCAGAAACGTAGCCATAAACAATACCGGGCACCAAGAAGAAGACAAAGATAATGGTAACAATCGATTTCATTAACGGCGCAGCAGCGGTTAATAAAGGGCTAACGCCAGGCAGAACTTCTTCTGGTTTTGCCGCCCAGGGTGTGTTTTCTGGCACAACAATACTTAGTACTAACAAACCCACCACCGCAAACATGGAGAGACCGGCCGCTCTTAAACCACGTAATTCGTTCGGTTTTAACGCGTCCATGGTAACCATTTGTGAGGTGTCACCATCAACTTTAGTTGACTTTAAACGCGGCTCGATCACTTTATCCGTTAAAAACCAGCCAATTAACACAATTAAAAACGTGGAGGCGGTGGTGAAAAAGTAATTATTTAATGGATTAACGGTAACCGTGGGATCTAAAATTTGCGCAGACGTTTGCGTTAATCCAGCCAGTAAAGGATCTAAGCTTGAGGGTAAGAAAAAGGTTGCCGAGAACCCCCCCGAGACGCCAGCAAAAGCAGCCGCAATACCGGCTAATGGATGACGTCCTGCGGCATAGAAAATCACGGCCCCAAGCGGTACCACTAAGACATAACCGGCGTCTACGGCAACGTGGCTTAATACCCCTACAGCGATTAACACTGGGGTTAGTAACATTCTAGGGGTAACTGTGAGTATTGAGCGTAAACCTGCATTAATAAAGCCAGTGTATTCAGCAACACCTAAGCCTAACATGGCAACAAGCACTACCCCTAAAGGCGGGAACATGACAAAGGTATTTACAATATTGGACGTGAAGTTAGTTAACGCATCGCCTGATAATAAGTTAATAATTTGAATGGCTTCGCCCGTTCTTGGGTTTACCTCTGCGAAGCTTACACCTGACAATAACCACGAAAGTACCCAGACAAAACCCATTAACAGTGCAAATAACACCGCGGGATCCGGTAATTTATTCCCGACTACCTCGATGGTATTGAGCGCACGATTCATCCAGCCAGTGTTAGTGGCTGCAGTTTGTTCAGACATAACATACCCTTTTTTATATTTTTATTGTGTACTCACTGTGGCAGTGAGTGACCCTGGAAGATACAGCGTAATTGTAATCATACACAAAACTGTGCAGCAGTTAAGCAGCAATCTTGTATTAGTCACAAATTTAAATAGCAAAAAGGAGAGCTAGGCTCTCCTTTTATTCAGTTTTTAAACAAACTGCTTATTTAGCATACTGACGTAATACTTCAGCTTTGTCAGTTTGCTCCCATGGGAACTCCGCGCGGCCAAAGTGACCATAGGCGGCTGTTGGTAAGTAAATTGGGCGCTCTAATTTTAACATTTCAATTAAGCCATATGGACGTAAGTCGAAATGCTCGCGCACTAATTTAATCAGTTCGTCTTCAGACAGCTTGCTAGTACCAAAGGTTTCTAAGCTGATTGAGGTTGGCTCAGCTACACCGATAGCATAAGACACTTGTAGTTCACAACGTTCAGCTAAGCCAGCAGCCACAATGTTTTTCGCAACATAGCGCGCAGCATAGGCGGCAGAACGGTCAACTTTTGATGGATCTTTACCCGAGAAAGCACCGCCACCATGCCGCGCCATACCACCGTAGCTATCAACAATAATTTTGCGGCCCGTTAACCCGCAATCACCCATTGGGCCGCCAATAACAAAACGGCCGGTTGGGTTGATAAAGTATTTCGTTTTGCTCGTTAACCACTCAGCAGGTAATACCGGCTTAATAATAGTTTCCATTACGGCTTCGCGTAAGTCTGCCGTGCTAATGGTATCGCAATGTTGTGTTGACAATACTACAGCATCAATACCGACTGGCTTGCCGTCTTCGTATATAAAGCTTAACTGTGATTTGGCATCGGGACGTAACCACGGCAAAGTGCCATCTTTACGTACTTGTGCCTGACGTTGCACTAAACGGTGCGAGTAAGTAATAGGTGCTGGCATTAACACGTCTGTTTCATTACTAGCATAACCGAACATTAAGCCTTGATCACCTGCGCCTTGCTCACGCGGATCCGCTTTATCAACGCCTTGATTGATATCAGGAGATTGTTTACCAATAGCATTTAACACGGCACAAGAATCGGCATCAAAACCCATATCAGAGTGGGTATAGCCAATCTCGCGAACGGTTTTACGCACTAGCTCTTCAATATCCACCCAGGCAGACGTCGTTACTTCACCGCCAACTAATACCATACCTGTTTTGACAAAGGTCTCACACGCAACACGCGCCTTGCTGTCTTGTGCTAGGATTGCATCTAAAACTGCATCAGAGATCTGGTCAGCAATTTTATCCGGATGTCCTTCAGATACTGACTCAGACGTAAAAATATGTTGTGCCATCAGTTGTTTTCCACCACATTAGTTAATGCACAAAACTAAGTATCTCAGCGCCAGTGGCGCAGATACACGAAAGGCACCATTCCAAACATTATTTGCCAACGCTAATGTGCGTGGGTCTTAGTCACAATGCTCTTACCAAAGGCTTCTATTACGTGAATTTTACACAGCATCAACGACTGAGCGGTGTTGGGTAATTCACTGTAGGTTGAATACGTTTGACTGGCGCCAAAAAAATAGCCGTTAATTTTAGAGAAAAAAATTCTGGATTACCAGTATTATTTGCCGCCCAGACGTCTTTAAGTCTGTGCTACAGTGTGCGTTTTACGTTACAGGCAGTGATAAGTTCACCGCGCAATAAAATAAAGCAAGGCGATCCACAATATTAACAATTGCCATCCGGCTTAGGCTGGGTGAAAATAGCGGCAAATCGACGCGCAAACAGATAAAAACAGTAAATTTTACTACTTAAGCTTTTAATCTCAGGAGTGAACATGCCATCTCGTAAACAACTGGCCAATGCCATTCGTGCCCTTAGCATGGATGCAGTACAACAAGCAAAATCGGGCCATCCAGGCGCCCCAATGGGCATGGCGGATATTGCCGAGGTACTCTGGCGAGATTACCTGAAGCATAACCCAGAAAATCCAAACTGGGCTGACCGAGATCGTTTTGTGTTATCAAACGGCCATGGCTCTATGCTAATTTACTCTTTGCTTCATCTCAGTGGTTATGCGCTTAGCATGGACGATTTAAAGCAGTTCCGTCAATTGCACTCCAAAACACCAGGCCACCCGGAATTTGGTTATGCGCCAGGTGTAGAAACCACAACCGGGCCATTAGGGCAGGGTATTACTAATGCAGTGGGGATGGCGCTGGCCGAAAAAGCCCTCGCGGCACAATTTAACCAACCGGGCTTTGATCTGGTTGATCACTATACCTATGTATTTTTGGGTGATGGCTGCCTTATGGAAGGGATTTCGCACGAAGCCTGTTCTTTAGCGGGCACCCTTGGCTTGGGTAAGCTTATTGCGTTTTGGGATGACAACGGTATTTCGATTGATGGCCATGTTGAAGGATGGTTTACCGACAACACCCCCGCGCGTTTTGAGGCTTATGGCTGGCATGTTGTGGCTAATGTTGATGGTCACGACGCTGACGCTGTAAAAGCGGCAATAGAGCAGGCGAGATCGGTAACCGATAAACCAACACTGATTTGTTGTAAAACGGTTATTGGCTATGGCTCTCCTAATAAAGGAGGCAGTCATGATTGCCATGGCGCACCATTAGGTGATGTGGAAATTGCTGCTGCCCGTGAATTTTTACAATGGCCTTATGCGCCTTTTGAAATCCCTGCCGATATTTATGCTGAATGGGATGCCAAAGCCAGCGGTGCGGTGCGCGAAGCACAATGGCAGACCTTGTTTGCTGCTTATGCTGCTGCACACCCAGAGTTAGCGGCAGAATTTACGCGCAGAACAGCCGGTGAGTTACCTGCTAATTGGGCCGAGCAAAGTCAGGCTTATATTGAAAAGTTACAAGCAACCCCCGCCACTATTGCGAGTCGCAAAGCTTCACAAAATACCTTAAATGCCTTTGGTCCACTATTGCCAGAGTTTATGGGGGGCTCGGCTGATTTGGCGGGTTCAAACTTAACCATATGGTCAGGCTCTAAGCCATTAACACATGAAGATGCATCAGGTAATTACGTGTACTACGGTGTGCGTGAATTTGGTATGTCGGCCATTATGAACGGTATTGCGTTGCATGGGGGCTTTGTCCCTTATGGTGCCACCTTCTTAATGTTTGTGGAATATGCGCGCAATGCAGTACGCATGGCGGCGTTAATGAAACAGCGGGTCATTTTTGTCTATACTCATGATTCCATTGGTTTAGGTGAAGATGGCCCTACACACCAGCCCGTTGAACAATTAGCGAGCTTGCGCGTTACGCCAAACTTAATGAACTGGCGTCCTTGTGATCAAGTAGAATCGGCGGTAGCGTGGCAACAAGCGATTGAGCGTACTACTGGTCCCAGTACCTTAATTTTTACGCGTCAAAATTTAGTACAGCAAGCGCGTGATGCACAGCAGTTAGCGGATATTAAACGCGGCGGTTATGTTTTATTAGACAGTGCGGTTGCGCCTGAGTTAATTATCATTGCCACTGGTTCAGAAGTTGAGCTGGCTATGCAAGCTGCAAAGCAACTGCACGCCGCAGGTAAAGCGGTTCGTGTGGTCTCGATGCCATCTACTGATGTTTTCGAACAACAAGATGCTGCATATCGTGCTGCCGTATTGCCGTCGCATGTCACCAAACGTATTGCCGTCGAAGCGGGCATTACTGACGTATGGTATAAATATGTTGGCTTAGACGGTAAAGTGATTGGTATGACAACCTTTGGTGAATCAGCACCTGCTGAACAATTATTTGCTTACTTTGGTATCACCACCGAAAAAGTGTTAGAAGCAGCGCACGAGCTGTTAGCGTAATCACCTGTTATAATGGGCTCCCTGTGAGCCCATTTTTTATTGAAGTATATGACAATTAAACTGGCAATAAACGGTTTTGGCCGAATTGGCCGCAATATTTTGCGCGCTATTTACGAAAACGGCTGGCAACAGCAATTACAGGTTGTCGCCATTAATGAGTTAGCCGATGCGCAAGGGGTTGCCCATCTCTTAAAGTATGACAGTTCCCATGGACGGTTTTCACACAAAGTTCAGTCTTATCCTGGAGGCTTAACGGTAGCTGGAGATAACATTGCCCTCTTTGCCGAAGCTGATCCGCTGGAATTGCCATGGGAAGAACTGGATATTGATATCGTCTTAGAGTGTACGGGGGTTTTTCATACCCGCGAACATGCGCAGTGGCACTTGGATGCTGGCGCCAAGCAAGTATTGTTTTCGCATCCGGCGGCAGCCGATATTGATGCCACGATAATTTTTGGCATTAATCAACATTTGCTTACCCAAGGCATGCAAGTGGTGTCAGCAGGGTCTTGTACAACCAATTGTATTGTTCCCGTGATTCAAGTACTGGATCAGCATTTTGGCGTAGAAAGCGGTACTATTACGACCATTCATGCGTCGATGAACGATCAGCAAGTGATTGATGCGTATCATCCTGACTTACGTCGTACTCGGGCAGCGAGTCACTCCATCATCCCGGTGGATACCAAGCTCGCGCTGGGTATTGAACGGATCATGCCACATTTAGCAGGGCGCTTTGAAGCCATTGCAGTTAGGGTTCCCACCCTAAATGTTACAGCGATGGATCTCAGTGTCACGCTGCACCAAGATGTGAGTATTCACGATATTAATCGGGTATTGCGTGCGGCCAGTCAGGGCGCGTTAAGCGGCATCTTAGATTATACTGAAGAACCACTTGTTTCGGTTGATTTCAATCACGATCCACATTCTTGTATTGTTGACGGTTCACAAACGCGCGTCAGTCACAAACGGTTAGTGAAATGCTTAGTGTGGTGTGACAACGAATGGGGTTTTGCTAACCGCATGTTAGACACCGCCAGAGTCATGGCACATTAAGCGTTCAAGCGATATAACAAGGAATTACAACACAGCGTTAATTTAGGGGAGTATAAATATGTCTGTCATTCGTATGTCTGATTTAGACCTCAATGAAAAAAGAGTGCTGATTCGAGAAGATTTAAATGTGCCAATTAAAAACGGTGTGGTTACCTCTGATGCCCGTTTAAAAGCCGCTTTACCGACCATTGAACTGGCCTTACGTAAAGGCGGCAAAGTTATGGTGATGTCGCATTTAGGACGGCCGGAAGAGGGCGTATTTGATGCTGAGTCTTCCATGCAGCCTGTGGCTGATTACCTTGCAAAAGCGTTAAATGCACCAGTGCGTTTAGTTGCAGAATACCTAAATGGAGTCGAGGTTGCGCGTGGTGAAGTGGTGGTATTTGAAAACGTGCGCTTTAACAAAGGCGAAGGTAAAAACAACGATGAATTGGCTCAGCAATTAGCGGCGTTATGTGATGTATTTGTGATGGATGCCTTTGGTACTGCACATCGCGCACAAGCTTCTACACATGGTGTTGCCAAATATGCCCCGATTGCGTGTGCTGGGCCATTACTTACCGCAGAACTTGATGCTTTGGCTGCTGCGTTAAAAAATCCTAAACGCCCTTTGGTGGCTATTGTTGGCGGCTCTAAAGTCTCAACGAAGCTTACTGTACTCGAATCGCTATCCGGCATTGTTGATCAACTCATTGTTGGGGGGGGGATCGCTAACACCTTTATTGCTGCCAATGGTCATAATGTGGGTAAATCACTTTGCGAGAATGATCTTATTCCTGAAGCGCAACGCTTGATGGCACAAGCTAACGCGCGTGGCGGCAACATTCCGGTGCCTACCGATGTGGTAACGGGTACGGCGTTTAGCGCGGATACCGTGGCAACATTAAAAGCGGTAGACGCCATTACATCGGATGATATGGTATTTGATATTGGTCCTGACAGCATCTCAGCGTTAACCGCTATTTTAAAACATGCGGGTACCATTGTTTGGAATGGTCCGGTAGGGGTCTTTGAGTTTGATCAGTTTGCTGCGGGTACTAAAGCCCTTGCGGAAGCCATTGCTGACAGTGACGCATTTTCTATTGCTGGCGGTGGCGATACCTTGGCAGCGATTGATAAATACGGTGTGGCTGAGCGAATTTCGTACATTTCAACTGGCGGTGGTGCATTTCTGGAATTTTTGGAAGGAAAAACCTTACCAGCCGTGGCAATTTTAGAAGAACGCGCGCAAAATTCAGTAAAATAACGTTCTAAAAAATTCGTACGATAAAGTTTTTCAGATCGTGTGAAAAAATAGGGACATTGCAACAAAGAGCGCTTTGTCAAAAGCGTAGTAAAAAGCGCAAATAAAATGCGATAAAAATAGGCCACTGGCCAAAACATACTAAAACTGACAGCAACTCATTAAAACAAGACTGTCATAAAAAATATTTTAACCTGTACCCTACACAAAAAGAGAGGATCTCATGGCACTCATATCATTACGGCAAATGCTTGATCATGCCGCCGAATTTGGTTACGGCGTTCCGGCATTTAACGTGAACAATTTAGAGCAAATGCGCGCTATTATGTTGGCAGCAGATAAAACGGACAGCCCTGTTATTGTGCAAGCTTCAGCTGGCGCAAGAAAATATGCAGGGGCCCCTTTTTTGCGCCACCTTATTTTAGCGGCTGTTGAAGAGTTTCCGCATATTCCAGTGGTGATGCACCAAGATCATGGAACCTCCTTAGCCGTTTGTCAGCGGTCTATTCAAATGGGATTTTCTTCTGTGATGATGGACGGCTCCTTGGGTGAAGATGGTAAAACGCCCAAAGACTATACCTATAATGCCAACATAACCCGTAAAGTTGTTGAAATAGCGCATGCTTGTGGTGTCTCTGTTGAAGGTGAATTAGGTTGCTTAGGCTCGCTTGAGACTGGGGATGCGGGTGAAGAGGATGGTATAGGCGCTGATTGTAAACTGACACATGATCAAATGCTCACTGATCCAGAAGAAGCCGCACAATTTGTCAAAGAGACGCAAGTGGATGCCCTAGCGATTGCCTGTGGGACGTCTCATGGCGCTTACAAATTCAGTCGTCCGCCCACAGATGACATCTTAGCCATTGATCGGATAAAAGCGATTCATGAACGGATCCCAGATACCCATCTCGTCATGCATGGATCCTCATCAGTTCCACAAGATTGGTTAGAAATTATTAATGAATATGGTGGTGCTATTCCTGAGACGTATGGCGTGCCCGTTGCGCAAATTCAACAAGGCATTAAGTTTGGGGTACGTAAAATTAACATCGATACCGATTTACGTTTAGCCTCAACCGGCGCCATTCGTCGTTATATGGCGATGCATCCCGCGGAATTTGATCCGCGTAAATATTTACAAGAATCCGTAAAGGCAATGTCTGAAATCTGTATTGCTCGCTACACCGCCTTTGGCTGTGCCGGACAAGGCAGTAAAATTAAGCCGTTGTCATTGGATACGATGGTCGATTTATATGTTTCTGGAAAGCTAACACCGAACATAAAATAACCAAAGTAATCAAAGCTCATTAATTAAAAAGCAATTTATTTTTAATGAGGCTTAAAATTGGTGCTAAACCGAAGAGTAAACCGCATCATTAAAGGTTTTCAGGGCTATTCTGTCTGTTGACATCTGGCTTTTTACCTGTAATGATGCGGACGGTTTACCCTCTAAATCGAGGGTCTGCTGTCGTTCTTAAACGGCGACCCTTACAACATCAGGTTACGTTAATCAGCAATAATTGGTTGGGAACTATGTTTAATAAAAAAATCCATATGAGTCTTGTTGCCTCTGCACTGGCGGGTAGTTTTGCCCTTGCTGGTTCAGCCGCAGCAACAGACCTAAAAGATCTGCATCAGGCTAACACTCAAATTCAACGCGCCGCTGTTCAGTCACAAGAGAAAATCAATACTATTTACGAACAGGCTCAAGAGCTGTTAGGTGAATACCGTGTTGTTGTTGATCAAACTGACAACTTAAAAGTGTATAACGACTTTTTAGCAACATTAGTGGCTGACCAACAGCGTCAAATCAACTCTGTACAACGTCAGATCGATGGTTTAGAAAAGACCAACCAGGGCACAGTACCACTGATGTTCCGGATGATCGATTCACTGGAACAGTTTGTAAAAGCAGACATTCCATTACGTACTGATCGTCGTTTAGAGCGTATCGAGCGTTTACGCGAGCTGATGGGGCGTTCAGATGTGCAACGTTCAGAGCAGTTCCGTCAAATTTTAGAAGCTTACGAAATTGAAATGGGTTACGGCACCGAATTAGCGGCTTTCCAAGGCACGCTGAACACTGGTGGTGCAGACATTACTGTTGATTTCGTGCATTTAGGTCGTTTGTCATTAATGGCAGTGGCTTTAGATAACAGCGCTGGCTGGGTGTACAACAAAGGTACCGGAAGCTGGGAAAGTGTAGATGCTTCATTCATACCTTCAATCGGTAACTTTATCAAGATGGCTCGTCGTGAAGCCACGCTTGAAATGGACCGTGTACCACTTTTCGCAGCGGAGTAAGAATAGATGAAATTGGCAATTAAAAGTTTAGTCGTCGCTGCGGCAGTTACACTTTCTGCTTCAGTGGCTTTTAACGCATCGGCAAATAACCAAAAGCTGGATGAGTTATTACAACAAATTCAACAACAGCGTACTGTTGAAGGCCGTGTTAACCAAGAGCGTGAGCGTGCTTTCTTGGCAGATCGTGCTGATAAGCAATCATTATTAAACACGGCAAAACGTCAGTTAGCTGATGAAGAAGCACGTGGTAAGCGTTTACAACAAGAGTACGCGCAAAACGACATTCTTATTGCGCAAAAGCAACAAGAATTACAAAGCGCGTTAGGTACCATGGGTGAAGTATTCGGTGTGGTTCGTCAAACGGCGAACAAAACTGTTGGTACTATCTCAAGTTCAATTATCAGTGCACAATACCCAGGCCGTGATGTTGCATTACGTGATATTGCTGCTGCAACCGAACTTCCAACGTTAGAACAAATGGAAGAGCTGTGGGTAGCCATGCTAACCGAGATGACTGAATCAGGTAAAATTGCAAAATTTGACGCTGAAGTGGTTGAATTATCAGGCGGTACGTCTACTCAGCGCGTAACCCGTTTTGGTTCTTTCCATTTAACCACGGCGACTGATTATTTAATCCGTAACGTTGATACCGATCAAATTCAACCATTAGGCCGTGCACCACAGTCTAAAATTCATAACACCGTTGCTGCATTCAACAGTGCTTCTGCTGGTCAGTTATCAAGCTTGTATGTTGATCCAACCAAAGGCAACTCACTGTTACGCTTGAACCAACAGCGCGCAACCTTTATGGAATATTTCCACCAAGGTGGCACGGTTGGTTACTTAATTATTGCCTTATTAGGTGTAGGTTTATTAATTGCGCTTGAGCGTATCTTAGTGCTATCTGCTGTTGGCGCGAAAATGCGTGCTCAATTAAAGAACCTGAACAATCCTTCAGAAAGCAACCCGCTGGGCCGTATCCTGAAGGTATACCATGACAACAAATCATCTGATGTTGAGAACTTAGAGCTTAAATTAGATGAAGCTATTCTGCGTGAAACACCAGGAGTAGACCGTGGTATTGGTTTAATCAAACTGTTTGCTGCAGTAGGTCCGTTAATGGGTCTATTAGGTACAGTAATCGGTATGATCTTAACCTTCCAGCAAATTACGCTGTACGGTACAGGTGATCCGAAGTTAATGGCAGGCTCAATTTCATTAGCGTTGGTAACAACAGCGCAAGGTCTAGTGTGTGCATTACCGTTACTGTTCGTACACAGCATTGTGCAATCGCGTGCTAAATCTATTTTACAAGTCCTTGATGAGCAAGCTGCAGGTATTGTTGCTGCTCACGCGGAGAAGGAGAAAGCCTAATGATGCTCCAGCTACTTGGGCTGTGGGAATCGGTACAGGATTTTATCCATACGGGAGGCAACGTCCTGTACGTTGTCGCCGTAGTGCTCCTCGTCATGTGGGTTATGATGATAGAACGCTACTGGTATGTCACGGCAGTATTCCCCAAAAACAAACGGGATATTATTGCTAAGTGGGATGCTCGGGAAGACACAACTTCCTGGTATGCACATAAAATCCGTGAATGCTGGATTTCTGAAGCAAAGGATAAACTCGATCAAAGAATGTTACTGATAAAAACACTGGTTGCAATGTGCCCATTAGTGGGTCTGCTTGGAACAGTAACGGGTATGATTGCGGTGTTCGATATTATGGCCACCCAAGGTACCGGTAACCCACGTACTATGGCGGCGGGTATCTCCATGGCAACTATTCCAACAATGGCCGGTATGGTTGCGGCGTTGTCGGGTGTATTTTTCAGTTCGCGGCTGGAAGTTAAGATTAAACGAGAGAAAGCAGATCTCGTTGACAGCTTACCGCATCATTAAGAGAGAATTTTATGGCACGTAAACGTATACGCGAAGACGAAGAAGCCGCAATCGACATTACGCCGATGATGGACATCGTTTTCATTATGTTGATTTTCTTTATCGTTACGACTTCTTTCGTTAAAGAAGCGGGTATTGATGTCAACAAACCTGAAGCAACACAAGCCACGCAGAAGCCAAGTGCAACGATTTTCATTGCAATTCGTGCGAATGGTGAAGTGTGGATGGACAAGCGCCCGGTTGATGTTGAGCGGGTTGCAGCAAACATCGAGCGCTTAAGAGCTGAGTCGCCTACTGATACTATTATCATTCAAGCGGATCAAGAAGCTAAACACGGTGTAGTAATGGAAGTTATGGACCAGATCAAAGTGGCTGATCCATCGCTGGTTATTACTGTTGCCGGGGAGAATAACTAATTATGTTACGTTTCCTATCATCGTTAATTATCGGTGCTGTGGTAACGTTCCTGTTGTTTCTGATTATGGCGCTGCTCATTGAGGGCAGCGGCGAGCGGCGTCCTCCTGAGCAGGAGCGTATTATTATCGAAATAAATACGACACCGCCGGATTCAGATACACAGACGCGGACTCCACCACCACCGCCACCACCACCACCACCGGCGCAGCCGCCAAAGCAGCCGCAACCGGAGCCAGAGATGAGTAACACTGCAGGTGGGGTATCGTTCAACATGCCAGGTCTTGATTTGGGTGTTAACACGGGGTTAGGTGATCCTGGTTCATTGTTACGTGATGGCGATGCTACGCCAATCGTTCGTATTGAACCGCGTTATCCGGTACAAGCCGCGCGTGATGGTTTACAAGGTTGGGTAAGATTGCGTTTCACCATTATGGAAGACGGTAGCGTAGACGAGGTAGAAGTGATAGAAGCAGAACCTCGCCGCGTATTTGACCGCGAAGCGATTCGTGCGTTACGCCGTTGGAAGTACAGCCCGAAAGTGGTTGATGGTAAACCAGAGCGTCAGCCAGGCCAGCAGGTTCAGCTTGACTTTACTTTAGACATGGCACAAGGAGGCTAAAGAAATGAAAAAATTATCTTTACTTACCTCTGCGTTAATTGTCGCCGCCAGCTTTACCTTTACTGTGCCAGCTATGGCACAGGTAACGCTGACGGACGCAGACCGTGCTCGGATTGAAGAACGCAAAGCGCGTAAAACGCAGCTTCCTGGTGAACGTGTTGGTCGAAGTGTTACTCAGGCGTTTGAGCTTTACAACGAAGAAAAAGTTGATGAAGCGTTAAAAATCCTGTTAGAAGTTCGCGGTGGTAATGAGTTTGATACAGCGTTTTTAGCTCGCTTTATTGGTAACTTATATGCTACCAAAGATGCTAAGCAAGCGATCAAATACCTTGAGCAAGCCACTAAGCCTGATATTTTAAGCTACGCTGATCAATCTGCATCATTAAAGTTGGTTGCTGATTTGCAATCAATGGAGAGCATGCATAAAGATGCGATCAGAAACTACGAAGCTTGGATTAAGTTTACGGGCGAGAATGATCCTGATGTCTATCTTCGTATTGCTAACGCGCATTATCAATTAGGTGAGTTTACCAAAGCGTTAACGCCTATCGACAATGCGATTCGTTATGCCAAAGAACCTAATAAACAGCATTACATGTTGAAAATGGGTGCTTTGTACGAATCTAAAAATTACCCTAAAACCGTTGAAACGGTTGAAACCATGGTGCAGTTGTTCCCTGAAGAACGTCAGTACTGGGTTTATCTGGGTAACTTTTACACGCTACTAGAAGATTATCAGAAGTCATTAAGCGCGTTTCAGATTGCCTATGCCAATGGCTATTTGGAGTCTGAGTCTGAACTTAAAATGTTAGGCCAAATGTATGCGAATAATAATATTCCATACAAAGCAGCGACTATTTACGAGAAGTACCTGAAAAGCGGTAAAATTAAAAAAGACCGCACGATGTTAAATGCAGTAGCGTCTAACTTCCAGGCTGCTCGTGAATTTGCAAAAGCTGCAGCCTATTACGGCGAGCTGGCTGCAATGACAAACGAAGCCGATGCGTATCGTCGTCAAGGTATGGCTTTTATGGCTATTCAAAAGTACAACGATGCAATTAAAGCTTTTGAAGCGTCATTAGCCCGTGATTCTAGCAATGCTGGTCGGATCCACATGAGCATGATGGAAGCTTACTTCTATCAAGGCAAATTGCGTGAAGCTAATACTTCATTGCAAGCTGCTAAGCGTGATCCAGCAACTGAGCGTCAGACACGTAGTTGGGAAAGTTACATTAAAGAAAAAGCGCGTATCAAAAACGTTAGCTTATAAGATGTGTCCCTTATTAAAACCCGCTTAATTGCGGGTTTTTTATTTTTAGCCTATTTGTTTAAGTGTTTGCTCGTTAAACTAACGACTGTTTTGGGTTTAACTACCTTTTTTACTACGTTGCAGAGTTATTCCAATAAAAATAGGGGTTAGCTGCGCTTCTGGCGTGTTATTAAAGATGATGCTGATATGAACTACCTTGCACATGCCGCCTTGGCTAAAGCAACACACGAATCTTTGGTTGGTAATTTACTGGGCGATTTTTGTAAAGGCGTCGCGTTATCATCATTGTCAGATCCGATGCTGGCCGCTTTAGCTAATCATCGTGCGGTTGACAGATTTACCGATACGCATCCTTTGGTGCAGCAAGCTAAAAAGGCGTTTTCCCCAGCACGTCGGCGGTTTGCAGGTGTGGCACTGGATATGTTATTTGATCATTATCTGATCCGGCATTGGCAGCGTTTCCATTTACAGCCTTTTGATGTAGCGAAGGCACAACTTTATCAACACCTCGCCCATGCTGAACCCTTGATGCCTTTACCGATGCGTTTAACGATGCAAAAAGTGCGACAACAAGATTGGCTTAATGCGTATGAACATTTACCCAGGTTAGCACGTGCCCTAGATAATGTTGCGTTACGTATCCGTTTTGAAAATGCTTTTACTGGCATTATTCATGAAATTACCCCGAATTATTTAGCTTTGGAGCAACTTTTTTTAGCGTTTTATCCTGCCCTGCAGCAGCATGTTATGACGCTTGGGTTGGAGCAAGAAAGTGAAGCTAACCTGATGTTAATGCCCCATCTTTAAATCACCCCATGATTAATTATTTGTTGAGTATTAATGTCAAGTGTTGTGTAAGGGCCTAATAGAGCGAATAGGATATAGCAAGTTTGTGTAGCGTTGGGCCAAGGTTGTTATTTTGCTATACTCAGTTTTTTATTACGGCTCTCATGTTGTTATATAGCTTGTAGTAGCCGTTTTAGTTGCCACGTATCAATGTGGGCTCATTTTTTGCGAGGACTCAATGCAACCGTTTATTTATCATATTGGTACCCAAGGGCAAGCGTGGGGAGAGGCTGAAAAGCAGCAATGGCTTGCAGAGCAACGTAAAAAGCGTGCTTATCAAACAGATGTTGTAGAAATGCTACCCGCACTGCAAGCTGACTTTGCCGTGATCCAGTATGGTGAGTTAGATTATTCAGCTTTAGGATTAGGCCAATATCCGCTATTTATCTTAAAAAGTCTTGATTGGCATCCGAACAAACCAGTAGCGCTTGTGACGGGTGGGGTGCATGGTTATGAAACCAGTGGCGTGCTGGGGGCGTTACGTTTTGCTGCTACTACAGCCAAACAGTATACAGCAGCGTTTAACGTGCTTATTGTCCCCTGTATTAGCCCGTGGGGATACGAAACCATCAATCGTTGGAATCCGTTAACCGTAGATCCAAATCGTTCTTTTGTGGCAAATAGCCCATCGGCCGAAGCTGGTTTGTTACGTGAGTATCTTATTGCACAGGGGATCACGCCGTTGCTGCATATCGATTTACATGAAACGACTGACAGTGATAACAGCGAATTTCGCCCCGCTAAAGCCGCGCGAGATGGCACGGTAAATAGCAATTGGACTATACCGGATGGTTTTTACCTTGTGGGCGATAGTGAAAATCCAGAACCGGCTTTTCAGGCTGCTATTATTGCAGAGGTCGCCAACGTGACGCATATTGCTCCCGCCGACGAACAGGGCTGCTTGATTGGTGAGCCCATCGCGCAGTTTGGCGTAGTTAATTATCCAAAACGTGTACTAGGATTATGTGGCGGTATGACTGCTGCGCGCTATGTGACTACCACTGAAGTTTACCCAGACAGCCCAAGTGCCACACCAGAACAATGTATTCTGGCACAGGTTGCGGCTATTGTCGGGGCGTTAAATTTTGTGCGGGGTAAGTGTGCTGAACAGATGCCTGTGTGATCCAATTGTGCGAAGAGTCGCATTACAGGGAGTTGAGTAGATTTATGCAAGTCAAGATACGGTTGATGCAGCAAACGGATTTGCCAGCGGTGATTGCCTTGCAAGATCGTTGTTACAGCGCCGCATTATATGAACCACCAACCCTTTTATCAGCGCGTTTAGCTGTTGCTAAGCAAAGTTGCTGGATTGCAGAAATGACCGCCGTTGAGAAGATTGAGGCTTGCACAACAGCGTCTTTGCAGGCGCATAAACCGGCACAGCATATACCGGTACTGGCATATTTATTTAGTTACCCCTCTTATTTTGGCAAGCTATCGGCGTTGGCATCGCCATTTGTTATTGCAGAAAAGCCAGATCTGCTTTATTTGCATGATATGGCCGTTAGTGAAGCGGCTAGAGGCACAGGGGTAGCGACCGCGTTGCTCACACAGGCTAAACAGCATGCGCAGCATCTTAGTGTTAGGCAATTGGGATTAGTAGCGGTTCAGGGCTCGGTTGGGTACTGGCAACGACAGGGGTTTTCATTACAAAATGCCCTAGATGATGCAGCTATACGGGCGTTGAGTAGCTATACTGGTGAACGGGCACAGTATATGGTGCAGTCTTGGTGAGCTAGTTAATGTGTTAAACATTGTGTTGGGGATTACGCCGTACCCTTAAGCTGAAGATCGTGTTCTCTTGGGAGGGTGTTATGCGTAATCCGATCGTTATTTTACATGGCTGGAGTGATAACAGCCGAGCGTTTAAAGTCCTCGCCGACTTTCTACAACACACTTTTGGCGCGGCAGTTCACCCGTTGTATTTAGCCGATTGGTTGTCGATGCATGATGATATCAATTATGCCGATCTGGCTGAGGCTATGCAAAAAGCCTGGTTGGCGCTGGAACTGCCCACCACACCACAAAGCGTTGATATTATTGTGCATAGTACCGGTGCCTTAGTCACGCGGCATTGGTTTACGCGCTATTACACCGCTAACACGAACCCAGTAAAGCGTTTTGTTCAACTCGCGCCGGCAAACTTTGGCTCGCCTTTAGCGCATAAGGGGCGCAGTTTTTATGGTAGGGCGGTTAAAGGGTGGAATCAGCCCGGTTTTCAAACTGGGACTGCTATTTTAACCGGGTTAGAGTTGGCCTCCGCGTATACTCGGTCTTTAGCCCAGCAAGATTTGTTTGCTGAAGACACGTGGTATGGTGCTGGCAAGATGCTAGCTACGGTGTTGATCGGCGATACGGGGTATCGTGGTATCAGTGCCATCGCCAACGAAGCGGGTTCAGATGGTACGGTAAGGATCTGTGGAGCAAATCTAAATTGTCAGCGTTTAACCTTAGCCTTAGATGCGCGTCAACACATTATTCCTGGTAGCGTTCAGCAGCAGGCCAGTAAAGGCACTATCGCGTTTTCGGTGTTAGCCAACGAAAATCACAGTACTATTGTCTTCAAAGGGCGCAACGCACCACATAATCCATTAACTAAGTCACTGATTCGTCAAGCGTTAATGGTATCAGATCAGGACTATCAGCTTGATAACGCGCAGAGCTTTACCTGGCAACGGCAGCTTGATGCGCTCAATCCTCCTGAAAATTGGCAGGCAGAACCGCGTAGTCAAGTGCTATGTCGGCTAACTGATCAACATGGTTTGGGAGTGCGTGATTACTTTTTAGAGATGTATCGTACGGCAGGCAGCGATACGCGTTTTGAGGAAACCTTGTACCGAGAATTTTTAGTCAACGTGCATGCGCATAATGACGATCCGGCAAATCGTGCATTTTACTTTGATCTTGCGGTGTTGCAGCGTTTAAAACAGGATCCGAAGTTTCAACGACTTTATTTAAGTTTTAATGCGCAGCCACATTTTAAACCGCCACGTCAGCCAGTCGGCTTTCACGCCGTGGCGGCAAATGCGGCGGCAGGGTTACAAATCCCCTTGGTGCAATTAGCGCAGTTTTTTAAGCCGTTTCAAAGCGTGATACTTAATGTGCAGTTACAGCGTGTGGTTGCTGATAGCGTCTTTACGCTCACTAAACCCTAGCCGTCTGTTGCGCAAAGCGCTTTTTAGCATAGAAAACAAACAGGGTGATCAAACGTCATAGCTGTTATCTCACAAAATGTTCATATTTGGTCTTTCAGCGCTAACGAAACATCTTTAATGTTGTTAATCAAATTTTTGGTTAATACTCCCTTTTGCGGGTTCACACGTTGATATGCATCGACGATAGGGTTAACGCCTATATGACGATATTTTTTTCAGTATTGGGCGCGCAGGTTCTTCTACTGTGCAGCTTGTTATTATTTTCGATAAGTTGTTTGATGGAAGGTAAAAAACGCTTTCAGCTATTGGTTTGCTGCCTACTCGTATTATCGCTAAATAGCAAGATAATGGCCTCAGAAGGCATGTTACCAAAGCCAGTAGTGTTAACTGAATTGGGGCTGCCCAGTTTTTATCACCAATTAAAAGCTGAGCAGAGCTTTCCAGCCGCTTGGCACAATACACCGTCACAAGATATAGCAAAATGGCGTGTACAGGCCAGACAACGTCTACGTGATGCCTTGCTCTGGCCTGAGCAAGTTATCGACTTTGCACCACAGTTAATAGCAGCCGAACGCCGCGACGGGTATCAAGCCGAACGCTGGCTGATCACAATTACGCCTAATAATCGCATACCCATTTTACTATTACGCCCTGAAGGTGACGGCCCTTTTCCAGCGGTTTTGTTGCTACATGATCATGGCGCGCATTTTGATATTGGAAAAGAAAAGGTGATACGCCCATTCATCCTTGATGAAAAAATAGCAAAAGCACAGGCTTGGACTGACCGATATTATGGTGGGCACTTTGTTGGCGATGCGCTAGCAAAGCAGGGTTATCTGGTTTTAGCGGCTGATACTTTGGGGTGGGGAGATCGGGGGCCATTAACCAACGAGTCGCAGCAGGCTTTAGCCGCGAATTTTTTGCAATTAGGCCGCTCTTTGGCGGGCTTTGCCGCTTATGAAGATCTGCGTTTGGCTGCATTTTTAAAGCAACTATCGGCCAGTGATGATCGTAAAATTGCTGCACTTGGGTTCTCAATGGGCGCGTTTCGAGCGTGGCAGTTAGCGGCGTTAACTGATGATATTCAGGCTGCTGTTGCGATAAGTTGGATGACTACTGCGGATACTGCGATAACGCCCGGTAATAACCAGCTTCGCGGGCAAACGGCTTTTTGGACAGTGCATCCTGGTCTTGCTGCGCAGTTGGATTATCCTCACGTTGCAGCTATTGCAGCACCAAAGCCGATGCTTTTTATTATGGGGGACAAAGATAAGCTTATGCCCGCAGCTGGGACCCTACAGGCTTTTCAGCAAATGCGACAGGTCTGGCAGGCGCATGGTGCTGAGCAGCAGCTTACCACTGAGCTTTGGCCGGAGATGGGACATGAGTTTGGAGAGGCGCAGCAACAGCGGGTATGGCAGTGGTTATCAGCGGTTTTTAATTGACAGCTTTGTATAGCTAAAAATGTTGTAATTTATAGGTTTGTAATTTGCGTCTGTGGGTGTGTTTGAACCTAACCGCTAGGCTGCTTGCAGCCGATAACGCACACAAAGACGCTGTAAATACATCCCTGTAAGCTCTTCTCCAGCATCCATGCTGGACAGGCTTTGTTTAGCATTATCGGCTCGCTGCCTGGCTACAAATGTGTACTTTGCGGTTTGCAATTTTCTTCTGTGGGTGTGTTTGAACCGAACCGCTAGGCTGCTTGCAGCCGATAACGCACACAAAGACGCTGTAAATACATCCCTGTAAGCTCTTCTCCAGCATCCATGCTGGACAGGTTTTGTTTAGCATTATCGACTCGCTGCCTAGCTACAAATGTGTACTTTGCGGTTTGCAATTTTCTTCTGTGGGTGTGTTTGAACCGAACCGCTAGGCTGCTTGCAGCCGATAACGCACACAAAGACGCTGTAAATACATCCCTGTAAGCTCTTCTCCAGCATCCATGCTGGACAGGTTTTGTTTAGCATTATCGACTCGCTGCCTAGCTACAAATGTGTACTTTATTGGCTCGCAAAACAAGTAAGCCTGATAGCAACACCAGAATATAATGACACGTTTAGCCGCCGGATGCCCCAGACTTGAATCTGCTATACCTGATGTAAAAGCAGATTGAAGATTTGCACTGCGCCCTTAGCCGCTTAGTCATCTACTGCACTGATCAAAATCCGCTTTAATCTGGTATAGTCAGCCAGTTATAATCACTTCAGAGACAATTATGCAGTATTCAATCTTAGGTAGCAGCGGATTATCCGTTTCTCGAGTATGCTTAGGCACCATGACCTGGGGTCAACAAAATACCCAAGCCGACGCCGATTCACAGCTTGCTTTAGCACTCGCTGCTGGCGTGAATTTTATTGATACCGCCGAAATGTACGCCATTCCGCCACGTCCAGAGACCTATGGCGCGACTGAAAAAATCATTGGTCATTGGCTTAGCCGAAACCGTAATCAACGCGACAAACTGGTGATCGCCACCAAGATAGCTGGTAATGGCTTAAGCCATATCCGTGAAGGGAGTAATATCAGTCCGGCAACCTTGGTTCAGGCCGTTGACGGTTCGTTACAGCGTTTAAAAACTGACTATATCGATCTGTATCAACTGCATTGGCCTAACCGGCGCTCACCGCATTTTGGCCGACATGCGGTAAATCAAATCCCTTTTTCAGACGTTGATGCCAAGCAGCAACAAGACGAGATCTTTGCGATTTTGCACACCCTAGCCAAGCTAGTGCAGCAAGGTAAAATTCGCCAGTGTGGCCTATCTAATGAAACGCCTTGGGGGATCAGCCAGTATTTAAAACTCAGTGAGCAGCACAATTTACCGCGCATGGTGTCAATTCAAAATGAGTTTGGCCCCTTGCATACCAAAGACTGGCCGTATTTAATTGAGCAATGCCAGCATGAAAATATTGCCTATCTACCTTGGTCACCACTGGCGGGTGGGGCCCTTACCGGTAAATATCTGGGTGGTGCAAGGCCAGAGGGCAGCCGCTGGAGCCTGGTACAGCGCAACGGCTTGTTCCGTGATACGCCACAGTCTAATGCCGCTATCGCTGCCTTTGTTGATCTTGCTGCGCAGCTGCGACTGAGCCCCGCACAACTCGCTTTGGCATGGGTTAATCAGGTTGATGGCGTTACTTCCACCATTATTGGTGCTACCAACACCGTGCAGCTTATTGAAAACTTGGCGGCCTTTGAACAGCCGCTGAGTTCTGAAGTTATTGATGCTGTGGCCACCTTTTTACACCAGCACTCGGCACCGTTTTAACCAATGGCGACTAACCACCAATGCCTGACCATTTCAGGTTGTAAGCTGAGTTGTAGCCTGAGCTACAGCATCTGCGCTTAGCAGGGTGGCGATTAGCACGCCAAGTCGATGCCTGCTAGGTATGCGGTGGTCTTTTGCTTTGCTCATAATTGATTCTCCTAATGGATTTTCCTGTAGCGTCATTTTGCAATGACGCTAGCGTTCGCCAGAGTTTAAACTCTGATCTTTTTATTAATTTAAAGTTAGTAAAAGCCCACGTTGTCTAATTCCAGCCAAAACGTCTCTCCGGGTGCGCGTTGCGCACCTATTTTTACCGCAATGATATTATCCAGGCTAAACTCAGCGGCATTAGCGGCTGCGCTGAACTCACTGAAAGGGAGTTGCAGTTGCTGCCAGTTTTTGCTGGTACTAAAGGTTTTGCGTATTACGCCTGTGGTTGAAACCAACTCCACCAGGTATTGTTCGGTATCGCCTTTGGCGTCAAATTGCACGCCGCTAAACGCGCTGGCATTGACCGGGGCAAAAGCACCAGGCGAGACTGGCAACACAATCAAAGCTTTGGGTGTGTCTTTAATGGCCATTTTGGCGGATAGGAGCAACGCCATACTGCCGCTGTCGCGTGGTACCCGCTGCGTCAGTAACTGGCTACGTGGAAAACCAAAGTCTAAGTCTGCCTGGCGGCTGGCAAGGGTGAGTGTCAGGTTATCTGCTCGTTCAAAATCGTCCAATATCGCCGGTGCGGCCTGTGCTGTCGGTAATGCCGGGCCTTGTGCTGCCGTAAGTTGTCCCTGCTTTACCAGCATGTTGCCATCCACAAACACATACTCATTGTTGCGATAGTCTGAGACATTTTGCCAGGGCTGGCCTTTTACCAGCACAAAGTCGGCCCGCTTGCCGGTTTCTATTGTGCCGCGGTCCTGCTGCAGCCCCAGTACTGCGGCACTGTTCGCCGTACCGGCGATAAGAGCCTCTGTTGGCGTTAAACCAAACTCGACCAGCAGTTCCAGTTCCCGCAATGAGGATTCACCAAAGAACGTTGAATTGATGCCAGCGTCGGTGCCAAGTGCAATAGCAATACCTGCTTTGGCAAAACGTTGCAGGTTTTTGCGCGATGCGGCTTGCCTTATCGCAGTAAGATGCTCTTGTGCTGCGCTGGCACTGGCCGTTCTGCCCGGCCTTGGTTCGTATACCGCTAAGGTAGGGGCGTAGAACACCTTATTTTTCTGCAATAATTCGACCAGTTCATCGTCAGCCTCGCGATCCTGAATTGCATGTACTATCGCAGTTACACCGGCTGTGGCAGCCAATTTGGCACCGTTTACCGTTACGGTATGGGTTACCACTGGCAGGTTGCGCCCACGGGCGGCGTTGACCACTGCCGCTAGCGCATCTGGATTAATACTATTGCGGTTTACCGGGTTGCCGTAGCGCCAGCCATCGGCGAACACTTTGATCATATCGGGTTGATAGGGTGCTAACTGCGTGATAGCGGCATTGGCTTCCTGTTCCGAGCTGGCAAACCGGGTGACAGTTTCATCCCCCCAATCGGTGCCATGGCCGCCTGGCACCCCGGTGCGTGCCGTATAAATAACATGTGGCGATAATAGCTGTTGATGGTAATCACGTTTCGGTGCATAAGACTCCGGCGCGGAATGAAAGTCGGTGGCGGTAGTTACGCCGCTAAGCAGCAGCTGGCTGGCAATATCCGCCCGGCTCACACCGCCCATATTCGTCCAATGTACGTGTACATCAATAAGACCGGGTAACATGCTTAACCCTTTACCAGCAATAATTTTGGCATCGGCGGGGGCGCTGAGCTGAGTGCCAATAGCCTGAAAACGGCCATTTTGAATGAGTACATCGGCGGTATAAGGCGCTTTGCCGGTAGCATCAAAAATGGTCAGATCACGAATTAAAGTGCTACTTGCAGCGTTAGTCGTTGCTAGAGCACTACCAGCGTATGCCAGGGTAAGCGACAATAACAGTGTCTGCAGCGGCTTAATGTCCAGTTTCATAGTTGCTCCTCCGCTACCTTGATATAGCGTGTTTCTAACTGATTTTGCCGTGAGGTGAGTGCTTGCGCGATGCCATCGATATAAAGTGCAGTGAGTTCAGTCAGGGGTTCAAACGGATCGCCAGACCAGATGGCTAGATTTGCTTTTTGCCCAGCGGCGACAGTGCCAAAGTCGTTGGCACCAAATAGTCGGGCAGGTCTTACGGTAATGGCTTGCAGCGCGATATCAAAAGGCAGGCCACGCGCCACTGCCATACCGGCAAAAAAGCGGATTTTACCGGCGTCATGCGCGGATGAGCCGCCTTTAATAATGATATTTACCCCGGCGTGATGCAATTTTGCGGCATTATCGGCAGAGGCCGCAATTTCATCGAAATTAGACGGGAGGTTATTGGTCGGATCGATAATGACCGTTACACCTGCTTTGGCAAGTTCTGCTGCAACCAACCAACCTTCGGCTGCACCCAGTATCACCAACTTAATTTTCTCCTGCTGAGCGATGTGCAATAGTGTTTGAATATCGGCGGCGCGGTCGGCTTTGGCAATCAGCGGTTTTTTACCCTGGATCACTGGCACCAGTGCGTCCAAATCAACCACCGACCATTCTTTAGCGGTAAGCTCACCTTTGGCAAAAGCAGATTTATTGCGGGCATAACGCTTTACGTCTGCGAGCTCGGCTTGCAGTTGCACAAAGAGCGCACCTCTACCTGCTGCTTGCGTACGCATTTCCCAAACCACGGCGGTTTGGGCGTTAATCTCGGGTTTGGCATTCAGGTGCAGCATTGCTGGTTGGCCCGCAAAATTGGCATTGCCAGCCCCGGCATTGGGGATCACAACCGCGCTGCTAACGCCGCCTTGCCTGGCTACAGCAATAGCGCTGGAGTCGGGGTTAATCGCGTACTGCACATCATAGCCAGCGCTAATTGCGGCGGTTCGGCTACCCGTTTCTGCGGCATTGGCGCCACCGCTAATTTCGACCATGCCCAGCAGGGTGTCAGTCACAACCAGCCCCGGTGTGACAACCTTGCCAGCCAGATCCTGGACTATGGCATTAACAGGTATCGCTAAATTTGTACCTATAGCACTAATTTTGCCGTCTTTAATTAATACAGTGGTGTTCTCCAGTGTGCCAGCGGCAGCAGCGGTATGCACTTTGACATTTTGCAGTGCCAGCGTCTGTGCGGTTAATTGACTGCTGGTGAGTAGGGCGATACTGATAAGAAAAGCATTTAGGTTAGTCATTATTTGCCTCCAGCGCGGGCTGCCCTAATAGAAAATCAGACTCTGGTGCGGTCGCGGCTTGTGTGCGATCGACCAGTAATACACCGTCGATATAGACTTTTTCGGCCACCGCATAAACGCTAAAAGGATCGGCAGACCATAGCACCAGATCCGCCATCTTCCCGGGCTCCAAACTGCCGGTTCGATCAGCAATACCCAGTGATTTTGCCGGATTTAGGGTGATCCAGCGTATGGCTTCTTCACGGCTGATAGTTTTGTTGACCCGTTTGGCCGAGGCCATGGCCATGGCGGCTTCAATATTCAGGCGTTGGATCAGGGTAGCGCTATCGGAGTGCAGCATGGTATGCACGCCAGCCCATTCAATGGCGGCGACGTTAAGCGGTACAGAATCGTAGGCTTCTAGCTTAAAGCCCCAGCGATCAGCCCAGGTTGCAATGCCGATCTGTTCTTTGGCTAAGACATCGGCAATTTTGTACGCTTCGGTGGCATGGTGAAACGCTTTAATTTTAAAGCCGAATTCTTTGGCAAGATCAATCATTTGTAGCATTTCATCGGCCCGGTAGCAGTGAATGTGGGCATCAATTTCACCGTTTAAAATGCCAGCCAGTGTTTCCAGCTTTAGATCGGGTTTAAAACTACTGCTGTTGCCGCTGGCGTTGCGGCGTTCCAGATAAGCCTGAGCATCAATAAAGGCGCTGCGAAACCCGGCCATATTACCCATGCGGGTAAAGGGATCATTGCCCCGTGCCGCGTAATTAATCGGGTTTTCGCCACAGGCCATTTTGGCACTATAAGCGGCATCTGGAAATTTCATACCCTGTACGCTAACAGAAGGTACGTTTTTAACGGTAACACCACGACCACCGAATAAATTGGCTGAACCAGGCAAAATCGCGATAGTGGTTACGCCGCCGCGACGTGCCTGCTCAAAACCGGGATCTTGTGGCCACATGGAATGTTCCGCCCACACTTCAGCGGTGTTTTTAGCGGTTTTTTCATTACCATCACGTAGTGATGGCACGCCAGGTGAGGGAAATACACCCAGGTGCGAGTGAATATCAATAATACCGGGTGTCAGCCATTTGCCCTTGCCGTCAAAAACAACCGCATTCGCTGGAATCGCTAAGCCCTGGCCAATCGCCTGAATTTTACCGTCTTGTAAGATGATAACGCTATTCTCTAATTGTGGTCCGGCGGCGCTAAGCAGGGTGGCACCAACAATCGCCGTTACCGGTGCGGGTGCTGGCTGATAAGTCGACGGGTAGGGCCCTTTCGTTTGTGCCTGTAACACGCTGGCAGGCAACGCCAAGGCCAGCGCTAACCATGTTAGTCTCATTTTCGTTTTCCTTATTGGATGATAGTTAGTTGCTATGAGCGGCGCCTGAGCTTGCTCAGGCGCAACGACATTAGAACTCCGTTTGGAAACGAACATAGACATAACGTGGGTTTGGCGAGTAGAGCGAACCCATATAGCCGAAGGTTTCATCTGCTAAAGGTGGTGCTTTATCAAACAGATTACGTACCCCAACACGCACACTGCTCTTACCCAGCGCGCCTTCTGCAAAGCTGTATTGACCATACAGGCTGACCGTAGTGTGATCATCCACCCGGTAGAAATTACCCGCGCTATCCGACATCGAGGTATCGTCTACTTCACCGACATAGGTGGCGTTAACGCCCACGCGGACTTGATTGTAAGTCCAAGTTAATGAAGAGGATAGCCGCAGTTTCGGATTACCGTTTTGCTCAACTAAATCGGCGGTTTCTGGCAATACGGTACCGATATTGATAATGCCAGCATCCCGTGCCGCATAGAGTTCATTGATTTCACTCGATACGCCGCGGGTGTATTTGAGCAGGCGCGCCACGTTTAGACTGTAGTCAAAATCACCAAATTGCGTGCCGCGCAGTTTCCAGAACAAGCCAAAATCAACCCCTTCAACGGTTTGCGGTTGCAGGTTTTGATAAACATCATCAACGTATAACACCTGGCCAACCGGCTCTAGGCCAGTACCTGCAAAGCGGGCGATATCATCAGCTGTGACTTCGCGCCGTGTCACATTGGCATTGCTGCCGCCTTGTACCCGGTTCAGATAATCGACAATTAAGGCATTACCTTCACCAAAAACGCCAACAATACCGCTTTGTTTAATTGACCAGTAGTCGGCAGTAAAGGTGAGATCACCAAAGCCATCTGGTAAGAACTGCGGTTCAATAACGGTACCTACCGTCCAGTTAGTCGATTCCTCTGGTTGTAAATCGGGGTTACCGGCACGGCGTGCTGTCGCGACAGAGCTGGCGTTGCATTGGTTAAATGAGCTGATACGGCCCGCGCGTAAATCGGCTTCGCAGAGTACATAGTCAATCCGGGTATTGCCACGGGTAACCAGGGTAGCATTAACCTGCTCCAGATTGGGTGCTCTAAAGCCCTCTGAATAGGCACCGCGGAAGCGCAGGCCTGGAATGACGTCCCAGCTCAATGCCGCTTTAGGTTTCGCCACGCTACCAAAATCACTGTAGTTTTCAAAACGGCCAGCCAATTGTAAAGACAGTGATTGCACAAGGGGAATATCCATAAAAGGGGTCACTAAAGGTACTGCCAATTCAGCATAGGCCGAGGCGACATTGCGGGAGCCTTTATTATCTGGCGTAGGGCTAACGCCAAATAGGTTGCTTTCGTTAACCAAACCAGTAACCGTATCCGTCCAGGTGTAAGTACCATCTACATTAGGATCGCGATCATCAAGCTGGGTTTCCCTGCGGAATTCAACACCGGCCGCAACACCAACATCACCAGCCCAGTTTTGGAAAACATCGGCCTTCGTAATATTGGCGTCCCACTGGAGTAATGTGGTTTTATTTTTACGATTAGAAATAAAGCTAATGGCATCTAATGTGGCTTGGCTATTACTGCCATTGCCGCCGTTGAACGGATTAAAGGCATCTGAGGTGGACAGCGCTAAGTTTGCTTGTAGGGCGGTGGCATTCACACCGAGCTGGCGGTCGTCCACCGTGGCGCCGCTATAGAGTAGTGCGGTTTCCCAATCCCAGTTGTTTATCTCCCCGCGCAGGCCACTCAACAACCGGAATTGTTCGGCGGTTACCTTAACCGGGCTGGCCCCAAAATCAGTAAAACGTAGTGCAGTAATAGCGACTGGCAAGCCTTCAGACGGCGCATCAATGCCCGGCAGACGATTGGGGTTAGCACTTCCATCCGCAAAGGTTACTGGGCCAAAGGGGTTCCAATAGTTTGTTGCCGGTATCGTCATGCGCATAGAGGCGATGGTGAAGACGGAGTCTTGTACGCTAGTGGTTTTTGCCTGGTAAAAACCGGCCTCGCCAAACAGCTCCATGCCATTATCCAGGCCATATTTTGCCATACTAAACAGATTAAGGCGCTTTAGCTCCGGTGTGACAGAAATAGGGTAGTTTTGGCGGGCATCCCAGCGTAAATTGAAGTCATCGCCGGTATAAGCCGGGGTACCGTCATCAATACAGATGCCGTTACCTACATTGGTTAAACATCCCGCGTTAGTACCCGGCTGCACATGAAAGGCACCTGCTGCTGTTGTCAGTGAGGTACCATTTTGTCTAACTCTGGCATTCCCTATGGTTTGAAATGAGCCCCAAGGGGTGATGGTTGAATCGTTTCTTAGCGCTGCATTACCTTCCCAGGGCGTCCCCACAAATAACGGGCTTAAATCACCATAGGAGGTAAAGGTTTGATCACTGGCTTGTAGTGCCGAGCGGTCGGTATAGTTAACGAAAAAGGTGATATTACCCATGCCTTTGTTCAGGTCGGTACCAAATAATCCGTTTAGTGTGACTTCGTTTAAATTTGTGCCGGGAGCATCGCCATACTGCGCTTCAATCCGTGCTCCCTCGAAATCATCCTGATATACCATATTGACGACGCCGGCTACCGCGTCAGAACCATAGAGCGCGCCAGCGCCATCGCGCAGTACCTCAACCCGCTGGATACCATTTACCGGCACGGTATTCGAGTTAAAGGTTAGTACCGGTGCCAGAGTATCACTTGCCTGACTGCTGGGGTAATTTACACCACGGCGGCCATTAATTAACACCAGCGTGTTACCGACACCCAGATTACGTAAGTCAACGGAGCCGACGTCACCTCGCGCAAAGTTGCTGCTCACCTGGCCTGAGGTTTGGTTAAAGCTAACGTCACCAAATTGCGGAATCGAACGGAATAGATCTTCGCCTGAAACGGCCGCAATGGCGTCAATTTCATTTTGCGACACCACTGTAACGGGCAGGGTTCCACCGACATCCGTGCCGGCAATACGGCTACCCACTACGGTAACGCGCTCGACTGCTTTTTCTGCGCTTTCTTGCGCTGTTGGTTGGGGCGAAGTTTGCGCTAACGCGCCCCCGGAGAGCAAAAACGCTATCGTTACGGATAGGGTTGAGCGTTTGAAGAGAGTAGTTTTTTTCGTCATGTTAAGTTTCCCAGATGCTGCATGCTGTTTTATTGTTGGTCATTAAAAACGAGAATTATCTTATCAGTCGATTTAGGTATTGATTTCATTTTTTTAATTCTTATTAGTTATATAATATGATTTATGTATTGCTGACAACCTTGTCATTGCTTGGCAAAACGGACTGCGGCCTGAGCATGGATGAGTGTTGAATCAAAGCCGGGCAAGGGGAGTTGCTTTGCATCGAGCAGCAACTGTAGCTCGGTACAGCCTAAGATAACGGCGTCAATGCCAAACGTTTGCGCCTGGCGAATCAACTCCAGCAAGCTTTCCTTCGAACTTTCGCGTGTTATGCCACAACACAGCTCTTCAAAAATAATGCGTTGCAAGGTGCCCCGACCCTCGCTGCACGGCACCACCACGTCGATGCCTAGCCTCGCCATTTGCTCGGTATAAAAGCCATGCTCCATAGTGTAGCGGGTAGCCAGTAACAGCGGCTTTCGGCACCCCGCTCGATTCAGTGCCTGGGCCGTTTCGGCAATAATATCCAGTAAGGGAATGGTCACGGCATTGGCTACCTGGTCGGCGACCAGATGCATAGTATTGGTGCAAATAAGTAGGCAATCTGCACCGGCTAGAGCTAATTGTTTGCCTGCGTTAGCTAATAGCTCGCCCGCTTCATGCCAGTTACCGCTTTGCTGCAGCGCAACCACTTCGGCAAAATTCAGTGAATTAAGTAAAATTTTGGCGGATGTCAGCGCGCTGCTTTGATCTCTGATCTGCTCATTAATATATTGATAATAGGTGGCGGTAGACTCCCAGCTCATACCGCCTATTAAGCCAATTGTTTTCATTACGACAATCCCGTTTATTTTTTATGCAATACCAAACTAGCGTATTTTTAATGATAAATCTGAGCTTTTTTTGCACCAAAATAGCGAGTTTGCGCAAATAATGACTGTGTATTATCCTAAGTTGACAATAATTGTGCGTCATGGCGGAATGTTAAGGGTTAAGGCATGTTGGATAAGACGGATAGGCAAATTTTGGAGCTGTTACAAGATAATGCAGAGTTATCGGTAAACGACATTGCAGATCGCGTTGCACTGTCGGTTTCGGCTTGCTCACGCAGAATTACCCGGTTAAAAGATGAGGGCTATATCAGCCGGATTATCGCGCTGCTCGATAGAAAAAAGCTCAATTTGCCAACGACTATCTTTTTATTGGTGCGAACCGGTTGTCATTCTGCAAACTGGTTAGATCGCTTCCACCAAGCCGTGTCAGAAATCCCTGAAATAGTGGAGGTACACCGCCTAACCGGCAATTTTGACTACATATTGAAAATTGTTTTACCGAAGATTGAATACTACGACACTATCTATAAACAGCTCTTAAACAGAATGGAGTTATATGATATGTCGGCGTATATATCGATGGAAACGGTAAAATTAAGCCCTGGTATGCCGATAAGTCATCTTTGACCAGCAAAGTTAAATAGCAGTTGTTATGTATTATGACAGTTTTGTGAAGTTTACGTCGCTATCTTGATATGTGGATAAACATATATACAATAATTGGTATATATGTTTAGGCGTAAATCGAGATAAGTATGGCGCTTGCTAAAATTCTGTTTATTTGCACCGAAAATTCAGCGCGTTCTATTATGGCAGAAGCGATAGCTCGCCATAAATACAGTGATCGCTTCGAGGTTTATAGTGCCGGTAGTCACCCTGGTTCGGCTGATAGCCGGGCACTTGCAGTGCTTGCCTCGCATGGGATCAGTACCGAGGGATTGTTTTCGAAACCCCTTAGTGCGCACCAACAAACGCAATTTGATTACGCTATTGTGCTCTGTAGCAAAACCGCTGCCGAATGCGCTAATGATATTTCGGCGAAACATTTATTGGCTTGGGATTTCAGTGATCCCAAACAACACGGCACGACAAAAGCGTTTGAAACCACCTTGCATGAACTGGCAGAACGGTTAAGTATGTTTGTGCTGCTCTATGATAAACAGCATCAAGTTGAGCCACTAACCCCACTCAGTTTATGTAAATTATTGTCTGATGATACCCGTCTTAATACCGTGTTACTGATTCAATCGGAGCAAGAGTTGTGTGTTTGTGAACTCACAACAGCACTCAACGATACGCAACCTAAAATATCGCGTCATTTAGCAATGTTACGTAAAGCGGGCTTATTACAAGACCGCCGGCAAGGACAATGGGTGTTCTACCGTTTGGCGGATGATTTGCCCGTCTGGATGAGTGAAAGCTTAAAGCAATTTGCCCAAGCTACTGCGCACAGTATACAGCCATTGTTAGCTAACCTTAACGCAATGGGTGATCGCCCACAACGTGAGCAATTATGTTGTCATTGATTTTCAGCAAAGGCGAATGACTTATGGGACTGTTTGAACGTTATTTAACGCTTTGGGTGGCGCTGGCCATGCTTGCCGGTGTACTGGGAGGGCTGGCGGTGCCAGCGTTATTTCAGCACCTTGCTGCGCTGGAGTTTGCACATGTTAATTTGGTGATCGCAGTTTTTATTTGGGTGATGATTTACCCAATGATGGTACAAATTGATTTTAGTGCAATAAAAGATGTTGGTAAAAAACCAGCAGGTATTATGCTGACATTGGTGGTTAATTGGCTAATTAAGCCGTTTACGATGGCGCTATTAGGCTGGTTATTTTTTAACGTCTTGTTTGCCAACTGGGTCGATCCACAAACGGCGACAGAATATATCGCAGGGATGATTTTACTGGGAGTAGCCCCTTGTACGGCGATGGTTTTTATCTGGAGCCAACTGACGAAAGGCGACGCCAACTACACATTGGTGCAGGTGTCAGTAAATGATCTGATCCTTATTTTTGCCTTTGCCCCCCTCACTGCATTTTTGCTGGGCGTAAGTGATATTTTTGTCCCATGGCAGACATTATTGCTGTCGGTGGTGTTGTATGTTGTCTTACCACTTATCGCGGGTGTACTCACCCGCCAATTTATGGCCAAAAATCCTGTTCGTCTCACAGATTTTTTGGCTCAGATTAAACCGTTTTCGATTGCGGGTTTAATCGCCACGGTTTTGCTGTTATTCGGGCTTCAAGCGCAGACAATTATTCAGCAACCGCTAGCGATTGGGATGATTGCTATACCGCTGTTAATCCAAACCTATGCGATTTTTGCGCTGACCTATTTTGTTGGCTGCAAACTCCGTTTGCCACATCAAATTGCCGCACCTGCTAGCATGATTGGCGCCAGTAATTTTTTTGAATTAGCCGTCGCCGTTGCCATTGCGTTATTTGGCTTACATTCAGCAGCGGCCTTAGCCACGGTGGTGGGTGTTCTGGTAGAGGTACCGGTTATGTTATCGCTGGTGTGGTTTGCCAACCGCACTGGGCATTGGTTTAACGCACGCTAAGCGGCATAAAACATATAAATGGAGCGCTACATGTCCCACCCTTATGATGTCCTGCAACTTGATAATGCAGCCTTATTATTTACGCCTTGCCCCGGTACAAAAGCGACCTCAGTCGCCGATGCCTTGGCCACACTTAAGCAAGCAGGGGCTAAAGCGGTGTTAACACTAACACCGCACAGCGAACTTGCCGCCCTTAATGTGACGGATTTAGCGCAGCAATGTGCTTCTGCCGGCCTACAGTGGTTCCATTGCCCAATAGAAGACGATTGCGCGCCCGGCGACGCGTTTCAGCAAGCTTGGCACAGTGCTGGCCCCGCGCTTCAGCAGTTACTTGAACAACAACACACTGTAGCCATTCACTGCAAAGGCGGGTCTGGTCGTACGTCATTGGCTGCAGCACAATTGCTAGCTGAGCAAGGCGTCGATAAAGCGCAGATTCTCAGTCTTATTAAACAAATCCGGCCAAAAGCGTTAAGCCTGCCGCCGCATGTTGACTATTTTCAGGCGCTACCTGGCGCATCACAGAAGGATTAACTAATGACCATTAAAGTTGGAATCAACGGCTTCGGCCGCATCGGCCGTTTAGCACTGCGCGCCGCCTTTGACTGGCCAGAGTTTGAATTTGTGCAGATTAACGATCCGGCAGCCGATGCTGCCACCTTTGCCCATTTGCTAAATTTTGACTCGGTACATGGCCGTTGGCAGCACGAAGCGCTGGCCGAAGGCGAAACCATGCTGATCAAGGGCAAAAGTATCAAGGTCACTGCCAATAAAGCCATCGCGGATACCGATTGGTCGGGTTGTGATATCGTGATTGAAGCCTCGGGCAAAATGAAAAGCAAAGCGGTGTTACAAGGCTATTTGGATCAGGGCGTAAAACGGGTTGTCGTGAGTGCCCCGGTAAAAGAAACCGGCGTGCTGAATGTGGTGATGGGGGTTAATCAGCAGCTATTTAACGCCGCTGAGCATCGTATTGTAACGGCGGCCAGTTGCACCACGAATTGTTTAGCGCCCGTCGTGAAAGTGATCCACGAACAGCTGGGTATTAAGCACGGCTCTATTACCACTATTCATGATTTAACCAACACGCAATCTATTTTAGATA